>Ga0268250_10001191_pt1 | contig 11510 bp, 6 predicted proteins | sample AgamicAsSfe_FD_200448 | JGI IMG/M metagenome (GOLD analysis project Ga0268250, IMG submission 200448) | Agave microbial communities from Guanajuato, Mexico - As.Sf.e (v2) (version 2) | ecosystem: Host-associated > Plants > Phyllosphere > Phylloplane/Leaf | place: Guanajuato, Mexico | collected... | reverse complement strand
ATGAAATGTGTGGCGATGTAGAGCTTCGATCGTGTGGATGGAAGTGATATCGAAATGGTTTCTAGGACGAAAGTCGAGGTATGCGAAGGTGGTCTTATCTTGAATTCGATCAAAGAGCAGACACGTAGGGGCGGAGTTGCAAGAGATTCTATCCTGATCGTTAGCCACTATCTCAAATCTTAGCACACAATGCACTTACATAACATAGAGTGAGCTGGTCTGGACCGATCAAACAGCACTAATAGCCTCGCTTCTACTCGCGCTAGTATAATGCGATCTCGAGTAGTGTGATTGAGAGCCTTGCGAACTCGAAGCCCTGTCATGATATCTTGCAACGTGGAACAAGCCCTTGTGGTTCTTGTGTCTTATTTCTCTCATGTAGTCGCCTTGGTCGTTGCTAGGCCGCCAGCCATAGTTTGTGCCCCGCTCGTTCGGGTCTTCTCGACGATAGAACCAGCCTATTGCTCCTAGACAGCAGACGAATGCGCCACAGCCGATGATGACGAGGGCGATGGTAGCTCCAGCACCGAGAGCCATGATGGTTTTAGGATGGAAGGTGACAGAACAGTCCTTGAGGTTACTGGTGTATGCTGGTTGTGTATGTATAGCGAGGGTTTAGATGGAGCGAGCGAGTAAGGTGGTGATTGTCAAGATGTATTGGTAGACAGGCAGCAAGAAAGGAAGAAAGGAGACACACAAAGACGAGACCTACCCTTGGGTATTTACTTCACGTAGTTTGCGTTGCGTAAGCTCACGACATGCAACGCTACAAAGGAGCAGACAACTGCCTCGCAAGCTGAAGCAAGAAAAAGGCCGACACATCCATACCGAAACGGGCAATGATTGAGGCTGAGGCGTGACGGGTTCGCGGAAACAGAAGTTTCTGGTCGTCGTCGTATCATCGTATGAGCAAAATCGACCCCGTATACCGCCAATCAAGCGCCAGGGCTGCGGCTCTCGGGAGACGTTGTTGACAAACTTCGAGGGCCGCAGCACTCGCAACGGCTTCCGCTTTTGTTTGCTGCGCGAACCCTTTGACTACCTGAAATTGAAGCCTTCAAGATGGAATAAGTCTGCTTGACAGTCTCTTACGTGACAACATGACCGAGACGACGCGTCGCACATGTTGATCAAACGTTTGCGATGATATGAACAGAGTTGATCAGAATTTGGCGCGAGCGGAGAATCGGAAGGGTGCGACTGGGTGGATGTGGAGTGGTGTGAGTGGCTGGCATGTGAGCGTCAGCTTTGACGCGTCTCCTGGTTTCATCAGCCCAAACTTGTCTTTTTTTAAACTCCGTCCTGCTGCTTGATCATACATAAAGTCTACTATATTCTTCTCTCAGCTTATCGAGATAATGTTATAGGTACAGGTGAGGCCTGGAGCGATGTGCTAACGGGATGAATTCTGTATAACATTTTCTGCTGTACAAGGCCGTTGTCGTGGCACTGGCCGAGGTAGCCTAGAGGGAAATACATGCCACCAACGAACCGGATCCAATATGTGACCGGCATCCGACCATTATGTCGCGCGGACGCTATCAATGCCGTGCTGAAAGATAATTCTCTACCACGACGACGCGGCTCAAAGTCGACCATGATATCAGGACTGCCATACTCGGGTCTGACGAGGGCCGGTAACAACGGCATCGGAAATAAGAAAGCGATGGATCATATGATGAGGTCGCGAACATGAGATTGTCGCGCGGAGAAGCAATCGAGAAGGTACAGCGGAGATATCGACATGGTGTTGATGTGTGTTGTTAATGGAGTCGCAGGGACAGTGGAGTTTCAGGCATAGCTTGGATCGTAGCGGACCCTCTGGCTGCTCATGGCCCACATGATATCTCTGTTTTTCTGTCGCACTTCACGCATGTATTCTTCTTGAACGGCTGCAGGTCTGCTGCGGTCGACGGGTTCAGATCGCTTGCCGAGGGACAGGGTGAAGAGGGCGTAACAGCAGAGGCAGACGGCGGCACAGCCGACAATGACGAGGAAGATGACAAGACCAGCCGAGATCATTGTCGCGGTTTGTCTACGCTTCGATCAGGTTGAGTCTCCTGCTTTTGTGATACGAAGGGAAGCTGAGGACATTTGAGATGAAGGGCACTGGCGCGATGACTGCTGAGATGGGGGAGGAATGCGATGAATTCGGTTGCTGGTGTTGCCTGGCCTTGTTGCTGGTTTAGCTCGCGCGGGGTCTTGAGGTGGTACAGTATACTGACCAGCAGGATTTCAGCCTTGTGGCTTTCGGACGATGGGCTCAAAGTATCTGGTCACCGATTCTGGTTGGCTGGATGGCTTGTTTTGATGTCCAAGTCACTTTGTCTTCCTGAAGATGTCGGCTGCTTGCAATTTGGTGTTACTAAGGCAGGAGCTACTGTCATGCGACTGCCACGTTTCTGAGCTCTCGATACTTGGCAGCGCTTCTTGAATTCAGTCAAGCATTCGTGCCTGCCCGGAATGCAGTATTGACGCCTCAAGTTGAATATCTTTACATCATATCGTGAACACATTGTGGGCAGACGCCCCTATACTTCAACATAAAGGTATTCATACTTCAAATTAGACCAGGAAGGAATCGATATCTGACTCTACCCATGTACTCCTTGTATTTCTTGCCGAGATCGACTTTTCCTTCATTTTCCTCGCCTGAAAGCATCTGCTGCTCCTCCATCTTCGCGCCAGCGGTATACACACCTACGATACCTACAAGACATACAGCCAAGGCTGGCACTCTCCAACCAGCATCATTCCTGCCTGCAAGCGCAGCCAAAACTCCAGTCCAACCCAGTAGATAGGCCGTGTAGGCAGGGTGGCGGACGTGTGCAAATGGGCCGAAATCGATGATGAAGTCAGGTGTTTTGCCACCAAAAATCGCTGGCAGTCGTCCTCGTTGTGTGGTATAAGCTGTCCAACTGAAGAGTGAAACGCTCATGGCCATGAGTGTGTTGCCGATCATTTGTAGAGGGCTTGTGTTCGGCGTTGGTAATAATAAAGTTGACGAGAGCAAGGTACTGGCACCGCTGAAGCCAGCAAGAGCAGCAAAATGGCCAGGATATGCAAAGCCATTGCTAGGTCTAGGGAAGTTGACCAAAATAGCATACGCTTGGTTCAATAGAGTACCAGAGAAGAGAATTGCGGTGGGCGAAGACAGGACATGGCTAGGGTGAAAGTCTGAGATGAGGAAAGACATGTTTGTTCCAGGGCCTGGCGAGTCGAAAGGGTGTTCCAGTTGACAGTTTCTGAAATGTGACCTAAGTTGGTAGCCAGACGATAGAGACACGAGCAGGTTGGCGAAATCGAAATACTTTTTTGTCGGATTTCCAAACGCAAGCAATACGTCAGCGCTGGAATGTAGCAGACTATCGTTAGCTATCAACAGAGGAACAGATAGACGGCCCGTGTATCAGAAAGTGGGTGACAGGTGCAGGACTGGGCCGAGCCGCAAACGATCAACGACAAAAAGGCATGCAAGTGTTTCAAAACTTGAGCCAAAGGCAAACACTGTGTTGTGGTTCATGTGGTTGTCCGAGTAATTAGCAGCGCGGAGAGACGTGCTTGGCTGCATCTTGTGCACGAGTCGTGACGCTCGCTATCTGGACGGTACCCAGATTGATATGCTACCTTCGAACACCTGAGCTTTCTTTGTGGGAATTGTGGCTTTATTGAAGTCAAGCTGAGAGACAGTTCGTTCCCTTCCAGGTCATGGATACGGCTGTGAGCCTTGAAGGATGCTGAAGCTTTTGGTGACGAGCTGAGAAGGTGGATGTTGTGAGGGCCACGGACTGGGGGTCGCAATAGCACGAGAGCTTGGATCAGGTAGCCAATCAAAGGCAGCAGGCTTTGGATCCGGAGCATTTCCAGATTTCGGCATGGACTTCGGTTGCATTCCCCCCTCTCCCTTCCCGTCGCTGTCTTGGGGTGTTTGTTTCGTCCAGCGAGTTGTCTCTCTTTGCCGACAGCTGTCAAGGAGTGAGCAGCCGCTGTCCAACAGACCTGTTTCTGCTTCCAAGGTCAATCAAGTTCACATATCCTTTTCTCTTCTTCTGCTTCTTCTTTACTTTGTCATTTTACCACGAGGGCCCGCAACTCGAAAACAACCTTTCAACGGCGGCCCAGTGTTTGTCGGCGCCAGCCCACAACAACAACATCCCGCATAACTTATCATATCTCAAGCCTCTGATGCAGCCCATTCACTAATCCTCTCCTTCGACTATACTAATCTTGTTCGATTCTCGCGTCGCGCGATTTTGTCGCACGCCTGCCTAGGTCAACATGGCCACGACCGCCAATCTGTCGTCCAACGGCGACGACCCTTTCGTCAATCCCAATGCCACTCAACCGAGTCCGCACCGCTATGCTTCCTTCGACAATCAAGTCTTCTCCCTCTACAACTCCAGCTCTCCAGCTCAGGCCAAGCGTGCGCTCGAGGCCCATCTCAAGGACACGGAGCGCCGCATTCAGGATGCCTCGAAACTTGGCACCACATTGTTGCAGCAGCGCAAGGACTTGGCCGCCCGCCTGAAGGAGGTTGAGGAGGGCGCATCCGAGGACATCACTCCCGAGCTGCAGAAAAAGCTGGATCAGCTGGAGAAGGACTACACCGAGGTTGGCAAGGACTCGGCGCGTGCCTTCCTGCCCAAGTCGCGCATCGTGTCAACAGATTTCAGCGCTGCCCCTCCGAGTCCTGCCCTCTTCGTTTCCGATGCCCGACCTTCGCCCGTCAAGCGCAACCCCACCGAGGGCTCGCGCCGACAGCGCAACCAACCTACCAATCGTGTCCACGACATCGAGTTCGCTACCGAGATCAGTACCTCTCTTCTTGCCCAGGTCAGACAACTACAGGCCGTCTTGGCTGAAAAGGAGAATGCGCTCAAGGATGCTACGACCGAGAAGGAACAGCTCGAGACGGACATTTCCAGTCTGATGCACCGTTTGCGCATGTTGGATGAGAGTGAACAGAAGTGCAAGGATGAGAACTGGAATCTTGAGACTCAGATGCAAGACCTGACAGCGCAATTGAAAGAGGCGACCGACAAAGAGCAGCGTCTGTCGCAGCAGCTCAAGTTCGCCCAAGCCGAGAAGGACACAGCACAGCGTGACCTGGAGGACCTCAAGGCTGCTCATGGCAAACTCAGCGACGATCACGAATCCGTCAAGAAGCATCATGAGGCTGAGCTCTTCACCTTGCGCCGCGATGCCACGGGCCATCAGACAGCCCGCGATGCCTTACTCAAGAAGGTCGAGGAGCTGACTTCACAGAACACCCAGCTCGCGAAGGCCGTGGCTGCACGATGGAACGCCGATAGCCAGCCTCAAGATAGCCAGCGCTCACTCGGCCGCGACAACGGCGATTCCGAAGTTGCAACTCCTGATGTCTCGCCGCAGAACTCGCCCGTCAAAGCCACCCCAAGACACGGCATGCTCGAAACCGAAACCCTAAAGTCCTCGCTTACCCACGCCCACCGTATGATTCAGAACCTGAAGAACAACATCCATCGTGAAAAGACGGAGAAGTTTGAGCTGAAGCGTTTGTTGCAAGATGCTAGAGACGAGCTGGACAACAAGCGTGCTGATGGAGGCGCTGGCCCGTCTGTGAATAAGAAGCGCCGTTCCGACGACAGCGGTATCAAGTTCAACAAGGGCGCTCGCGCTGACAAGCTGGGAGCCGCAAGATCCGCTAAGCACGAGATCATCATGGATGATGATGAGTGGGAGGATCAGTCTCTGGTCGAAAGTCCTAGCAACTCTGCGACTCGCAAGATCGCGTCCGGCAAGATTGCACCAGGCATTGTTCCATTCGGAAACTTCAACTTCGGCAGAACTGCTGGTGCCTTTGGAAAGCCTGAGAGTGCCGACACTACCGACGCCTTCGAGACTGCTGATGAACGAGGCACAACTGACGCTTTCGAGACAGCCAATGAGGACGATCACAACACCAACACAGAGACTGAAGGTGCTTTCCAGACGGGTGCCGAGACGATCAATGGCGACAGCAGCGACGACTTGACCGAGACCGAGTTCAGCCCCATCAAGAGCCAAGGTTCCTCGTCTCGACCGGTTTCCCGACCTGGTCCATATGCGACCAACAAAGCCGAGAACCGCCTGTCTTTCATGTCAACAGCCTCTACTTCTGCCGACGAGTTTGAGAACGTCAAGACGCCTATTCAGGGCCAGCAACCCAAGTACAAGCTACGCCTTAGCAAGGGTCGTCGCTCGAACAATGGATCTGCTCGCAATAGCGCCATCTTTGCTAGCGACGACAGTCCTGCCAGTCAAGCCAGTCAAAGGACTCCTGTCCAATTCGGTCAGAGTCTCAGTGCTGAGCTTGATGGTTTGAGCAACGACAGCGACAGTGGCGAAGAAACGTCGACTGATGCCGGCGTCGAGTCTGCTCCCATGAGTCCTGAAACCGTGAAGAAGCCCATCCTTGCAGAAGCCCCCATCATTACCGAAGTCTCAAGACCGAAGATGGTTGACTCTGCTATGATGACAGAGCCTTGGGAGCCAGAGTCCAAGTCTATCGTTGGCGCTGCTGCAGGTGCTGTCGGTTCCGCCATTGCTAGCGTGGCTGGGTTTGCAATTGGCCGTTCCACCGCTCAAGGTGACCAGACAAAAGCACTCGACGAGGCACCCAGAGAGATCGAAGAGAACACTGTACAGGTACCTTCTGAGGCGTCATCAAATATGCCTGGTGAATTTGTCAAGAGCGAGCCAGTTTCGGAATCGACGACTCCTAGATTACCTGTGGAAGAGTTCGGATCCAAAGCCATCGCATTGCCCGAGTCTAAGAAGGAATTCGCAAGTATTGTTTCTCAAGACCTTGCACCTGTGACTCCTGCACAACCTAAGGCACAGCCCTTGAGCATCGCAACCTTCTCGAGCACTCACACAGAACCTGTCGCCGCAGTGCCTGTGCCTAAAGAGCTTCCACAATTCGCCATGACATCCTTCTCATCTTCTCACACCGAACCAGTGGCCGCTTTCATTCCTGTCAAGGAGGCCGAGAAGCTCTCCATGTCAACCTTCTCTGCTCATCACACTGAGCCTGTCACGGTGGCTCCTACTGTCACTGAGCCCGAGAAATTCTCTATCTCGCAATACTCGGCGACACACACCGAGCCAATCGCGCCGCTGGTCGAGGAGAAGAAGCCCGAAGTCTTCTCTGTCTCCACCGGTCCTGTTTCGCATACAGAGCCCGTTGTGCCTGTACCAGTAGCGAAAGAACTTCCGTCATTTGCTATGTCTCCTTTCGGGTCAATGTCGTCGGAGCCCATTGTGCCTTCTTCGCCGGTACCTATGCAAACTCCCTCACTGGAGTTCTCGTCGTTCATGACGTCCCACACTGAGCCACGCACTCCCAGTATGCCACAACTAGACAAGGAAGTCGAGCCGAAGAGAGACGCGCTTACTTTCTCTCCCGTCCGCAGTCAACACTGGGAGCCACACGTGGATGAATACTCATTCTCTCCCTCCAGAGATGGCCTGAGGGGTGACGACGTGTTCTTCATGGATGATCGCAAGGCTCTTTCTGGTGACTCGACGAATATTCCAGGCACTGATGGTGTTCGTCCTGGTGCTGCCTTCCTTGCTACCGGAACACAGTTCCCTCCTCGTACTAGTAGTAGAGACGGACCATTGGCTCAAGAACCCCGACTATTCGGCGGTGCAAAGGGTGGCAACCATGCAGAGCCAACACTTGTGTTCGCAGACGAGAATGACACTACGCCCCAGATCGAGCAGGATAGCCAGTTCAGACAACCTTTCGCTGAGGTCTCCAATAATGTTGGTACTAGTCAGCGTAGCATGTCGAACAATGGTGAAAGACCTGTCATGAAGCGTATCCCCACTTCCGAGATGGGAACACAGACCATGGTCTCATCGGACGAGATCGACAAGATGATGCGCCGCAAGACCCCGTTGACGATTCCTGCTGTTAACATTGACGAAGGCACACCTCTTAGACCTGACAGCCCAAGAAGAGCTTCAGAGACACCATACGTGGCTGAAGTTGCCAACACCAAAGCTCCTCGTCGTCCTGCAAGCGCTGGTAGCATGCACAAGAACCATACCTCGCAACCTCCCCTTCCGCTGGACCACACACAGCGTATCGCTGCGGCTGCGGGAGCAAAGAACTTGCAAGCTGCCATGCCTCCACCGCCAATTCCTACTGGCTCACTCAACAAACCTCCTCCATCACTTCGTTCGCGCACACCAAGCATCAGCAAATCTGTTCAGTCTGGACGCGGTACTGTTAACCGCGCTCTCGCACCAATTCCGGCTGGACGCCCAGACCCCATGTCGCCTACCACTCGCGCCAGTTCAATTTCGAGCTTTGTATCTGAGGTTGACGAGCGCATCCAACCCGGTAGAGGCGTGCTGTATCCTGAAGACATGTTGCCTGCCACTGATCCTCGCATGATCCAAGCTATCACTCAGACCATGATTGGAGAGTATCTCTGGAAATACACACGCAAGGCTGGTCGTTCTGAGATTAGTGCTTCAAGACACAGAAGGTTCTTCTGGGTTCACCCTTATACTAGAACACTCTACTGGAGCGAGCACGATCCTTCCACACTCGGCAAGCAACAATCAAAGGCAAAGAGTGTTGCTATCGAAGCTGTTCGGGTTATCTCAGACGACAATGCGTACCCACCTGGCTTGCATAGGAAGAGTTTGGTGATAGTAACCCCTGGTCGTGAGATTGTGTTCACAGCTCCTACTGCTCAAAGACATGAGACTTGGTTCAATGCGCTCTCCTACCTGTTGCTCCGTACCGGATCTGAGCGTGAGAATGAGGAGATGACTCAGGATATGGTTGATGAGTTCAACCCGACAATGCGAAGCCAGAGTCGTAACACCGTTCGCACTCGTATGAGTCTTAGCAGTTACAACAGCAGGACAACTCGCAACTCATCACCGCATCGCCCTCACGCTTCCGAGGTACCGTCACTCGCCAACCGACAATCTGCAGCCGCATCTCAACGAAGAGGTGCACAGACCCCCGGCCCGGACGGATCTCAAGGACGTATGGGCATCATGGGTGGCTTGTTCAAAAGTCCAGGTGGGAGTATGCGTGGCAGCTTTTCTAGCAAGCGAAGCAAGAGTGCAATGAGCACTCGTCGACCTCTTGAAGCGACAATATACGATGCGAGTGTGGTTGAGGATAGCACGGAAGATCTGGGCAATATGCTTTCGGGACACGAGCACAACCACAATGGGCTTGAGAATGTGAGGGCGTGCTGCGATGGTAAGTCTTCTTTACTCTACTTCTCACTTGAGCATCGACTAACACGAGATAGGTAAACACGACGTTGGCTCTTTGTCTAGAAGCACAGGACGACACGTCATGGGCTCATTGCGACACACTCACACTAATGGTGCAACTATGAGCAACCAACACCTGACCGCTGAGCCTTTGCCTGCCTCGAACCGTCCGCGACGTGGAGAGTAGGCTCCGACCTTGGTCCACCATAAATTTCGTAATTCTGTTTTGACTTGTTGTTCTGCGGCATGCCAGTGGCTTGTTAGTTATATGAGACGTCTTTTTGTTTTCGTACTTGTCTCATCCATCACATAGCTTACTACTCTTCTTCATCTCCTTTGTCCTTTCTCATTGCTCCCTTATAGATCTGGATTACCAAAGGATCACTTCTTATCTGTTTCCGAGTACTGCTGTAACTACTCTCCACTATGTTGCTTAATTTGAGATACGTGTTTTCGTGGTGCCTGCTCGCTTGGTAGGGCATGAGTTGGCGTTCAGTGCGCGCCTACTAGAATCGATCACACGTCTTCTGGAAGCCCCCGACTTTTTAGGTGCGACTCTTTGTATACAGGCATTTTGTAAATGTTTGGTGTCAAAGCTCGGCTAACATGTCCCAAGACGAACAGAGCTTATCTAGATGGGTGGCGCGATTAAGCTTTTCAAGCACGCGATCATCCTCCTCCATGGCGAAGAAAGGAATGGATGGAGAGTTTGAACGAATATGTTGAACGTCGACGACCTTCCTTTTCGCCTCTGACTCTGCTGAGCGCTGTAATCTCTTGACTGTGGCACACTTTACAAAGGCCGATCTCGCAAAGATGTCTATCGCTGGTGTTCACGATGCGCCGGGCAAGACTGCGACTGTGGGCGCCTACGGCCTGCATGAAAACGTGCAACATGGAGATTTTGTCACCGAGAACGAAGAGAGAGATTTGAGACGTGGGTTGGGTCAGAGGCACATCCAGATGATTGCGCTTGCTGGTAAATTTTGACTCCATCGTCATTGATTCCTCACCCTCTGACACTCGTGACTGCAGGCGCAATCGGTACTGGACTGTTTCTTGGACTCGGGTCTTCTCTGCAGACTGGTGGACCTCTCGGCGCTTTGCTCGGTTATGCCTTTGTTGGTCTTATCGTTTGCGCTGTTCAATTCGCTCTAGGAGAAGTCACGGCTCTGCTCCCTGTTACTGGAAGTTTCGTCAGACACGCTGAGTTCTTGATCGATCCTGCATTGGGCTTTGCAGTGGGATACAATATTGTCTATGGAAACCTGCTTTCCATACCCTCGGAAATTTCGGCAATTTGTGTGCTCTTCGAGTACTGGACTGATATCAATCCATCTTTGTGGATTGTCATCTTCATTGTCCTGACTTTTGTGGTCGGCATTGCGTTTGTTGGTATCTATGGCGAGGTCGAGTTCTTTTTCGCCCTTCTCAAAATCGCCCTCGTGGTCGGACTCGTCATCTTGGGTCTTTGCATTGATCTGGGCGGTGTGCCTGGAGTCTCGCGTATCGGCTTCAGATACTGGAAACGACCGGGCCCTTTCGTCGAACATGTTGCCACTGGAGCTTGGGGCAATTTCCTCGGTTTCTGGTCCGTCATGATCAATGCGGTCTTCTCTTTTGCTGGAGTAGAATCCATTGCCATGGCTGCGGCTGAGACTAGGAACCCTCGTCAGAACATCCCTAAAGCGTGTAAACGTGTGTTTGCACGTGTGTCGCTGTTCTATGTGGCTACAGTCTTGATTGTGGGTATGTTGGTTTCTAGCGATGATGAGCGTCTCCAAGATGAAAGTGGTACTGCAGCCCAGAGTCCCTTTGTCATTGCTGCTTCTGCCGCTGGTATCAAGGCCATTCCATCGATTGTGAATGCCGTGGTCATTACCTCTGCTTGGTCATCTTCAAACCAGGCACTTCTGGCTGGAACCCGTGTTCTTTACTCGCTGGCATTGAAGAAACAGGCTCCTGCTATCTTCTTGCGTACCACTGCTTGGGGTGTACCGTACATGTGTGTGCTCTTGCAGACGGTCTTCATGTTTTTGGCTTTCATGAGTTTGTCTTCTGGCGCTCTGACTGTCTTTTATTGGTTTGTGGACTTGGTGGGCTGTGGTGTCTTGATCAGTTGGTCGTGCGTTTTGACCAACCACCTAAGATTGTTGGCTGCGATGAAGAAGCAGGGAATCGCAAGAACGGAGTTGCCCTGGCATAACAAGTGGACTCGTAAGTTTGCACTGGTTCTTTGA
>Ga0268250_10001189_pt1 | contig 11520 bp, 3 predicted proteins | sample AgamicAsSfe_FD_200448 | JGI IMG/M metagenome (GOLD analysis project Ga0268250, IMG submission 200448) | Agave microbial communities from Guanajuato, Mexico - As.Sf.e (v2) (version 2) | ecosystem: Host-associated > Plants > Phyllosphere > Phylloplane/Leaf | place: Guanajuato, Mexico | collected... | reverse complement strand
GAAGTAGGCAGACGCGTCGAAGGGCTCGTCGTCCTTGTTGGGCGGGGTCTGGCGAGGCGACACGTACTCTTCTTCCTCTTCCTGGGTGTTGCTCAAGGTCGACAGAGGCATGGCAGAATTGTAGCTGCCGTAGTGAGCGAACGAGTGGCGACGGCCGAGGGGATCCATCTCAGCAGGTGAGATGTTGCCTGTAGTCCACTGCGGCTTCTGAGGGCTGTCGACAATCTCGACTTCGTGATCGCGGGTCAGAACACCGACGTGCTCACTGAAGCGGCGAGTAAGGCCCGGGGCAGGTCGGTTAATCGGAGGCTCAGCGTCGTCAAGCTCTTCGATGGCATACTCCCCAGCGATGTTGTATGAGGTGTTGCGCAGACCGGCAGTAGTCTGGCGGCGTTGCTGTTGCATCTGCTTGACAGGAGAGCCAGTAGAGGTAGCCCGGTTGCGAGCGCGTGCGTTCTCCATCGCGGCTTGTTTGAGTAAGGCTTGCTTCTGTTCACGTTCCCAGTAACCGGCAGGCAGACGGACTCCGTGTTCTGAGCCGTTGGACGACTCGATCTCGTCGGCTTCGTCTTCACGCAGCTGCGAAAGGCCGACAGCAGACTCACCAAGAAGGCTCGGTTTGGACGGGCGATGACGAAGATTGGCACTGGTGTTAGGATTGCGCGAGAAACGGCTGACAGGACTGTGCTCGATGTCACCTTGTCCTATGCTATAGGATTGGGATCGGACGGCCTTGCGGAAGGGATTTGGTGCTTGCTGGTTAAGCAGAAAACCAATGCCGTTGCCGTCGTCGCCTTCAATGGTTGTGGGAGAGGGAATGGGCTTGTTGTCGGTGGGGGGAAAAGCAGAGGTGGGGGAAGGAGCAATCTCGTTCTTCGAACGGTTGTTGACTAAGCCGCTGAAGCTCGGGGTATTCCAGGGGAATGATGAAGTGCTGGGCCGTGACTGTTGGGGAAGCTCGAGAGACGGCGTGGTTGGCTGCGAGCCGGCAAACGACACAGAAGGGAGCGAGAACTTCCGGTTTGGCTGTATATCCTGCAGCCAACCAGAGGAAGGACGACGAACTGCAAGGGGGTATGTACCAGGTGCATGTCGAACGGGCACTGCCACGTGCTCTCGGTCATCGTCGCTGGACGCCAAGACATCGCTATCAGGGGTTGGACGACGCAGTTGCAACTTCGACTTGTCGAGAGCCGAGCCGCCAACAGACAGACCGCCCTTGTATGTGTTGGAACTCATGATGAATGGTCTTCCTCAGATACATTAGCAACGTCCTTGAAGACATCAGAACAATTGGCAGACGAACCTTGAAGTCTAGAAGAAATGGAGATGGTCGATGAATAGGGGAGTGTCTTGATGCACACTACCTGCACACTGGAGATGTATGTGATGCACAGTGTAGATGCTTCTTCTTGTGACTAGGTGTGCAAGAAAATGTAACGTCTAGGCTGGCAGTGTGTCTATAAGTCTCCTTCACCTGTGAAGCGGAACGTGCCACGTGTTAGCGATGACATCTTTAGAAGAGGCGGTAAGGGGCGGGGTATTAAGGGTGAGGCAGGTAAAGGCAGAGGTAAAGGCAAACGGCAAAGATAGGCGGTAGAGTTGGTGAATGAGCGGGGCATATACCCACTATGCAAACATGATGTTCGCCAGGCATGCACAGGAAGAAGGACATGATAGGACGGAGATACATACCTTGACGGTAGATATTGGAGATGTGAAGCGGATCAAATTCCAGGCGTGTATACTGCCGTTGGTCTACTCACAGCTGCTTCTCAAGGCAGTTTGACGTGGCACCTTCTGAGGGGCGATAGCTGAAGCGAAGGCTGGCAATTACGCTTTATGACGCTTCAAACGCGCTCCCTGATGTCGAATGACGTTCAGAGGCGAGCAGAAGTAGATGAAGAGCGGAATGAGGTTTGTAGGGAGAGATGATGGCAAAGATGGTGAGTGGAGGAAGCAGGAAATGGTGCCGGAGGCGGGGTTTTATCAGTCAGAACTGAGAGCGGACGGTCAGCTGGTTCTATTGCCGCCTTGAGACACTGGAGGAAAGAACTGTCGGTGATGCTGAAGGCAGGAGCGCCGTGCACAGATGGCTTTAGAGATTACTGTCCGCCATCGTCGTCTTAGCAGGGAACACTAGGAATAGGGGAAATATGGGTAGATAGATGACAGAAAGAAGAAACCAGAAAGCTTCATTTGCTCCCAGTAGTACTCTTTGTAGAGACGTAGGAATGAACACATGCTGCTGTCCGACTGCTGAAGCTCAGGAGGACTCATCTGCTGCCTCCCCGCCCACATACACACCACCTGGACACCCATCAAGAATTCGATGCACGCAGCTCTACCCCTCGAGATACTATGCAGAAACTCTTGTGAGGCAGATGCAGCGCTCATACATGTTCAGAATGGTGTGCATTGCTGTGCGTGATGTCGCTGGCGTTGGCCTACTTCCCCACAACCTCAACTCCGCCAACGCCGGAACACATCTCGACAGTCTCCACAACATCACCCACCCACCAGCAGTGCGTTCACAAAGACAGCAGACGACGGGGACAGCTGCAGTAAGAACAAGAAGGAAAGTGACTCTGCTTACCTAGTTAACAGGACTTTGTCTAGAAGAATTACGCGACGCGGAGCTCGATGCTCAAAGCAGATCTATCGGGAGAAGAACGGTATACCCTACTCGACATCGTCAGTCTCATGGCATTACACGCAGGTACACTATATTGCAGAGCCTGATGTAGGCCGCAAACCTGATGCGGCGGCCAACGAGGGCGACGACAGCATTCGGGTGGCGCGAGACGTTGAGAGAAAGGCCACTTACCTGGTAGGTTCTATCCCACAATGACTCTATTCAAATAAACGGATTTGGAAGATAACTAGCACAGACTGTAAGCATCAAGCACTGCGACACCATGTCCGCGCGGGCACGCCCGTCACAGATCGGCCGTGCGGCGGAGACATACCTCAAAATGTCGCAAACCAAGCGCCAAACTCTTGAACCAGTCTATCCCTAGTCTTTCTTCTCGAAGATATCGAACACGAACACGATCCGCTATGGCATCAGTCGTCGCATGTAATCACACAAGCCTAGGATCGGCAAGAAGGCACCGGGTCCTTGGAGTGTGGGGAAGCGCCACGCTGCTAAACCCAAGGCTGTCCCGCAGATCAAGGACAAACTGTTAGGAGGATGGACGTGCGACTGCTAAAGCGAGCACATGTCGCCCTCTAACCCGGACGGCAGAGGATGAGAATATAATGAGGAGGACACCTTCTGCAGAGGCCAGACTGACAGCAGGAGAGTTTCGCCTTGGCGATCGTTCGAAACGTTGGGAAGCAGACGCGGCAGACACTCTGTGTTCCGCGCGCCTTGTCAGATCAGGAGACGACTCCACCAGGCCAAGCGCGGCGAGCTTACGGCGATCTCAAGGAGTTCGAGAGGTGGCTGACAGGAAAATGGGATAAAGGCGGCGAAGCAAGATGCGCATTACAGAAAGACAGACGTAAGTCTGGAGACACGCAGACATGCAACGCCTTTGAGGCTTCTGCAGCTCATGGCTGGCCAAGGGTCAGGGGCTTCTGAAAGGTCGTTGCGCAGGAAATGCGGAGACGGCCAGACCAACTATGGCTAGCCGTATATGCTTCAGGCGAACTCCTGCAAATTGCTGCGCTGTTGGGGGGTAGCGAACCTCGCCGGATAGGGCCCGGCTGCTCGAACCATCTGCCTTGGTCAAACCTCTTGTAACCATCCTTTTCTCGACACAGCTTCATCGACTTTCATCAGAACTCATCCTGCTCTGCTAGCCCAATCGCTGATCGACGATGCGTTGGGCTGCATGTTCAGGGTTTCGTCGACGAACCCCTCATTTTCGCTGTCTGGACTCGGTTGGGCCCGTCGGAAGACATCCATTCCCATCTCTTCCAGTGCTTCATGCTTGCTGCACGCCATTCTGTTTCGCTTCAAGCGCCATCAATCACACTGCATCCCCGTCAGGCTATGGCGCCCCCGGGAAAGACTTAAGCAGCACTACTGGCGCCTTCAGCCCTAGAGTGTAACAAGTCACGCGCTCTCGACGACTACCATGACCTGGATACTAAGCTCTTTAGCTGCTTGACGCACCCGCGGCATGCCCCGCCCAACGCGATGATCTTGTGGGCACTTCTGGGCATCTCCTATTCGACGCCGCGCTTGGTATTCGTATAGCAAACGATGGCTACACAACGAGCGTTCCTGGAGCTAGCTGCGAACGACGTCGCAAAGACTCCTGAGTGGTTCGCGAGACGTTTCCCATCTGCAGATGACAGGGTATTACAGTGTGTCTGGCTGATGCTGGGCGCACGAGGCACGGCATGCTGTTGGACAGACTCCTCTTTCGGCTTCCCATATTAGCTGCGAAGCATCCTGCCAACCCCGCATTTTGCGCACAGCAAAGCTCGGCGGGTACCTCCAGTCAACGATGCGCCCGCATGGCTGACTGTCGCCTGATGCTCTTCTCTGGACGGTTCCCTCTTCTTCGTTGGAAACTCAAATACTTTTTGATTCTGATGTGTCATAGTAAGGCGGCGTTTCAGAACATCATTGTAGCTTGAGGCACGTACACAGCATGCCTTTGCTGAACAGCATATCCGCCAAATGGATTTCTGGAAACCCTGTCGCAGCCGAAGTTGGTGAACCTCTCCTGGATATATTAGGTCCTCGGTCCGATGTGCAGGGCATCCGATTGTCGTTGAACGGCCGAACCAGCATCTCACGCCGATAACCCACATCCCGATCAAGGCAGCATGTACCCCGGCTTTAGACTTCCATGTGGTTGTGTAAACATGCTGGATGCTTACCTGTCAAAGACGTCTCATACAACGATGCGCAGGGTACGTGCAGGTATACCAAACTCCGCGTTATTGCCGCCGTTCCAGCCTGTCACATGAGACTACCTCGATCTCGAGAACGGTGTTCGTAGTTGCACACCGTTGTGGCTCGAGGTCTCGCAGGGATATCGTTCGCAGTTACGCGCGGGGTATCATCCGGCGTCTTTGACGAATCCTGGCGTCCTTATGTCTGACAACCACTCGCGGAGGTGACTATAGTATCCGCTTTGCCGCTACTTCCGGTATCATAAGATTTTCCCATCTTCCAGTCTTCGCGCTTCAACCTGAACGGAGTCACAGCTGAAGCTTTGGTTAAGCTTTGGATTATGGGGTCTGGTGACGACTCTCTGCCAGGCTTGTCGAAGTGGTAGTCATACCCAGCCACGGTAGCGAAGATGAATATGTCTCCCAAACAGCTTGCTATATTCGTTGTGGGGTCTCGATGGTTTTGGCCATGCTCTGCGTTGTCTGGTCAGCCTTCCATGTTCATAAGGAACGCTTCTTGCGTGATCTCCTTCGCTTTGTTATAGTGTTCCGCTGTGTAGCAGAGAATGTATCACGGCCGCGACTACGGGAGGGTTTCCGGAGGAAGTCCGCAATATCGCCGACCTGGTAGCCCATCGTAATGCGAAGGGTTGTATTGGATGCAAGGTCGCTGTCCTATTGGTATTCGAGTCGTGCTCGCGTAGATGGCAAGCTGAGAGCCTGTTGTCTTCTGCTTCCCATCTTGATCGTATGGCGGAGAGGGAAGGGGGATCTTCGTCGAGAATGTTGACATACTTGCGCTCTTTGCACAGCCCTTGCTTGTGCGAGAGTCCTCCGGGCCGCTGAATGTTCGCTGTTGGGGTTGCAAGTTTTATGGGCGCATGTTCAGGGCGTGATCGGTCAAGGTCAGAAAGAGCTTGCTAGGGCCGAGAGGTAGAAACTTCAGGAGCTGGAGCCATCTACACCCAAGGAAGAGGACTACAGCCTTCTGATAGCCTCGTCGTGGTTGCATTGGGGGTTGTGAGGCCCGTGTGGGTGGAGTGTTTCGAGACCGTGGGTTGAAGCTCGAGGCAACATCTCGGGCATTGTGGCCCTTGCCCGAGGAAGGACCAAGACCAACATCACAACAACATCACGACATCACACAGGACTTAAGCGAAGACATTCTAGGGGTTACAAAGCTCTTGCATGACCTCAACTTTACCTTCTATGCAGGGGCAGGAGGGGTAAGCTGAAGCGCCGTCTGTTTGATAGAGTTCCCTCTTCAGGATCCAAGGAAGCAAAGCTGGACAACATTGTGGTCAACCAGAAGGTGTGGCAACTAGCATCGCCATTCACGGAAGCAAACAGGCTGCTGTGAAGGTAATCTGAGAGCTCAATGCTCATTACATGCTCTCTGAAGCTGCCTTCTTCATTCTGGAATCTCTTCCTGGCTATCGATTTGCTTTGTCTCTTCTAAATTAGCCTTGTTCCGCCACCTTGACCACCCTTCGGCTGTCCCCACAACGATTCTTGGCCCAAAATCACAGCTAGCCCTTCTTTCTTCACGACACCACCACAGCCGCCTTCAGCGAAAGAAGGTCTTGGAGCTGCAGAACCACCACTTTCTCTGTAATACCTCCTGCTTCGTATCCTCTTCCTCTCTTGGTCGCCTTGAGTCTTCCTTCAACCTCCGCTGCCGCGCCATCCTCCCGAGTAACGATCTCCGGACCCTTCCACACCTCTACGACGGTAGCAGTCACGGCGCGCCAACAAAGAAGCTTTTCAGCTGCCTCAAGGATCTTCCGAAGCCTCTATGAGTATATCCTACCCATTGTTTGGAAATTGAGATCGGTACGAGCGGCTGCGGACAATGCCAGGGATCGCTGAAATTCACGTGACATTCATGAAAGGTAAATGTATATCGAAAGACACCCCGACTCCACACGCTCCGTGATGGAGACGACAGTGAACCTTGGCATCTACCATCATACCATAGAATTAGTACTCTTTCAACAGAGATTGATTCGACTGCACCAACGGACGAGCCGTAAGCTTGCATGTATTTCAGATACCACTGACAATCGGCTCGAGCGTAAACGCAAGGTAAGTAACACGACAAGATTATTGCGGCGGACTGTTTCCTTAACGAAATGAGGAGTGTAGTCACAATCTAGCAAGATCGTCTCTAGCCAGGTGTATTGCGCTTATATGTGCTATTGATCAGGTGTAGTATCCACCCGCTCGATATACTCCCCACCCAACGCAGCTGGACCGAGCTCCTGCCCCTACTGCCTCCCACGTACTATACTCGAGCTTCGACAAGAAGGCGGTACAAATGTAATGCACGCGCACAGTCATGTCAGTATTACAGATACTCGAAGACTTGACTTACTCGAGCGCTCGCTGGAAGCTATATTATATCACGCCACGTTTCTTCGCTTCATAATCTTTGCGCCTCTTCCATAAATCATGTTAAGTCTAGCATATAGCTACGCCTGCACCGACACCAAAGCACCTTTTCAAAACCTCTCATTGGTATGAGGAGGTGTTGACGCGCCGCGCCGCTGTCGAAGGAATGTCGAAGATCAATCAGTTCATGGTACCCTCCTGCTTTCGAAGCAGAGATGGGTAACTGAACGACCAGCCGTCAAAAGTCGCCTAGACTGAGACTCTTGTCTTTGCAATACAGATACCGGTTGGACATCAATACGTAGAGTAATCAATTATTTTTGCTTCGATTTGTCGTCTCTTAAGTTGAACGTTGACGCAGACGTGCTCAACATTGAACAGCATTTATTCTACCAACCATGAGCAAGAGCGTTTGGTCGCTGCCTTTGTGAAACGTCACGAATGTGTAAATATGCGATCAGGGTCTGATACCAACGGTGCTGTCGAAAGACCGAGTTACTCAGATAACACGTCCACCTCGTTTCAGGAAATCAGGGACCAAACGTCAGAGATCCTTGCCAGTGATTCACAGCCTACGGAATGACATGCTTGTCACAATTAATGATTCACTACAAAATAGCTCACGATGCTCGTGCGAGGACGATTTGCAAACGTGGTCCATCCGCATCACAGCCAGTTCGGAGTTCGCACGGTGCGCAGCGATGACGATCACGTCGTCGATCCGGGGAGGTCGCACATGCAGATCCAAACCTCAGCAAAACCAACTTCAGACCTCACACTCATGTCGTCAATGCAAACTTTGGTGCTGTCAACGGTCTGGACACAACTGCACATGTCATAGCACTCTCTCTTACGTAGAAGATTGCAGTAGCCTCCTCGGAGAAAAGTTTAGGGTGACGGTGCGGTCATGCGAGCGAAGCGCCTAGGGTCGTCAGCGTGGTTGATAGCGCTGACGGGTTATCCCTGCGCAGGCTTGCATCATCACTGTTGTTGCGCAGCAACGAAGTACACAGCCGCGTAACGATATATAATCATGTACTGTGTATATAATATTCAAAACTCACAGAAACACTATCTGCATTACAACCTGGACAACATCCAACAATTCAAATTCCATCATAAAGTCAATTTGTGATCGGCGCTAATAGCAAGGTAAGTACCGATAGTTCCGGCGTGGAAGGGACGATTGGACCCTCATACGTCACTGCCAGTTGCCCAGGGTCCTATGACGCTGCGACAGGACGACCCGCTTCCTCCCGCCCACTGCTATAATTCTCCAGCCCCAGCCCAACCTCCAAGCAGCAGATCATTCATCCACGATTTCTCGCTTCAGCCACCCGACTCATTCATCTCCACAGAGACCCTGACGCTTTGCTAGAAACGACAAACTACAGTTTGCTCGCAGCAACACAACACCCAACACCCACATCTTCATATATCCATCAACAATATGGTGTCAAGAGCAGTTTCCATGGGCCTTCGTGCCTGGCAGGTATGTCTATAGCATTCGCATCCAGAAAACTCCTACTAACATTCAATAGTTGATCTGCGCCATCCTCGTCACCGCGTTCATGGGTAACAACATTGCGCGCGCTTACTCGGGTGTGCACTCCATCGTCAACTACTCGCTCTTTGTCGGTGTCTGGTGGTTGTTCACTTTGCTGTACTTCCTACCTACATCCTTCATCGAGAAGTTCAGCATCCCCATCGTCGACATTGCGATGGATGCGCTCAGTGTGCTCTTCGGCTTCTGCGCTGCTGTTGCTCTTCCCGCATACATTGGCGCACACAGCTGCTCGAACAGCGTAAGTCTTCTTCAAACAGCAATATAAGGGATTCATACTAAACCCACACAGGCATACACCCACTCCAACAGCGTCCTCAACAGCTCCGCAAACACCGAGCAGAACTGCCGTCAGGCCCAGGCCACTACTGCTTTCCTCTGGTTCGGATGGGCTGCATTCGTTGCTACCCTGGCCCTCAACATCATGAACGGACGCGGCAGCGGTGCCAACCTTCGCGGTGGCATCCGCCGTGGCGGTCCCTCCATGAGCCAGGTCTAGGATGCCTGCAAATCTTACTCTGACGGCTCTTGGAACACACGATCAGATATCAGCGATGTCTGAGATTGCGAGCGTCAAGATCGAGCGTCACGACTTGGAATATGTATGATATGAAGACGGAAATACATCGTGCTTGATGCCGATGCTGGATAGGATGGAACGACTAGGCAACGGATTTTAGGATACCAGGACACGTCTACGACGACATGCGGCGTTTATCTTGATCTTTAGCGATTGTAATAATACTATAGCTAATACGATTTGAATTACGATACCCAAACCCATGCGCATTGTCTTGCATCTCGTGGTTGGGAAAAGGTTTCGCTAAAGGTTACGTCACACCCCACTGATTTGGCACGCGTCAGCCACGCCCAGCCACAAAGCTTCAGCCATCTTTCAATGTTCAGGATGCTCTTCCCTGTGCAACGACGCGCAGCCTATCAGCCGTAACATCCGCATCGCGTCGTGCCTGGAGCCACGAAACAACCCGTTACCCGGCATTGCGATCGTCTTCCAAGCAACCAATAACGTATTCCTGGCTGAATGTCTCCCACAATGACCATGCCCCCGAAGATGCGCTCAGGACGCGCCATAGGGCGTCTAGGCCCTCAACGCTTTTCTTTCTTTTCCCCTCATAACAGGCTTTGGTGTTCGTGGATCTGACAACATGCTCCTTCTGCGCCGTTCGGCGCTTCCGTCTGGTCCAGTGGGATTGTGCCGTTCGGTCCTTTGTGATTACGTTTTGAACGATCTCCCGGAGGTGGATCTTCTTTACGCTTCGACAGATGCCAAGTTTGTCTCCAGGGTTTCCATGTAGACATTCGGTCATTGCTGGTTCCGACAGGTCTACTATCTTGAAGACGCACTCCTCTCGCATTCTTGTGTTGCTGTGCCTGCGCCTGAGAAGTTGTACCTTAAATGATGAGTTGCGACGGTATACAGCTGGTAGGTGAAACCGAGACTGACCTGATCAAATGGAAGCAACAAGAGATATTGATTACAAGAGGTCGTAAGGCAAGCATCCCATGGAAAGGCATTAGGGTGGTAAGATTCCCGAGCCATGATAGAATTCAGAATCACCAGCATATATATGTTAGCCTAATCCTGGAAGTGATATGATTCTTTATGGACAATAAAGAACTATACTGTATGAGGACTCATCAGTCCGACTAGCAAGCCGTATGGTACAGCGCATGATATATCCTCTCAACGAGGGTGTCTTTGGGGTAAAGAACGAAAAAATAGAAGTAAGTACATATATGCCTACTAGCAGAGCATTTAAGTCTTGCTAACATCTTGTTTGTAAAGTCATTGGAAAGTCTTCCAAACGTAAACGTGTAACATTTGACGTTATACACATTAGCGAAACTCTTTTAGTTATTTAAATGCTATTCGACACACCTCTACGCATGTAGTACCCTTTCATCAGTTTTTCAAATACGGTATGTACCTCAAAACTTCGTATTAGAGGTTTATAGATCTATATAGTATCCATATCGATCATACATAATACCTTGTAAATAGACCAGCACCGGCGCTATGCAAAATGGAATGATTCCCCAAAACATCTTCTGTGTCTTAGTCTTTGGTTGCCACGACGTAGCCATCAGTCGTATCACACTATAATAGAACATCGAGCTAACCGCTACGAACGCAAGTGCTGGAAGCGTTGCTCGTCCGTCTAATACTATGCTATACCCGCAGAGGGCACCAGTAATTGAGGAGACATACAGCAAGGCCCTGCCTACGGCAGCATCGGCTCGAGTATACCTAGAGTATATAAGGTACCGCGGTTCTGCCTTTCCGGTGATTGATGACGGCTGACACATTATGTGAGCATCAACATCTTGTATAAGACTTAAAGATGGCTTACCGTGAAAATCCACTGTCTTGCCTCTCTCCAGATTCCTGAATCTGTCCAGTCTTGAGCTTCGAGGTCATTAATCTGTCGATCTGTCTGTAGAATCTGCTGTTCGTTCTGCTTCTCCCGACGCAAATCGAGAATCTGAATCTGTAGTGCTTTGATTCTGCTTTGGAAGTGTCGTTCAGTGAAGTATGATGTGCGACAGCAATCAGAGAATATCCGGTCGTGGACATCCTCTACCATGTTTTCACAAAGACTGATTCGTGAAACGACGAATCAGTCTTTGTGAAAACATGGTAGAGGATGTCCACGACCGGATATTCTCTGATTGCTGTCGCACATCATACT
>Ga0268250_10001186_pt1 | contig 11525 bp, 10 predicted proteins | sample AgamicAsSfe_FD_200448 | JGI IMG/M metagenome (GOLD analysis project Ga0268250, IMG submission 200448) | Agave microbial communities from Guanajuato, Mexico - As.Sf.e (v2) (version 2) | ecosystem: Host-associated > Plants > Phyllosphere > Phylloplane/Leaf | place: Guanajuato, Mexico | collected... | reverse complement strand
GGTAGCGGCGGACGCGCAGAAGGACGGGTAGCAAATGTCATGGTGAAAGGTGCAGGGCATCTGATACCCATGGAGAAAGTAGAAGAGAGTGCGGATCATATCAGCAAGTGGGTCAGTCAAGAGATGAAGAGATACTGGGATTGGGAACGCCTAACGGAGGAGGAATGGGAAGGAAAGCAAGGAGTAGAGAGAACAGTGTTGCCTGAGCGCTTTGTGCAAGAGTTGGATAGGTTGTTCAAGCCAAAGGAGAGGAAGTCGAAGCTCTGAAACCCAATCCATCGGAGATACGATAGAGTCCCAGGATACTCTCGGGGGCGTTCCGTTCGAACCATAGACACATTGATATCATAATTGAATACCGACTGCATGCCACTAATGTACTTGCCTTAGCCCCTATGTCTTCAGTCCTGCTTGGTCTCTCCCCTCTCTGGATAGTATCCTCCTGCAAATTCCAGACTCGCGCCCTCCCATTTCTCTGTCTTGACCTCCTTCCACGCACTCCACGGCCACCACCCTTCCTTCTCCCAAATTTTCGCTTCGATCGTCGCAATAAAACTTTCCTTGCAGAAGTTTGCCCGATGGCCATCTGGAAATGGGCTCGCTAGGCCGAACCAGCCCGGCTCCTTTGGCGCTTGGGCTTTGAGCTCCAGTTTGTGAAAGTAGTTCGATACAGATATAGAGAAAGAGCGTGTATCCCAGTCGTTTGTGGCGCTCATGAAGGGGCTAACAAGGTTCAGGTAAGACACCGAGAAGGGTGGTACGAAATCGAGGTTGAGAGATGGGGATCGATAACCAAGCATATACGCAGTATTGTACATGATCTTGCCGCCAGCCAGACAAATACCGCGTTTCTGATCGTTGTCCCAGGCTTGCACCCACATATGTGCATCGGGAAAACTGTTGGCCCAGTTCTTCTCTTGATGGATCGTAGCGCGGCTTTTCCTATCTTGAGTTGGGAAATCCTCGCCAAGAGCGGGTATATCGAGGGTGAACGTAGCCGGAGAGCAAAGAGAATGTACGTGCCAATGTAGCGGAAATGGGAGGTTGATCATCCATCCTTCTGGCGTGCTCTTGTCCTCTCTCCACGCGGTGTACTCCTCACATTGTGCTTCAAGCTTCCAACTCCCGTCCTCGCCCTCCAGCTTGTAGCTTGTGCGTCCGTCACCCTCGGTCCTCATGAATCCTATGCCTGGTACCCGGAGCTCGAACGCTTTGCTCTTCTCATCAGTTGTCACGCGCTCAATGTTATCAACAAAATGTTCGCGCTGGAATATTGGGTGACCAGAGGAAGGGTAGTAGGTAAATGAAACCATGTGCGGGCGTGAGGACGCATCAGGCACGGAGCATATGATAAGAGCAATATGCGCGCCAGATGCGAGGTCGAATTTGGAGTAGTAGCCTTCGAATTGCGATGATGGGTGAGGGGCATAGTGCTCCATGGTTGTTTGCTGGTACGAGAAACAGAAAGATCTTACGAATGTTGTGTTGTGGGGGTTTGATGTTGGACGTGAGTCGCGATGTTGTTAGGTTGGTAACTCATGACGTAGGCAAATATTCGATTTGGCGACTTTGGATCTACCGCGTGGTACCAAACAGTTCATGTTGCGTAATGACGTTCAAAGGACCAAAAATCAAATGCTATTATGTAGCATATTGCCGTACAGGATGCCCCATATGTCAGCAATCAGACCCAGCGCCATTCGACTACGATGGTTGTGCAACCTCTCCCATCAGCGGAGGATGGCCACAATGCTACTATAGATTTGTTTTCAAGCGAACTAATTACTGACTTGCTTCACTAAATATAATTACAGATTACAGCTGGTTCTAGGGCTTCAGGGGCCTATACAATAGTCGCCTGGACCATGTATGGTCTCAGTCGTCGTACTACTTGCATGAGGTTTCCTGTCTGGGCTTCATGTACTACACAAGCAGAATGGTGGTTTCAAGCACGTCCACCGAACCTCTTGACCTGAGATGCGCATCGCAAATTTCATGGCTGCTGTGTCTATGAATGTTAGTCTATACGAGGCTAAGGCACACTACGAAAAATATATACCTCGTGAACGCTTGCACCGTATTCAGCAAAGACTTCAGAACGATACTGAATCATATGTATCTGAACATGTTGTTCTTCACGCTTCTCTTCATGGACGCTGGCTTCCCATCTTCGTATTCGATGCCAGCTTCTCCTCCCTCACTGTCGTGCCCGGCCAGCTTTGCCATCACTTCCGCGTCGAGCTCAGCTTGCGTTTTCTTTTTAGGCTTTATCTCTTCTGGAGACTTGGCATCGGCCTTTTGAGCATTGTCTTTGACCGGGTTTGGGGTTTGGGGCTTTGCATCTGAGTAGTTTCTGGTGTAGATAACTGGTGGCACTATTTGCCGACTGGTTGCTTTTGAGGGCGGCGTGATGAGGAAACGAATAGGAACTCGCCCTGTGGTTTGCCGTAGAGATAACATGATAGAAGAAATCTGGTCAGGAGGGTGTGTAGTGAAATCGTGGCAACAGGAATTCAGGAAGATTGAAACAGTGAATTTACGTCACTGTGACCGCGGTCGCCTCACTCACGTGAAAGCTGAGTGCCTGAACCGTGACTGGGTAGATGAACCATGAGTGCACAACGTCTGACATGATAGTTTGCTATTCCTGGGCAGTACAAGTTCTCGCGGACACGCGACTTCTCGTCCTGTCGACACGTAAACTTACTTCGCTTTGCTCATTCCGCGCGGTGCTTGACGTTGCCAAGGCGCTAGTGCATGCAGCCCATTTTCAGTTTCGCGACTGAGGATACCATCACTCCACGACACGCGCGCCAACCCACCATAACCCCCGGAAGTCATCCACAATGGTCGTCACATCTTCCTGGTCCAACGTCGAGGACGAGGTGCTGAAGGCTGCCATCAGCAAGTATGGGCTGAATCAGTGGTCGCGATGCGCCTCGCTGCTGTCCAAGAAGAGCGCGAAACAATGCAAATCTCGCTGGACAAACTGGATCGACCCCGCCATCCGGAAGACAGACTGGTCGCGAGAGGAGGATGAAAAGCTTCTGACCATGGCAAAACTGCTCCCTACCCAGTGGAGAACTATTGCGCCCATTGTTGGACGAACGGTACGTAGCCGCAACTGTCCCCTTTATTTGAAATACCCATCTAACGTCACCTAGGCGACCCAATGTCTCGAGCGCTACCAAAAGCTGTTGGACGAACAAGAGTCGAGGGAATCTGGTGATCTTGGACTGGCAGGCCCGGAGGGCGGAGATTCAGCCGCTCCTTCAGCAGAGGATGTACGGCGCCTTCGTCCCGGAGAGGTCGACGCATACGCCGAGAGCCGTCCCGCAAGACCCGATGCGGTTGACATCGATGAGGAAGACAAGGAGATGTTGTCAGAGGCGCGTGCGCGTTTGGCAAACGTCAGTGGTAAGAAGGCCAAGCGGAAGGCTCGCGAGCGGCAACTGGAGGAATCAAGAAGGCTTGCCCTGCTTCAGAAGCGACGAGAACTGAAAGCGGCTGGTATCAACATCAAGATCACCCCGAAGAAAGGCAATCACATCGACTACAACGCCGACGTACCGCTCGAGAAGGAAGTTCCCGCTGGTTTCTTCGATACCACCGAGGAAATAGACCGCAACGAACAACAACGAGAGGCCTTCGATCCGCGAAAGCAACAACTTGCAAACAAGAGAAAGATGGAGTCACAGGAGGACGGGGGAGGTGACAGGAAGAAGAAGAAAGACGAGAAGTCAGGAGGTCTTGCTGCATCATATGCGAAGGCCGCACAGGCACAGAGAATACGGGAAGCAGAGCAGAGCAGCAAGCGCCGCGCTCTTGTGCTTCCAACTCCACAGGTCGGAGAAGCTGAGCTGGAAGATATCGTCAAGATGGGAACGACAGGACAACGCGCAATCTCTGCAGGCAGTAGCGATAACATGGCGACTCAGGGTCTGATTGGAAATTATTCGAATGTGATCGGCAACACTCCCATTCGTACACCCATGGCACCCAAGGAGGAGGACTACGTCGCGAATGAAGTACGAAACGCTCGAATGCGAACAGAAACGCAGTCCGCTCTACTAGGTGGCGATAACCCGGATCTTGTCGACGATGAGGCGCCTGCTTCGTTGTCCGGACCTGCTTCACGACACCAGATTGTGACGCCAAATCCCATGGCAACACCATTCAGACAAGCCAATGGCGCAGTCGGAGATACACCTATGCGACAGATACCAGGAGCGACGCCCATGCGGACTCCTCGTGACACCCTACGCCTGAATGGCGAAGAGAGTGGCATGCAACTGGTTGGACAGACACCTCGCGACATCAAACTAAGGGAGCAGGCAAAGCGTCAAGATCTTAAGAGCAGACTTGCTGCATTGCCGAAGCCAAAAGAAGAGAGCTGGGAGTTTGAGCTTCCTGAAGAGCAAGCAGATCAAATGGAAGTTGAAGTCAGCGAAGAAGACGCTGCTGAACGGGACCGAAAAGCTCGGGAGGCGCGCGAAGCCCAAGAAGCTGCAGAGTTTGGCAGGCAAACGCAAGTCGTGCAGAAGTTCCTCCCAAGGCCATCAGTAGTCGACATCGACGTGCTAATGAAACGCGCGCTGGACCTCTCCGACCCCGTCGAACGCGAGATCGAGATCGAAATGGCCAAGCTCATTGCCAACGACGTCCAGAAGTTTGGAGATGGCCGGGTTACCGGTACAGCACAACGAGTTGAATCCATGACGGACGATGCTTTACGGAATGCTAAGATGGAGCTTGCTCTTGAGCTTGCGATGACCACCGACAAAGACAAGAAGGCCTTCCACGCAGACCTCAATACATCGTGGACCACGCTTCACGGTTCGAAAATTCTGCCTGGCATTGCGGGCTACGAGGAAGACGAAATCGACGAGCACCAACTTCTTGTCGAGGCTTTTGACAATGCGCAAGAGTCCATCATCGAAGCAGCAGAACGTGCGAACAAGATCGAGAAGCGCTTAACTACACACCACGCAGGATATGTCAAACGGTCAAATCTATTACGTGAGAAGATCAGTGGCGCATTTTCAGCACTTGAGAGAGCTAGAGATGATTTGAACACAGCGAGGACGGCACAATACAGTGAGCAAACTGCGATTGCACGTAGATTGGAGAGCTTGCGCAACGAAGTTCAGTTCGTTACCAAGAGGGAGAGGGAGGCACAAGAGCTGTACAGGAAGAGGAAGGAAGAGCTCGATAACTTGCAGCAGCCTGTCAATGGTGTATATTAAGCGGTTTCGTGGGCATATGTTTTGTTCAAGCCCTTGTTTTGATATTGTTGGATGAAGGGTGGAAGGTCGCTGACCGTATGCATTGGCGTGGCGTTTGAAATTGCACGGCAGGTACATTTGAGACTGCTTTTTGAAATACCAATGTCATTACTATGATCTACCTCAACACATACCGTACTCATGACATGTACAAACTGCGACGCCTATCGACGGGTCTATCATGCTCACGATTGCCGTCTCATGCGTGACGTCAAATAGATCCGAGATCGACCATGCATATTGCTTTTCAGCCAACGCCGAAGGCCGAAGTGTTTAGTGTCAGGGCATTACCTTATGTCGTATGGGTATCACAAGAACAGAAGCAAGACGCACACGTAGCAGAGTAACAAGTCATTGGTAGAAAGTCTGTTCATATTCATAATCTCCATGATACATGATGAAGAACCCAACCAGAGCCCCAGTCCAATCCAGTCCATTGGGGTATAAGAAAGGCACCAATCCAACATCCCCGAAGGCGGGTAAATGTTCAAAGAAACCCAGAATTGACGCCACTGTCCCCGTTGCCGTGATAGACCCAATCTAAACGAATTGAAGAGCAAGAATCCAAATGGTTAACGCGCCCATTAAACTTTCATAAACACATGCGAAACATGACATGGGCCAAACTAGCACTTGCCGTCAAGAACCTCAAAGATGCCGACGACGTGGACTTCGCTTGTGCCGCGGCCCATGCTAGGTCGTGGCTCGAGGACGTCGAGTTCTTGCTCAAACAAGTGCTTCTCCTCTTCCATCTCGAACTCGTACATGCTAGGCTTGCGACGGACGGCGAGCAGTTGCCTGATGGATGAGCCTGAGGAGCGGTGGCTGTGTGGCGAAGAGTTGCGGGTCAGAGGCGTAGTGCTTGAGGAAATAATGGATGATGGCGAGGCGGAGCGCATTGAGTTGCGGTTTGGGCTAAATGCAGTCTTAAGACGACGGAGGGATCCGGATGTGCTTCGGAGGGGAGTGAAGGATTGGAAGCGGTTGGTGCGGCTTGGGGAAGGCATTTTGGCTGTTGGGTTGGTCCTTCGGAGTGGTAGCGATGGAAAGTAGATTGGTGATTAGTCGGATGTTGTGATGGTAGTATTTGCTTCTTGGTCCGGCAGTCGATACAATGTAACTTCCCGTTGGTTGAGTAGGTGAAGTTTGTGGAGTTCGACAAGGCAGATTGGTGTAGAAAGAACCAGCTGTCCTTGGGAAGGGTAATGTAAGGAATGTAGTTGGAATTGGGGGTACGTCAACGAATGTTGGCTCTGAGGGTCGGCTTGCGAATCAGAGGGGATGACGTGTAATGCAGCGGGCGTGCGTGGAGGCGAGAGCTCAACAAAAGTCTCGTGATGTAGACCAGCTTCGAGTAAATTGCGGCAGTGTCGAAGGGAGATCAACTCTGTTCAAAGGTATATATGGATAGATGGGGCAAAGAACAGAAGCGCGCACAGATACACGAAAGCGAAGGTATGTAAAGGGATGAAGAAGGAAGTTCACGAAGGTATTCCTGTTGGAAAAACAGCGGACTCGCGGATCCTTAAGCTGCGTGTCGCATGTGCTCTGTGCCAGTGCGTGTTACGTCCCAGAGCTAAAACCTTGGACAGACGGAGCAGCGGCATCCCTGTCAGGAACGCGTGAATTGAGGGGTAGAGCCTCGTTTGATCACCGGTCTAGAAACAAGCGAGCGGGAGACATGCTGTGCCCATTGATTGCGCCGCGGAATGATTGCATGGCTTCATTTCTCAGGAGCCTGCAATCGATAAGAGATTGCATGGCCATGTGTAGAGACAGGATCATCCTCACTTGTCGTGGAGAATCGTTGATGGCCGACTTGTTGGTGGCTTCACAAGAAATTGTGAGGGTTGCCGTAGCTATTCTTACGTCGGCGATTAGCTAGTCTATGTTTTTGTTGACGTTGTTGTTGTTGCTTTTCTGCGCGACGCGTTCTGCAGGTGTCCGCGTGCTGTCATCCACACCGGCGTTCTGCATCATCGTCAGGGAGGTCCGCCATCACGTCCAAGCCATAAACTTGTTGAGTAGGCACGATGATCGGAGAGGTTTCCGCTCGCCATCGACCTGGAGCCGGTCAAGCCGCTCCTAGTTCGGCCAGTTCAGACGCAACCACCCTGGCCGTTGTTTCCTGCGTGCATCCCACCAGCCATAAGAAGGCATTACCCAGCACATGAAGCTCACAATGTCTCCATGCTTAAACGGCCTGTCTCGAGACCTGGTGCTGCGTGTGTGATGTAAGAATCTGCGACAGGCGAGCGTATCCGAAAGTGGAATAGCCTGGTTCGCCGAGCTATCTGACGGCAGACCAGTGTTTCAGACGCAGCGGACGTTCAACAGATGCAGACGCGTTTTTGATGCTCCGGTGTGATGCTACGTAGTGGTGTGTCAACGTTGGAACTTGTTGTAGACGTAGCAAAGACTGGTATGCATTGTGCTCACGGCTCTTGATGTGAGGGGGGTCCGGTGGACACCACACTCGAGTGCACCCTTAGCAGAAGCGATGAGCCGATCAACGTTTCAGGTGCGCATGCAGCTTCTATCGACGTGCGGGGCGATCGTATTTACTAGTGCATTATGTTCGCGTGGTCCTTGTTAGGTCTAGAAGAGAGGAAGAAACTGAAAACTAGCTGTAAATCAGGAACGGGCGACAGCACTTTCCAATCCAAAGTGGCGGAAGATACAATTAGCGTCTGTCACCTGAGCATGTTCATGCAGCATATGCTGTCTGATCATTTTCTGTACCATGGTACGGTTGCTCGTTGGCAAGCGTGCTATGGCAAGATCCTGGGCAGGTTCACGATAAACGTTGAGTAGTGTACCAGACAACCTCATGCGCCACTCTGCGAACTAGTACCAACGACTCTCGTATCCTTCAATCAAAAGTCGACCAAGTGATGAAAACAGCCACCGGCAGGAGAGAAGTAAAGCTTTGTGATAGGGAATATCTAAGGTGATTTGATCAATCGCTCAACGCCGACGCTATGCAATGCCAAAAGTTAACTCCACCACCGACATTACACCGTTACAAGCACTACCCCAACACCGATCCAACCCATCAGTCCCATACCAGCGTTGCGTGTCGGGTTGATGCCAGCCGCCTACGTATCCAATCATTCCAGACGTTCATGCAACAGGCTTCGTGTCGTGCACCACTCTGAACCATCCGACTCTGGCTCGACCCTTTGCCGAAGCCGTACCAAGCCATTTTGATCGACGTGATTGACACACGCCATACATATTCTCGGCGGTCATAAACAAATCCCATCGGACGCTAACTACGCCTTTTTTGGGTGAAACTCCTCCTAATCGATTCACCCCATGCCGAGTTATCAAGCACTTCCAAAACATCTGCCGCACTGACTGCGCTATTTCCACGGCTACGACTACCCGCTTGCCCGGGATCGACTTCGAGAGGACTAGGTGGCCGACTAAGTGCCGAAGCAAACTGCCATTCTTGCTCTTCTCCAGACAGAGAGAAGGGAGATGGTTGCGGACTTGCCCGTGTAGGCGAGGCTGTTGGTGTCTGTTGTATTGAGTTGGTTCTGCTCCGTGTGCGGTCGTAGGGGAAAGCTGGTGGCGACGTGGACTGACCAGCCGAGTTTCGAGGGGAGGGTGCGTAGAGATCTTGGGGTGAGAAGAGAGGACTGGGAGGCCCGGAAGATTGCCCTCGCTGTGCATCTGTAATGTCTTCATCGTCGATGAAGATCTCGGGAACGGTGAACTGCGGGATTGCTGTCATACGTCCCTGCTTCTTTTGATCCATGGCGCGGCGGAAGCGTCGTGCCCAGTATAACGTGTCGAAGAAACCAACAACCACGTTGCGGCGAACAGCTTCTTGGACTCTTTGTAGACGAGCTCTGCGCCTCAAGAACTCCTCTAATCTCAAGCTCTTATTATCGTTGATGACCTTGTGATGAGCCAAGATCATCAGCAATGAAGAGAACTGGATACCTCTATCAGGGTCGCTTGACACAAGCACTTCCTCATAGAAAATGTTCATGCGTTGTCGTCTGCGACGTATTTCCGCGATCGGTAGCTGTGCGAGACGACGGTTCAGCTTGTCAAGATCGATCTCTTTAGTCGGCTCACGACCGGATACTGGGAGGCTGGATTCCCTTCGAGGTGCTACAGCACATTCATCGATCAAGGAACCGACGGTAAAGTCGCCGTCATAGATACGCATCTCAAAGATACCGGAGAGTTCCTAGTGTTGTTAGCTTCGTGCTTTGATACGAACATTGATAAACCTACACCCAGGAGCCTTGGAAATACATCTCTTGAGATATAGCCTGTCCCATTAGGATCAAACTCTGCCCAAGCTTGCTTGAAGCGGCGGATCTCTTCTCGGCTGATGACAGACAACCCACTGCTTCTTTGATACACGTAACTGAAACTTTCGTATATCAGTGAAACAAACAAGTTGACGAAGATGTACATGCTCAAAATGTTCCAAGTGATGAACAAAGCTCGCGCCCATTCAGGACTGCCGCAGTCGCTGTTGAAGTACTTGTCGCCTACCGTGCAGTAAGGTTTGTCGACGTTGGCGAAGTCCTCCATGAACTCGTTCCAACCCTCACCACCACTTGTTACAAAGAGGAAAACAAGTGCTTTTGGTACGGTCCGGAAATTGACGTTTCCAGTTTCATTGGCTCCGAATCTGGTGAGACCGAAGGTTTGGGTGAGGGCGATGGCATATACCAAGAACAGGACGAACCATGTGGCAAGAAGGTTGGCGATGGACGCAAGACTTGCTGCCGCAGTCTTGAATAGCTGGTCGAGTTGGTTGTTCCGAGGGATGAGCATGAGAGCGATGGATACGAGGAAGAGCTTGTGCAGCTGGACGATTATCCTAACATCCTCCTTCGCTAACACAAGAATCGACGTGACGAAAGTACCTGCAACGGAGAAGATCGAGTACACGTCCCACGCGCTTCTCCGGAAACGATGCCAGGAGAGACCGATGATCCTGATGACTACATTCGCAATGAAGGTGATGGTAAGCGCGAGGAAGATATAGTCTTGTGATGTTAGTGTCAGTTTACAAAGCAGGTAGGACAGAACTTACCTCTAGCAGTCTCCCATGGTCCATATCCTGGATACCATTCCAGACAAAGCAGCAGAAGATGCAGTACCAGAACGCCGGTGATTGTTCTCTGCCAAGATCCAGTTTTCGTGACAGCTCTGCGGTAACACCACTCTTCCCAGCTCTCTCTTTGCTTGGTGGAAGAGGGTCGCTTGGAGGGAGAGACTTGGCGGAGGAGCTTCCGCAGTTCTAGCCAAGAGCGCTGGTCTGTGGTCAAAAAGGCGACTCCAGTTTGTTCCGTGTAGTTGCGCATAAACACGGAAACAAATAGCGTCAAGACGAAAACAGCGCCGAGCAAGTTGAAAACAATAAAGAAGACAGAGTTGCCTTGAGATGCTCTGTCCTCTGGCTGAGTATAAACGCCAGTTATACTCATTGCAGTCCACATGTTGTCTGTCCAGCCTTCTTGCGACACAATCTGGAACAAGATGAAGAGGGCATCTCCAAAGTTATCGAAATCGTAATAAGGATTGGCAGCTTGGCGTGGGGCCAAAACATCCCATTCGAACGGCGAGCTGTTGTACTCTCCAACACAATCTCTCAGACTGGCGCCTCCAGGAAAGTCGCCGTCGTTGCAAGACTGTAATTGGCCAACGAAGAGGTTCAAACCATAGATGGCAAAGGGGATCAGCAAGCTCAATGACACAAAAGCAGCCTGTTTACAGTTAGTTTGAAGTACGTATACCATAGGGCATGCTTACTGAGAAGAGTTTCCACCAACCGCGAACGATGAGCGCGTGGAAGTGATTGCGTGCGCTATCGCTAATGTTGAGCAAACGCAGAGCTCTCAATGCTTTGAACGCGCCTACAGTTCGAGTGACTTGACCCTCATTCAAGAACGAGGTGCCAACGTTGACCCAGAGAGTGATCAATACAATACCATCTATGAAACCCCAGGAGCCGCGAAAGTATGCGTTGGGCGTCCAAAAGAAGCCATCAGCAATCACTTTGATGAGCGCCTCAATACTGAAGAGGACGGCAAAGCCCATATCTACCCACACGAACCAGTTCTTGACGCTGAACTCGTGAGTCATGAAGTATTCGCGTTGATACAATGGCGTCGTGATACAAGCCAACAATACCATGGCGATAATGGCAGCGTAGATAAATGCAGAGAATGCATACCAAACGGGAACGGATGGTGCAACTCCTTCAAT
>Ga0268250_10001185_pt1 | contig 11532 bp, 11 predicted proteins | sample AgamicAsSfe_FD_200448 | JGI IMG/M metagenome (GOLD analysis project Ga0268250, IMG submission 200448) | Agave microbial communities from Guanajuato, Mexico - As.Sf.e (v2) (version 2) | ecosystem: Host-associated > Plants > Phyllosphere > Phylloplane/Leaf | place: Guanajuato, Mexico | collected... | reverse complement strand
CAAACACACGTCGGATCGCATATGGAGGCTGTTCATGATTTGTGGATCTTCAGGTATACGAGGTTGGATACGACCTATGCGTTCGTGATCAACCTCAAGACTTTTCTTGCATTCCTTTATGGGGTTTTACACCGTCCTGTATGCGGTGAACAGGGCTCAACTTCAATCATGAGCAGTCATCTCACACGACCAAGACCAATAGGTGATCGTCAAAGCTCTTTCATGAACCGCGAGAAGGTTCCGTCTATTTCCTTTTTGGAGCTGTCGAAGACAAAGAACCCATGCCATCAACGATCGAGACTCGACAGGCCGGAGTCAGTTAGATCAGGTCAAGAACAAAGACATAAAAGACTGCTTGCAGTCCTCATAAGTCGTCAGATATCCTCAGCAACCCAGCTCCACAACTTCTCTCGCCAACCGATTCGTACCATACTACGTGAAACAAAATGAGTACATCCGTGACACACGTGTTCACGGTAGACGACATCCCACTTGGGCCTGATGGGAAGACTCCCCTCCGAAGATCCAAGCGTATTAAAGGAATGAAAGGGGATCACGCCCTAATCGAAGAGGAGCAAACGATCAAAGGCATAAGCTACAAGAGACGTCTCATATACGATGAAAAGATAAAGAGGACTGTTAAGCTCTATGCCAACAGAGCGCTGAATGTCAACCTCGACAATCTGTGGCCTGGACGTATCGTCAAAGCGATCGACTGTTATCCTCAGACCAACTTGAAGATCGAGCCATATGACAGTAAGACTGCAGCGACTCGCTTGGCGGGACCAGTTGAGGCAAAGTTCCGGTACATGATCGTTGTCTGGAGGACCGATCAAGGCGTTACTGCTGTACCTCTCTACACTTTGTCCGAGGCAAGAATGCGCGATTCCAGATGGGACGAATACGTCAGTGTCAGTACAGAGCCTCTCTGGAGAGGGGTCACGCCCTGGGCCGGCATGCCAATCATCGCGAGGTTCAACAAAGAGTACGCCTGTGAGGACAGATGTTTTGCCGATTTGTCTCGTCTACACTTTATCGGACAGAACGAAGCAATCGCACACGACGTTGGCAGAATTACAGGCGGAGAGTACAAAAGGTTGATGGATCTTATCAACATGAAGGAACGCCAGTTCAGGACGGCTGCCTTTGCAAACCTCGACACGAACAACAACGCGCCTGAACTCTACTCACCTTGGACGCCGACTAAGCCGCATCAGCCAGCGCCAGGAATCAGATACGCAGACGCCAGGACAAGAAGGATGGATGAGAAAAAATTTGCTTAGAGTCAAGGATTGAAGAAACTTCTGTTGCGTTTATTTGTATCTTATCTCGAGGGATTACGGCATTGGGTTGTTTTGTATGTACTGGAAATTTGTACTGTTCGATTCTGCGATCCACGTACGTCGTGAATTGAGACAAAACTGCTATAAAAATATATGTTTTCTTTCAGCAAAGACCCATAGGGATGGAGCAACATCGATGATCTCAATATGATTAATGCATGATCTCGGTGACGATTGTTTTTGGAAGTTGACTGCTCGTTTTTTGCATATACATTAACCTTTGAAGATGTAGTCTGTGATGACGAGCTTTTGGAAGGAACGGCATAGTGGCATGTGATAACGTGCGGGACTTCAATCGAGAACAAAGACCTTGACTCGAAGCTGAAAACGGCTACCTGCGATACACAAGATACAAGGAATTGATTTCTTTGTCGATAAGAGACATAAGGGCAAGCAACAGGTCATCATGTTCAAACCAACACTATTCTCCAGCCATAACGACCATCATGAGTAGACCGACGCCTATCAACACGCAATCTTCCAACACGCTCGACCGTCTCAAAAAGAAGGTGGTGAACTTTTTGTCGCCAATCAAATCGGGCTTCTCTCCCACGAGTCCAAGGAAGTCTCAAAAGCCGCTGCCTCCATTTGAGCCCCAGACACAACTACCCTCCGTAGCTATACGTCCGGTTGAACCCTCGTTGCGACCTAGTGCATCCCGGAGTTCACTCCATCCAGCCGATGCTCGACGCTCATCTCGGGCGGATTCACGCCGCCGATCGACTTCCCGAGACTCCCGAAGGTCACGCGAAAGATCTCCATCTCGAAGCTTCCAGGCCCCTCGTCGCCCATCTGCCTCTGGAAGATCAACTCACTCTTTCGACTCTCGACGTTCGTTCGGCTCTAGACGCTCCTTCGACTCTAGATATACGCGTGACGACTCCTATGACGATGTTGACGATCGAGATTTCTACGTGAAGAGAGACGCTGGAACGGACATTAATGATGGCGTCAAACATCTGTGGACCAACCTCTATCTGGAGGGCAAATATATCGGCCATTTTTACTGCCGACAAGAGCCACGTGTGTCACCCAAGAGCTTCTTTCCAGGTATGATAATCTGGGCAATGCATAGTGTATTCCAGAACAACCGGAACGCTACTCCCGGAGATCGACGTATTACTTTTGTCAAGGATGCACCTGTGTATTCGAAGTCTCGTCCGATGGTGGTATTGTACCAAACTCGTAGTGGGCTGTGCTGCGCCCCTATGTTCAGCCTCGATGGCAATACCAGAAAATCTGGTTGGACCAATGATAAGGAGCTCGAATACGTCAGTCTTGCTGCAGAAAACGACGATTGGGCAGGCGATACAAAGTGGGCTGGTGTTCTCCAGTTCCGACCTGATCCTCGACGACGAAGGCCATTGAAGAGTCGATGCTTCATCGGTCTCGGACAAACAATGTATGTCAGCACACAGGAGTATCTGGAGACCGATGCCGGGTATCTTCCAGGCGACATGTATAACCGACTGATTATCGCTCTTGACTTTTATCAAGAGAAACGCAAGCGACTTGCCTTTGAGTACTTCAAAGAAGAATACAAGAACCGTGGTTTGAAGTTAGCCGTTGAGGGCGATATTGGCTTGAAGGAGAAGAGAAAAGTAGCGGATCAAAATGAGAGGATGGGCGAGTATCTCCCGACCAGAAACGACGATACAATGATCTGGTCTCTTGTCGAGAGACACAGATTTCGAGAGCTGACGGGCCACGATGCTGAGATGGAACTTTCATCAACGGCTCCACCGCCAGTTCCGGAGTTCGGAGTGATGTCAGTGTATTAGCGCAAGCGAGACAGAAAGATCTTAGATCTACAATCTTCATGTTGTATGTTAGTAATGCACAAAACGTCTCTGTGGCCCAGGCGCTTTTTGCAGCATTTGAATCATGAGAAAAAGGATGATCAGCACTTATTTATCAATCGAATGATATTTTCAATAGATGCGTCAAATATGTGATAGGCTGCGTAGGAAGAGGAAGGAAAGGTGCGCAGTCAGCAGGCGTCGTTGACACGCCTCACCAAAAGTGCCGAGTTTCTGCCATATGTTTCGCCAGCAATCTCTCTCGACGAGCATCTTTTTCCAAACAACAGGCATCATTAGCTCCATCATCAGAACCTGTTCCACTGTCGCAGTCAACTATGCAATGGTCGGGCAATTTGTCGCATGGTCATGGTTGCGGTCTGCACGCTATACATGTCCGGCCAATCATGTATGAAAGGCTTGTTTCGATTACCGCCTGTCCAGCATGCTCGTAATCTGTCTGAAGACCATCAACAGCGTCAAGGGAGTCAACAAATGAGTAAGCGCCAATCATGGAAGCCACACCTGAATATGGCTGGGTTGAGAAACCAGATGAGTGATTGGCGCGCATGCAGAAAGAGCACAGCATGTGGCACGGACTTTCGACATGGATTGGGCGCGTAGCAGCCAAAAGTTCGGGGAGTATGAATGGTAGGTCTTCCTGGGTCGTACCTTCTGGCCTCCACTTGCAACTTTCTCGTTCCTTCCTACTATCTTGACTTTCCTTGCGTCTTGCGTTTGGTTTCTTGTTTCCTCGAGCTGGTTCTCCGGTCACCATTTTTCGTTCATCAATCCATTCTTGGCTAGGTGTCGTCCAACAACACTCTCTACATAAGGGTAGCGATACTCTCCTTAGGACGAAACACCTAGACATCAACGCCACGATGCGGCTTCCTTCTCTTCTTTTCGCTGCTGTAGCCGGCCTATGGCAGCAGCCGCTCGTTTCCAAGGAAGAGTCGATCACAAGTACACGCCATATCCACGTTACCAGAACTGTCGTCGACGTGGCCAGTACAATCTATGCCATTCGTATGGGTAATTCGACCATCTACATGGAATATCTTCCTGCTACCTTTACCACAAAACCCGGCCCCTGGCTAGCACTACAAGCCACGCATCTCGAACTGCGTGCCGAAGAACGCAGTACGATGCATATCAAAGTCACTCAGACAGTAGCTCAGATCCAGTCCACAGTGTTCGCCAGTAGAGTCGGGACCTCCATTTCGACTATCACGAATGCTCCTCAGTCTCTGATTGAGGAGGCCGCGGAGGATGCAGCCGAGATGTCGTCCCAGCAGTTGGCGGCCGCTGTATCATCAGCGAAGGCCGACGCATTGGCACACTTGACTGTTGCACTGCTGACGAGCACTGCTCTGGCTTCTACCCCAGAAGCATTAGCCCAGCCATCATCGACTCAGGCTGAGCCTGCACAATTCACCAACTCAAGCTCTCCGACGACCTCGGCTCAATCTGTGGCCGCCAGCCCGAGTAGTCAAGGCAGTGCTGAGACCATGCTTCCAATAGGTCTCGAACTTCGAGGCAATACGGCAACCACGACGAGCAATCAGCTGCAGACAACACCTACTGAAACGCCAACGCCAACGACAATGATGATCGTAGTCGATGGTTCTTCGACGTCAACTGTGACTTCAGTACCTACTCCTGTGCTACAAAGTGTTACCTCGTCGCAATCTCCCGCCACATCAGCATCGAGTACCTCTATGCAGGCTACAATCTCAGAGCATCCCTCACAGATCACACAAACTGTCACTACCCCGGTGGCTGTCGATACAAACGCTGCTCAAGTCAAGAGCACACAGACGGCTTTGATTCAGACTACCACCAACAGTGATGAAGCGTCTGCCACCGTCTCCTCCGCAGCTTTCACGACAACAACAGCGTCGTCAGCAACGGGATGCCTCGAGGATTGTTCTACTCACGTACTCTCAACAGTCTTTTCCACATCCAGTTCTTCCTCAACTAGCAGCAACAGAGTCTACACGTTCCCAGTCACAATGACCGCAGCATCTTCTACCTCATCCGCTGACAATACAATTGTCCCGTCCGCTGCGCAAACTTCGGATGTGGCTACCGTCTTCACATCGTACGGGTCGCAAAGCAGTGCATCCACGGCCGCGGACATTGCCGCTGACAACGCAGCTGGAGCATCCGGCGGCTCGGGCAGCTTCAAGCTCAGTAAAGAAGGCTTTGCAGCGATTATCAGCGTCGTGTCTATTGGTGTTGGTCTAGGCAGTACGTTGCACAGATCCTCCTTCAAAGCATCTTATACGAGAAGTTAACAACGTCACAGTAATCTTCCTCGTCCTCTTTGTCGTTGCCAAACGTCGTCAATGGAAAGTTCGTCAATCTATCGCTCGCGCGTCTCGTCGTCTGACTGGACGTTTTTACTCTCATCCCAACAAAACAGCTTTACGCTCAGAAAAAGAACCCACTCTGCCGATCATCGAACCTCGTCAACCCTTGGGGCCTCGACCCGCACCATCTAGTAGACGCAACCAAGGCTTTGCAAATATTGACGCTACACTGCATTCCAACTACCGTGGCGTGGAAACAGTAGGCAGGAGTGCATCTAAAGGGCCAGAAGCTTGGAGGAAAGCAATGGCCATGGAGAGATTGCAGCAGAGTCAGAGGAAGAAGCCTGAGTTGAGGGTTGATACGGGTGCTGCTGCTAGGATGGAGGAGGGGAGACGGGGACGACAGGCACAGAAGAAAGGAGATTGGAAGGATTTGTTCAGGGCACTGTAAGTAGTACGGCAGAATTGGGTGGAATTAAGAACATGACGTAGATGCAAGAGGCGATAGAATGAGCATATAGGTAGTCTTGCAAGAGCTTAATGATATCTGAAGTTCGTCATTGCCTTTTGCCTTGATCAAGCTGTTCTATCAATTGATATACAGACAGAGTCTCGTTCTCAGTCATCCTCATCATCGTCATCCAGACTTACAACAGCATTCCTTCCCCTTCGACTCGAAGCAGGCGCAGCAGACGGACGCGGCGTCCTGCCGCTCAATATCTCCTTCTTCATCCTCTGTACCGGTGTCTCATCCACATCCATAGCATCGTCGTCGTCATCACTAGCGATACTATGCGGTCTGTTGCCACCCTCCTCATCACTGTCTTCCTCAGCGTCCCGATTAGCCTTTTGCAACCTAGCAATCTTGCGCTTGATCATGGGATCACTGTGAATATCCGCCAACGTCAAAAGTTTCTGACAACCAGGAACGGGGCATTGAACGGCAGCAGCACCGTCGGATCGCACATGATTGTTAGGCATCTGGATCATGGAGGTGATTGCTTCGCGCTCAAACGAGTGAGGACATTTGCGACTGGTGACTGGATCTTCGAATTCTCGCAACGTCAACGGACATCTTGTGCTGATTGTTTCTTTTGCGATCTGGAGATCATCGTCACTGTCTTCGGCGCCCAGGGCGGTTTCTCCAGCATCGGGGCGGTCTTCTTTGAACCAGAGGTGGGGTGGAGGAACATCGTCGTTGTGGTAGCGAGCATCATGAGTGATTTTCTTGAAGCCGATGTAGTGGTTGTTTTTGCTGTAGCGATTTGTCAAGGATTGAGTGTTGTAGCGGTCTTTGGCACGGGCTACGCGATCGTTGAAGAGATGGGCGACGGCAAGTGGACGCTGAGTGGCATTTGTCGGGTCGGTGGGGTCGAAGTCGGGGTATTCTTCGCTATCTTCTCTTTGTGTGCGTTGTGTACGCTGGGTAGAGGCATTGGAGACGTCTCTGACAAGCTCGGCGAGGGTGTGTTGCATATCCTCGATGTTGTTGTCGGCGTCGATCATCTTGCGTACATCCTTGTCCATTTGAGCCGTTATACTGTCGACCTTTGCTTGTAGCTCTTCAAATTGGGCCTCCATCTCTTCAACACGTTGTTGGCTTGTGGTGGGATCATCTTGATTCCTGGCTTTCAGGCGAGCAAGATCTGTTTCTTTGCTGCTCAAGGCTTCGTTGGTCTCAGCGGCGGCTTCACTCAAGCATGAGATGACTTCAGCAAGCAACTGGTGGTGGACACCGAACTTTGTGGGTTGTGAGAGCTGGCGCAGCCTGTCACGACCAGCGGCGCTGAGAGGGTGTTGAAGCGGTTGGTAAGGAGGGAGTTCGTTGGTGGGCGCTCGTTGTGTTGAAGCGGCAGTACCAGCTCGACCAGGCGTGCCTCTAGCAGGCGTGGATGCGACTGTCGAATGTCTCGTTCTCAACGACATGATGTTTGTGTCTTTAGCTGCGTCCACGTTGAAGCTGTCCAAAAGTCATTTCGAGGAAGACGCGTTCCGAAGCGCGTCAATCGCGCCAAGCCCGGCCCGCTCCTTCCCCTTCTCCCACCCGCTGTCACTCCATCCTTTCTTCCTCTTATTCAACATCACCATGAAATTTTGATCAATATGGTCTGGGATACTGAATGTGCTATTTGCTTATGTCCATTTGAGCTACCAGGCTCTGGTTCTTAATTACATGAAAAGCATTTGTGGGTATTACTGTCTCTTAGGGCTTTCGTGTCCTCTTCTCTTCATCATTCGTCCTTCATTTTCCAATCTGTCGGTTGCTAGTGCTTCTTACTTGGTAATGAAGCCAAGGTAGTCAGCCACGATGAGTGTCACCATACTGTCGTGCATGTCAGCAATTGTCACGATACACTGATTGGTCAAACTTACGCGTGAGGCGCGATGCGCACGTAGTATGTCGAGAATCCTCTGTAGAATCTCAATGGTCCCTCCTCGGCGGCGACCTTCTTGAAGCAGTCAAACATACCCTTGTACTGCACTTCGCCGTTAGGTCCTTTGGTCTGCTTCTGCAGTCTGGTCTTGACAAAGTCGAATGGCAGACTGAAGAAGGACGCGAAGAAGCCTGCTGCTGCCGATGCTGTCAGGGTCTGCGTGCGAGGCGACAAGGATGTGTCTTTGAGTTGGTTCTTTGCTTCCGAGAAGAAGGCAAGTTGTCCAAAGTTCAAGGCCATGGCGCGCACTACTGTGGGTCCAGCACCCGACCAGAGCGCAGCGACTCCTTCCTTCTGCGAGATGCGAGTCAGGGCGTCGAAAACCGACTTGTAGTTTGCACGCTGCGCAGCAGGCTTGAGGCCATCACTCTGCATGCGGATGAGTGCGAGATCTGCAGGGTTTCCGACCATGGCTGCCAATCCGCCTGCGGAAAGACCAGCTACAGCACGCTCAGCGAAGCCAACTTGCTTGCCCTGTTCCTTGGCTCTCTTGCTCAAGGTGCCCATGAAGGTGTCGAAGATCCCAATACGAGCTGTCGTGTACACGGCTTGTCTCAGGAGGCCTGCACTTAGGCCAGTGTACAGATCGCGGGCCTTGCCGCTGGCGATGATATCGCGGGTGATTGACAGAGGTGAAGGTTTGGGTCCAGTCTTGACACCTTCGCCAGCAAGCTGCAAACGCACCTTGATCATGTCGATTGGCTGGATGACTGATGTGGCGACCATACCAGCGATGCCACCGTTGACGAAAGGCAAAGCAGCGCGAACGAAGGGTGTGTGCAGGATGTCCCGAGTAGCCTTTCTAGGGTTCTCGGCTGCTGCCTTCATTGCTTGAGGCGCATCCTTGGCCGCGTTACGGGCCGCAGCTGCGGCTTCGGAGAGAGTCGAAGTGGTGCTCATGTTGGGCAAACAGAAGTGTTCGAAGAAAGTTCCTATCTTGCTCGTTCGAAGATATAGGCTGACAGATGATGCTTCGACCTCAGTTGGTTGAGATGTTGGAAGCGTCTTTGGTCTGTGTTGAGTGACACAAAAGATGTTAGTCAATTTCTCTTATCAAAGGTAAGCGGGTAGCAGCATGCATATGAGTCCATCAATGTAAGTGGTTGAAACGGCTTCAGATCGGGATGTGTGGAGAGGGCTGGCAAGCCAGCCGGCACCCGCCAACGCGAAATGTTCCGTCCATACGATTGTTGGTCCAGACCGTGAAGCCGCGATGGACGGTGTTGTGACCCGTGATAGCGATGACTCCTCGCGGCATTCATACGAGGACATACCGGGACTTTGTGGTGGGGACGAACTCGATTGCTTACCTTCGATATCAGACACCCGGTTTGTTAGCGCTTGCTGGGCTATTGTCTTCTGCACTCGAGCTGAAGTGTATAGTCGACGATGGCGAGCCAAGAGGCGTGCGCAAGACTGAAAAGATTATATAACAAAGGCAGATGTTGTTGTCGTGGAAGAGGATAGAAGTGAAGGAAGATAACGCTATTATATATCGGAGTTGCGGATGTTCCTCAAGACTGGTAAACAAGGCTTTTGTTTGTCCGGAATTCTACGATTCGCTGGAGGAAGAGAAGCTCTCGAGCAGAAGAGGGAAGACGAGCTTCTTGATCTAGGAAGTCACTTTGTTACTCGCGCCTTCCTACGAGGCTACGAAGGAGATGCGGGGTCGATCACAAGTCATTTGTATCAGCAGCTCTCAGCATAACCTTTGCCCCGCGCCCAATGGCAGTGACCGTTGCCTGCGCTTGATGCAAACGAGTGAACCTAGGCTGAGGCCGCCGCGTCGCCATTCGCTCGCTCACGAGGTACACACAGGTAGCTACGTTACGCGTGTGGACCTCTGGCCTTGCTTGTTTCGTTGACTGCCATGTCAAAAACCTGACCCAGGGCCCAGGTTGCTCCGGAAAATCAGGCACATTGTTCTCCAAGGGTCTCAAGTCCCTTGTCTACAGATCGCCACCACTGTGTCTCTTGGAGACATCGTCAAATTCTTGCGTGGAGACGAAGAGTGAAGTTGCCGTCGTTTTTTGCTGACCATTCGGGTGGAGAGAACGTGGATCCCCCCACATCCTGCGGAGATCGCGGCCGTCGACAGCGGGGAGATCGGCTTCCCGACTTGCTCCGAGCACGGAAATGGACGGATGGAAGTGGTCTCCAACTCCTCCAGGGGCCGATGCCGAGGCCTCCTCCTCTATGAGTCCTCCACAATCGATTCTATGAGCATGACATCTGGGAGTATTTCCAGACGCCATGAGCGCAGCTTAGGCCTAGCTCTGGAACATCACCGTCTAGCCATACAAAACACAAGTGTGCAATACGTGTGACTATCGACTGGATATCCTTCTGATAGCCAGAGATCAGTCAAGGACCCTCCATCTTGTTGGCTTTACATAGTCCTGTTTGGCTTGCAGCACTCGAGTCTAATCGCAGGTCGAACGGCCACAACCGCTGCGCTGTCGCGAGAGCATCAGTCATACTCTCCCCTTCCTCCCGGCTGTCCACACAAGAAATCTTGAACTGTTCGTATTGCTCTCGATAGATTGGCAAAACCTCCTCCCATCTTTCTTCACTGACCCACCCATCGGTCTCGCAACGAAGCAGTCTTGCTAGATATGATTTCAGTCTCTGCGTCGACTCGAGCTCATCCAACTTCACACTCAAGTCCTGCGTGTCAGTCTGGCTTGGTTGATACAGGCTACGACCTGGTAGTCCGATGCTCTCCCATTGCTGGTTCAAAGTTGTCAGTATCGAACGTACGCAAATCACATCGTCCAGCCAGCCAGAACTCGACGCTTCCAGGTATCGGCGAAGGAGAGGATCAAGCGCCAAGGCAGCCTCGCCTAATTTTGGACAGACATGCGCCATCACGGCCCAAGCACTTGCGCATCGCTGAGCATCGGCTTGAGCGACTTCGGTCTCAACGTCCTGGATCGCGTCCGAATCCTTGTCAAAACTCAGCTCTTGGGCGAAGTCTGGTGTCTCTTCGACGTGAACAAAGACTGGCTCTATTGCGGCGGCTTGCCAGTCGATGATACCTGTAACTTGCGTGGGATTGCTCGGATCGACGAAGATGTTGCGAGCGTGAAAGTCGGGATGGAACAAAACAGGTTTGGAAGCGAGTTTGACCGCTTCGATATCCCTGATGGCCTCCATTGTGCTTTGATAGACATTCAGGAGCTCTAGATGATCGTCGATAGACCCGCCACTGCATTGTCCCTGAATACTCGACCTGGCGATCTGGATAAGGTCTGCGAAGTATGCTGTTGGGTCATGCCCTGCGGAGGCTCAGTTTGTGACAGAAGAACGATCTGTGAACAGGCCGACTTACATGGTCCCTGACGTCCCTCAACGACGTTGTATCGGACGGCTGCTGCCTGATTATAGCCCCAATGCTGCCTCGCGCAGTTTGGACCTATGCAATACTTTTGACCTAATGAGATCGCTCCAGCAGGTCTGTCTCGAGTGTCGAAGTAAAGCGAGCCGAAGTTGACAAACTCAAGGCTATACAGATCCTTGGCTAACTTTCCGATCGATACGATGCATTGAATGTGCTGTAAGCCGTTCATTCGGCTCCATAAACTCTGCAAGGGTACCCCAGATACAGCCTCCATGACCATATACTCAGCGCCAACAGGAT
>Ga0268250_10001183_pt1 | contig 11543 bp, 7 predicted proteins | sample AgamicAsSfe_FD_200448 | JGI IMG/M metagenome (GOLD analysis project Ga0268250, IMG submission 200448) | Agave microbial communities from Guanajuato, Mexico - As.Sf.e (v2) (version 2) | ecosystem: Host-associated > Plants > Phyllosphere > Phylloplane/Leaf | place: Guanajuato, Mexico | collected... | reverse complement strand
AAAGCTCATCCGTGGAGTTCAACGCAGCTGCAAGGTCCGGAACGGTCTCATTTTGAGCCAGCGCGAAGCTCGCAAGGGCAAGTATGGAGAGATGCTTGAGCATGATGATGAGAATTCAAGCTGACGTTACTACGTGATCGATGCTGAGATGGAACGAAAGAAGGTAGTATGAGGTGGATGATTTCCAGATGCTTCACTACAAGAGGGGAAGTTGGGTAATAAGTACTATGGCACCCATGCACATAGCCACAAACGATTTGTCCCGCCAGGTATCAAGTAGGGTTGGCATTGCTCTTCCAAGCACATCTCGAACCAAACGCCACCGGCCAGTTCTGTCCGGAACCCATGTTGACCAATAAGGGGTCTATTCGTAGCACGGTCGTCCAGGGCGAAGCTTGTAGCTCTCAGCGTTGCCCAGTGACAACTGGAAAGAGTTTGCCAAGTGATCGCGCAAGTGGAGCTATGACACAGCTGAAGCTGTAGATGCGACCAATGTATCGTGATCGAATTTGGCTAGCATTCTCCGCATGCATCTCATGTGGCATGGCATGGCATGCCGGCATTGGGGCTGTTGATCACCCATGGATATTTGTTTCTGAAGTATATCCAGCTCTTGCTCTTTGATCTCCTGCCAACGGTGTCATCTGTAGTGGCAGATTCTCTTGGTAGTGCTTGAGGCTTCCTGGCCAGAATCTATAGTTTGTCTGTCAGAGTTCAATTGACAAGGTCAGCGTTGTCTGAACCCAGGACACAGGGCTGAAGTGAAGTACAACAAGCACCTGCGCCGGTCGATCCGACAATGTGTGGGGTAAGCAGCACTAGTACCTTGGCAGACGACACCATCACCCAATCGAGCTCGTCTCGAAGGTCTTGGGCGTTTACCTAAACTCCGTCTCTTGGGCACATACGATGCGTGCATCGAACATTGCTGCAGAAGATCGAGCTGGAGCGATGTGGCTGATGGAGCATTGCGCGTCTTTTTCGACACAGCCTTGGATGTTGTCTTGTCTATCCGCCACTGTCGGAACATTAGGGCTGGTACCGATAGAATAGTCGCATCCTCTAACAAGCATCACGCGTGAACAGTATGACTTGTCCCGCCTACACGACGTTCAAGACTGAAGCCAAGAAGCTGTTGTGTTCCAAGGTTTCACTAAGAATATTCACAATGGTATATGACGACATCACCCACGAAAGTGCTTACTTGCTCGTTGCTTGAATTTTCCATCTAGCTACTAGAAAACCATTTCTAATCAACCCGACATTAACCCGACTGTATCAACAACAACAAAGAGATCACGGCAGCTTTTCGCCGGCCATCCTGCTCCAAGCCCGAAACATGTATTTTACCCGAACACGGCAGACAACACTGCCACAAGCGCTCCAGGAACGCAACAGGCCAATGCCATCGCTCCTTCTTAAGCGACTCCGTACTCGTCTACACACACCCCTGTACCATTTGCCCTGAACATCGAGCACCAACAAGGCTGTCACTAGACTCAGGTACCCTTTCAGGTTTGTATAGTTCAGACCCTGCTCTGGTAGGTTGACTCGCATAAGCTTACGGCGCGGACCTCCGTACCACTTTTTCTAGGCATCGTGGACTGTGCTGCCAGGAAGCCTTACTTCGGGACAAGGCGATTTATAGAATTTTTCCAATTAGACCTGGTGTCTAGTGCAATATGTATGCCGACTGAGTTCTAGCGGTTGAGGCCTTTTTTCATGAATCGCGTGTGGGCTTTGTCAACATTACACTAATGTAGGATAATGCTCCGCTCTTCTTGAGCATCATGCCATAGCCTAAGCAATGGCGACTTCGCTTGTACATCGGATTCTCAACCCTGAGGTTCTCGCTCGTTCCACTCCCAAGTTTTCCTGCTGTCAATTCTGACCTTTGCAATGTTACGGACCGGCGGAGATCTGGAAATGCCCATATGGAAAAAAACGATTGTTCTTGGCCTTCGTTCTGACCATCCCTTCCTAGATTCATAAAGCAATCCTGGCTCCCAACCAACCATCCTAGAAGTAAAACCAGGTCGCTTCTCGCAGTACGAAGTCTGGAAAGACGTGAAGTATTACCGCTAATTAGCTGCTTTCTAGCATTGCACCTCGACCTTTACTGTATGGTAATATACAGTGCCCAATCAAGGCTTTTCAAAACGAGCCAAAGTCATCTCACTGGTGACGCACGTCACATGCTATCATCGCATCTTCGGCGTGAAGGAATATTGCGAAGCTTCTCCGGGAAGAGCGCCTTACGTAGAGCTCGGAAGTGATAAATCCGGTCCTACATCGCTATCTATTGATCGTAGAGCGTATGTTACATGCATGTTGCTGCACGTCATCCATCTGTTCAAGAGCTCAAAGATGAGCGGTAGAAGGCGAAGGACCGACGTATGGGTAAGTCTAAGCACCATCCTCGTGCCTTGGTTCCAGGTCAACTCGCATCGTAGAAGTTGTATTGATCTAGATTGGCAGGCGCAGACTCGTCTCGTGTGATAAAACTCGACGACTGCATAGGTATATATTCGCTGAACAAATCAGCCATGCTTGCGTCTGGACCGAAACCTAGATTTTGCATAAACTGCGGTTGAGTATCCGATCTAGTTGCGCTGTCTAGCGAAGCCAGTTCGTCGAAGAAGCTTTCTAAATCGCTAGTGGGTTCCGGACACCGAGGGTCGATTTGCGAGTGACTAGGACCGGGAAAGAAGGCATGGTGAGGGGGTGCCGCTGGCTGAGTTATAGGATATGTGTCCGAAAACAGAGTCTGCAATGAAGCTGCAGATGACATCTGGACATCAGTTGTATGCTGTCTGAGAGGCATGACTGTGCTCTCGAGCACTTGTGTCTGGTGTTGTGCATTGAAGTTAACTATGTTTCTTTCCCGAAGTCTTTCCAGGCGCATGCGATTTACGTCATGCAGAACAAGTCGCGCAGCCTGCCTGTTCGCAACGTCTAGTAGACATCGGATTGTTGGTGGCAGGGATTGGGAAGTTGGATGCTCGAAACATCGATCCAAGACATCCAATAACCGGTGGAAGCTTGCATCGGACGGACTGCAAGCGAATGAGGCGTAATGGTATGTCGCCAAGAGCAGGGCAGCCGGTGGAGTAAGGACGGAGAAACCGTTGTCGGTGCATATGTGAGCTAATTTTGTGGGAAGCATCGCCCTCCACCGTTCAAGACACTCGACAGCGTCCTTGTGAATGTGCCTTGTAGATGGCTGCTCGATACTGATGAGTAGATCAACAAGTTCAATAACACTGTTGAAAATGCTGAGTGAGAGCAACGGCGCTCTTCTTCCTGCATGTGAGGGGTCGAGAAAGCCAGACCAAGGCTGCCACTCTTCCAGGCCGTCTTCGTCAATCGTTCCGAGATGTTCCAAATCGCTCCTTCGAAAATGTGGACGCCGTTTGAGCTGGAGAGCTAGCATGCTGTCGAGTAAGAAACAGCCATAATAAACATGCTTGTGCCTGGGATTGCCCATAAGTGTTAGTTGGTTCACGCTCTCCAAGACCCTCGAAGCACATCCAACAAGCAGCCATGCTTCTCCACTCTGCCCTCGCGCCATGTTGAACACGACCAAATTGAGAAGCGCCTTGATGTAACCCATGTCGAAACGATCCAGTTCGTTTGGTACCAGGGACTTAGCACTCTCATACAGCTTAACAGGCCTTGCTGACGAGGAGTTTAACGGATCGTGATTCGTTGTGCTTACTCCATATAGTGAGGCTACCGCCAAAACACTCCACAACTCGGCATACAAGCCCGAATCGGGCCGGTTGGATTTGCTGGAGAGTCCTTGTGTAGGGTAGTCGTAGGCGGTTTTCAGGATGTCATGCTTCTCGCAGATTGGAAGCCAGGATTGAATATTGGCGAAGTAGACCTCCAAGAGCTTCCAGCTGTCTGGCGGCATGGTTGTTGAGATAGTCTCCTCTACTAGTGGTCCAGGCGGTGCGCCTACAAGCTGACCAAGACTTGGAGACTCTATATCGTCCTGTGGGTAGCCAACGTGATCCTGTGTACGGCTAGCATGTGCAGCGAAAGCCTCCTCTACCCCAGAACCCTCATCACTAGTATGAGGTGAAGCTGCCGCCGTCTGTTCATGACGCGAAGTTTCTCCTCCAGATAACAGCCTGTCAACGTCGGTGTAGAATTTTGCTTTCCGCCATCTTCTGTGAAGTTTGTTCGACTCTTTTGAGTCGCCACGACCCAGCAGTAGCGAAGACGGTCCTCCCTGCGCTAGCTTCTCATTGAGGGCAGTTTCGTTTTCGGGATTTTGCTGAAACAGGTACGCAAGTGCTAACTCAAGGGTGCGAATGTAGCCAGGCTGAATGCCCCTTTTCTTAGGGTTGGCTGTGTAAGAGCATTCTCTTGACGTTCCTGAGCAGGTAGAGCACGTTGGTTGTACTCCGTCGCACTTCTCACGAGCGACACGGCATTGGTCACATGCTCGTGAGACTCGAGTCCGTTTAGCAGGCTTCTCTTCCGGTTGAGGTGCGGAACGACGCTTTGCCTGAGCTTGGGCAGGCATGAGCCTGATTCAGACGAAAGGGCGGCAAGTAAGCAAGTACCGAAACTAATCTCGGATGACAAGATTGCCAATGACGTCTCTGCATGGTTCGCGTATTTGTTTTCTGCTATATAATGAGTAAACACGGCAAAGATCGGTAATAGGCACCGCGAACCCACCGTTTGATCCGTTCACCAGCGCCGCGGGGCTTAGCAGCTGCAGGGCTGGAAATGTATCATCTAGAAGCGACAATTGGCCCGCAGATAGGATTCCCGTAGGTCTTTGAGGCTTGTAAAGGAGTGCAAAGCTGTCGTGCGTCCAGGCGAAGTCGGAAAGGCGCCAAAGACGGGGAAGAAGGCTTATCCGGAACTTGCACTGTGCGGTTGCTCATCTCATCACAACCATCATTCGTCAGCACTCAACCACCATCGCGACATGGCGTCGCGTAAACACGATTGTCGCAACTCTTCCAGCTTTTTCCCGTACGCTCCTGGCTGATTGATTGTCACTGTCTGTCTACGACCTTACCATGCATATCCATAGAGGTCGCAGACACACCCGGCTCCGCAGTTTACGCACCTCACCTCTCGCCCTCTGCAGTACAGGAGCTTTGATACAGGCTCAATATCCCGACTTCTAGTGTCAAGATCAAACACCATTGGAACTACAACTTACGTACCCATGGAAGTCTCGACCATGGGTTCTATGGCCGTGGGGAAGCGCGTCTTTGCGACTCTGGGCGAGGACGATGGAGCCACCAGTGACTTCTACCGCCGGCACCACAGCTCAATCCCAGAGCAAGCCACGACATCCAGGACTACTGGACCCCGTCAAAGGCGGAAGATTAGCGAAGACGATATGGGTAGGAACAAGCCCAGTACCTTGTTCGGCCGAATACTGACCAACGACAGCCTCGACAGCATCTAGTACCCGTTCCACCTCTCTCGCTACCCCAACGCCCGTCTCTCCTGCAAGCTATCTTCGCCGTGCATTCAAGGCCGATGCCTCGATTGTGCTCCTTGGCATGCCAGGGACTGGCAAGTCTACCTTGGCCGTCATTGCCTCGATGGCGTGCCGACGGCGCGTCATCGACGTTGACGATGTGTTTCAAGAAACGACGGGGTTTTCCACCGCCAAATACCGCAAGCAGTTCGGTGCGGCCAACTACAATCTGCGACAGGAAGAGCTGCTGAGAACTCTCCTCCTTGAACATGATCACGGTGCGATACTGGTATGCAACGGCGTTTCCCTGGAAAGAAATGGACAAGTCTTACTACAAGACTTTGGTCGAACGCACCCAGTAGTCCATGTCCTGCGCGACCTTGCCAGTTTGCATAGTTACTTGGGAGGACTTGACATGCAAAGACTCAACGACATGCTCGCCTTTACCGCCCCCATGCTTCGGCGTTGCTCTAATTACGAGTTCTACAACATCTCCGAGGTCAAATCACCAAACAACAACACGTCGAATGATCAGCCGGTGGCTCCGGCGTTTCTCACATTGAAGAGAGCGCAGAGGACCTTCCTCAAGTACTTGTCACTTATAACGACTCCGGAGCTTCCGCACGAGTCGGTTGGAGCATCCATTCCACCGTTAGAGCCCGGTTATCCGCTTTCGGACGTTGCGACCGAGCTCCGTAGATATACTTGTGCAGTTCAAGTATCTGTGGATGACATATTGGCTGAAGATGCCGATATCCAAAGCCTTGAGGTTGGAGCAGACGCCTTTGAAATCATCCTTGATCTGAGTCAACAACGCCCTATGACCAATCTCATGGATGACGTTAGCGCTTGTGTATCCAAAGTTCGAAGAAGCACCGTAGTTCCCGTCATATATCATGTGCTACCTACTTCGACCTCTGACGGTAGCAGGACTATCTACCTGGAACACGTACACCATGGGTTACGATTGGTACCTGAGTACGCATCTATCGACCTGTCGCTAGATGCTGCTGCACTTGCCGATGTGATAAACAGTCGTGGTACCACCAAGATCATCGGACATCTGCATGCCGACAAACCATGGGATGATCATTTCTGGGTAACACAGTACGAAAAGGCAGTGCATTTAGGTTGCTCTGTCGTACGACTCACTCGCCCAGCATCTTCCATCGACGACGATGTTTCGGTTCGCAGCTTCAGTAGTCGGATGGAAACGCACGAGGCACAAGTGCCAGTGATTTGCTACAACACAGGGCGAGCTGGTCGCCGCTCGACATGTTTCAACAAATATCTCACGCCTGTTGTTGCTGCCTCGAAAAGAGAGAAGACCAACCAGATGGCGTCAACAGCACAATATCCTTACGACTCCTGGCTCACTGCCAGAGAAGTAACACAAGCCCTTTACAGCTCATTTACATTTGATCCAATGCAAATGTACATCATTGGCGTACGCCTAGGATACAGCGTTTCACCAGCGATGCATAATGTAGCGTACGGCGCGTGCGGCATGCCTCACACTTTCAGTCGCATCGAGAGCCCATCTGTGAACAAACTCCAAGAGCTAGTACGCAAACCAAACTTTGGTGGCTCTATTGTTATACAGCCCTTCAAGATGGAGGTGATGGCGTTGGTAGATTCGCTGAGCCAACACGCGCGAGCGATTGGGGCTGTTAATACTGTGATACCCGTACGTCGAAGAAACGAAGACGGAAGCATTCCCAATGACCTCGAACTCTTCCATGAGCGCAACCAGTCTGGTCCGGTTCAAGCTCTGTATGGAGACAACACGGAGTGGATCGGAATTCGGTCTTGCGTGCGGCGAGGTCTTTCTCCGGCTAATGCAGTGCGTCCGTCGACATGCGGACTAATTATCGGAGCTGGCGGTATGGCGAGGGCAGCTGTCTATGCGCTGTTGCAACTGGGGGTGATGAACATTGTGATCTTCAACAGGACGTACGAAAGAGCCGAGAGTCTTGTCGCGCATTTCTCCCGCCTTACCTCGAGTTCGGCAGATAATACTACGGCGTCAGCCATGATGCGCCAGAAGCGGCCAAATCTGACGATATTGAGATCGCGCGACGAGGCATGGCCAGAGCACCTCCGGGATCCTACCATAATCGTTTCGTGTATCCCCACTGATCCGATAGATGGAGGTCCTGCAGCTCAATTTACGCTTCCACGGCAGTGGATTCAGAGCCCTACAGGTGGTGTGGTGATGGAAACCGCGTACAAGACACTAAACACGCCCTTGTCGCAGCAAGTACAGGACTGCCCGAAGAAGCTGTGGACATATATGGATGGCCTGGACTTTATCCCGGAACAAGCCTTTGCCCAATTCGAGCTGTTCACAGGCAAAAGAGCGCCGCGAAGGGTCATGCGCGAGGAAGTACTGCGGGCATGGAGGGATGAACAGGGCAATACTGATATAGAAATGGTAAGGAGGAGGCTCAAAGCCATCGACGACCAAGAGCCATGAGGCTTGCATGATGATACGAAATTTAATGTTGAATGACTCTTGTTATGACGATGTGGTAGCATGGCATTTCAATGTGAAGGTTGCATATGAGGCTCGCGATATACGATTCGGAGCGAGGATCCCTGCGGCGATCTTTCGTGGCGCACGTTCCCAGTGAAAGTCACGACGCGTCGGATGACAACAACTGCACAAGCTAATGCGCCAACCTCTGCGACCACGTCAGAACATAGAATAGCCCCGCATATATTCCGACTCGACGCCGAACAGACTACTATGCTCTATCACGACGGCAGCGTGGCACGGAAATGACAACGCGCCAGCCCCTCCAAGCACTTCCCCCACCGTCGGCCAACGTCGTCAACACACGCTACGCCCACCTCCAACGGCCCGTCACCACCAGAAGCGCCAATGGAGCCGCAGCCATGGAGGCGCAGGGATACGGCCAGGAAGACACGCAGGACGCCGCTTCCGTCGGCTCTGCGCTGAGCGAGCTCGAAGACGATGCCGAGGACGAATTCGAGAAGCGCATGATCCAGAATGCACGCGACGAGCGGCGGCTGAACCAGGCGCTGGGGGGCAGACCTCAGGCTTTCAAGAAGGCGCGGACCCATCCCCGTGTCGGACTGACGCTGGACAACCTGGAAAGGAACAGCGCGGCAGCTGCTGGAGCGGATGCGCAGGTCAAATTCCAGAGTCCGCCGAGCAGCAGCGGGAGCACGAGGAGCGATCCGGCTCTACGTGCGCCAGCGACATGGGGGAGGAAAGGCCGGACCAACAGGAGCTGGATGCGGACCATCACTTATGAAGAGGAACAAGGGCAGCAGCAACCACAGACGCCAGTCCCGGCCGACGACAGCATCCACGATCACTTTGACCAGCAAGACGCCAGCCTGCCACACCGCTCCGTGCCAGACAGCCCCCTCTCGCACAAGGGCACCCCACGCAACGACGAGTCGCAAGAGTGGGACCTCACCTTCGAGCTCAACGAAGCCTCCATGATCGCATCCACGCCCTACATACCACGAAACACGGTGCTGGACGATATACGGCAGAGGGAGGCCGAGAGCGTCAGGGAGCAGGCGACGCAGCCCTCTCAACCCTCTCAGTCGCCCAAGAGGAGACTGCGTGCGCGAACCCACTCGTGGCAGTCCATTGGCAAGGCGCAGCCGGTTACGGGCATCGGCAACCAAGACTCGCCCGTGGCTATGTACAGGAGCGTTGAGAGCATAGCTACAGTAGATCGCGACGTAGTTGCCACGCCTCAGGTTGTCCCCCCGAGACGCATACCGAGCCGAAGAGAAGATTCGCAGGATTTACTGCGACGGCTAGCGAGAGTATCCAACACTCCAAGCCCGAGACAGGCAGCACCTTCGAGACCAGAATCGGCGCCTCCAGCACAACTGAACACTTCCTCGCAGACGGTGGCGACAGACACGGCGCAATCAGAGGCTCAATCGGCTTCTGTGGAAAAGGTGCCTGTTCCTGCCCAGACGCCCAATGAGGCAGCTGCGCCCTCGACCGTTCAGCAGGAGCAAGACAAACCAAAGGAAGCTGAACGGTCGTCAGAGCCAGCGCCAGCACCAGAGGCTACAGGAGATGATGCCCGTAGTGTAGATGCTACACCCATGCCCAAAGAGCGACCTGTCTTGAATCCCAAGACACCAGTGGTGACTGGTGCTTGGGTCGATACACCAGGCCCACGTACTGTACAGAGACCTGGCGTGACGTCGAGGTCACGCTCACGTTCGCCTAGAAAAGCCAGTCCGCCCAGGCAGAGACCATCTGAAAAAGGCCCGGCCCCCGTTGCGGAGGAGCCATCTGAAGCCGCCGCTATAGAGCCCCTTCGTCCACACCTTCCCAAGTCTGCCTTACAATCCCTTGTCGACGAAGCGAAATCCAAGGTCAGGCGACCGTCGGTGGACTATGGCGACTCAACTATCAACTCTCTGGAAGACCTCATCACTCCATCTGCCGAAAGCCCAATGGAAGAAGATACGCTTCAAGGCCTTCAACTACCAACTGAGACTCCCCGCAATGAAGCAGAACGACAGCGACAACAGGAATTGTTACATCTCCACCGCATGAACGACCGCCTCCGTGCAGCGCGAACCAGCATCCGCGATGCAAGTCGTGGCATGAAACGCGTCGAAGACCAAGTAGAGCATGTGGAAGAAGGGGAGAATGGCGAGAAGGTCAAAGTGATTAGCCGCACATGCCCTTGCGCGATTGATGGCCATATTCAGACTTTCTCAATGTGGAAATGGTCCAAGGGTCTGTTTTGGGAACAACGATTGAAGATCCTGCGACAAGCGTCAGGCAGTCCTTGGAGAATATGGGGCGGGCTTACAGGCTTGAGCATTTGCTTGATACTTCTTTTCACTTGGTGGATGAGTGAAGAGATCGCTTGGTATGTACCTGGGCGTCTGCCCCTCTTGCGTCAAAGAAAACTTACTGACCTACTCCACAGTGAAATGTACTGCCAGCCCATGTACGCTTACTCGTCGCCTTACCCATTCAGCGTCAACGTAAATGCTCCCAAATACCCCTTTGTTATTCCAACCCTTATCTACCGGACCTTCATCCAAAGTTGGTGGGTTCCAATATCTTCCTTCTTCTCATGGATTGGCGCTACAATGTGGGCATGTTTCTTTGGTTTCGAAGAAGCGCATCTTGTCAACCACAGCGCCAGCCAGACCATAACAAGTACAAATACTATAAAAGAAAACCGCTGGATTAGTGAAGAAGCGGCCAAACTTTTAGAAGAGAAGGGCTGGGATCATAGCATGTTTGAAGATGAAATTTTGCCAGGAGGCCGATGAGCATAGAGAAGCGTCCGGCCGTTGTTGTCATTCATTATTTTCTTTTGTGGCATTGGTTCAGCGAGGCGTTTTGTTTGTCAAGGGTCTGGATCGGGAACAGGAGTTGCATACGCCATGATTGTATCACTATGGTAGCGTGTTGGATATCAAGGCGAGCGACAAGGATCTGGTTGGCTTATCCACAGGTCATTGATTGACTGCCGAAGAAATGAAATTATAACATATCCCACCCTTGGTTTCAACATGATCTAGCGAAAATGAAAAGAAACTTTATGAACACCATCACCCGAAGAGTCTCCTTACGATTCTGCGCTGGTCTTCCCTGTCTCCTTGGGAAATCCCGTTTCCCACGCCTCGGCTTTCGGTCGCTAACTGGTTGTTCTGTTGTAGCCTCCCGTGCAGCTCTTGGGCCTCTTCTTGTTCTTCCTTCAACTCTCGCTGCAGCTTTTCTTCGCGTGCCTTCGCCTCAGCCATGAGGACCGAGCCCGCGCTTGTATCTTCGGGTGCGCGTTCGCGGTCTTTGAGTTCCAGCTCTAACAACAAAGGGGGAGCACGATGCTTACTCAATAGCGACGTGATGATCGCTCTACTTGAGCAGTCTACCCCAATATATCGCCCGTAGTCAGAGCCTTTATCCAGCATGTCCTTCCAAACGACGGGATCGTCCCCTTGTCTGAATTCCTTCTGTCGTCGTTCGGCTTCGATCGTTGGTGAACCGTGTGGCAACGTGTCCCACATCGTTGATACAATCGCTAGGTGAGAGTAGAAATGCTCACCACATATAGGTTGCAGC
>Ga0268250_10001178_pt1 | contig 11572 bp, 6 predicted proteins | sample AgamicAsSfe_FD_200448 | JGI IMG/M metagenome (GOLD analysis project Ga0268250, IMG submission 200448) | Agave microbial communities from Guanajuato, Mexico - As.Sf.e (v2) (version 2) | ecosystem: Host-associated > Plants > Phyllosphere > Phylloplane/Leaf | place: Guanajuato, Mexico | collected... | reverse complement strand
CCTAGGTACGGTACTCGGGATTCCCCTCAGTTTCAACCCAGATGGCGGGCCCTATTCGACGAAAAATACGTCGACTCGCACGGTACAGGTGCCGGTTGGCCGTCGCATACGGTGGAATGTGGCTTGTGACGAGTCGAGGCCCGTCGCGCACCAGTGCGTGTGTGTGTATGTGTGCGTGTGTGTGTATTACAAGTCGACCTGCCTTTACGAGGGTTAGGCCAGGCTGAAAGGGAATCGCCAGCGTGCAGATTGATTTGCTGACTGCATCCAATAAGTCGCATTCGATGTCCAGCCACCGGGGTAATCGCATGAAGGCAAAGGCCCGTGTTCACGGTAACAAAGTTGAAAGTTGCCGCCATCCGTATTCTTTCGTCAGGCGCGAGCGACGATCGCTCCCGCCCTCTCTTTGTCACATCCGTCATCAAACCAGCTGGACGCCTGTTTGCTACCAACTCAACCACTCACGCTCGCTTTTTCCTCTCCGCCCGTTCCTCCGCAGCCGCCTTCCGCTTTCTTGTTCCTGTATACCCTCGCAGCCCAGCCCTGTACACCACCTCTCTCCCTCTCTCTCTCGCTGCTTTGTTTGCTTGATCCCGCCACAGCGCGCTCAACTCTCCCCACTTGGTCTCACGCACTTGCGGGGTAGCCATTCGTTAGCATTGTTCTAGCCGCAAGGCACATGTCGAGATGAGGTTATTCAGCCCTGCGCGAGCGCTAGCGGCGCTCTCTCTGTTGTCAACAGATGTCGTGCGACCCTTCACCCAGGCCATTGTCCTCGATCCCAATTCCGAGGGTAAGACGCTGTTGTCGCGCAGCTGCGCAAATCTATTCAAGTGTCGGATGTACTGACGTCGTGTCACAGCTTCCATCAAGGATGTTTCTAGTCAGGTCGCCAAACAGCTCGTTGCGCAGTATGCGACCATCGACGACAAAGGCATACACGTACTGGGAGGTTATCCCGGTATCCTCTACCCACCCTACTACTGGTGGCAGGCGGGTGCCATGTTCGGCACTCTGCTCGACTACTGGCACTACACCGGCGATGACCAGTACAACGAGATGGTTCGCGAGGGACTGATACACCAGTTCGGAGAGCATCAAGATCTGGTATGCATCCATGTGTACTGTGTCTGAAGTGTATCGCTAACCTTTGCAGATGCCTTCGAACCAGTCCAAGAACGAAGGCAACGACGACCAAGTCTTCTGGGCCTTCTCCATGATCGCCGCCGCCGAGTACAAGCTCAAGGACCCTCCCTCCGACCAGCCCGGTTGGCTCGCCATGACACAATCTGTCTTCAATCAATTCGTGGGCCGCTACCAGAAGGAGGTTTCAGACGGCACTTGCGGCGGTGGCATGCGGTGGCAGATCTATCCGTGGCTTAATGGGTGGACGTATAAAAACACTGCTTCCAACGGAGGACTTTTCCATCTCGGCGCTCGATTGGCAATGTACACAAAGAACGATACGTATGCTAGGTGGGCGGAGAAGGCTTTCGATTGGATGGCGCAGAGTCCTATATTGCCTGGAGATGGGCAGGTGTACGATGGAACGAGCATTACGACGAATCCTCCGTGCCACGACGCTGACCAAACGCCCTGGACCTACAACTACGGTATCATGATTGCCGGAGCTGCATACGTAAGAGATCATCACGTGTACAATTTACGATCCGCATACTAACATATCGCAGATGTACAACTACACCAACGGCGCCGAAAAATGGCGCACCGAACTTACCAAATTCATCAACAAAGTCGCCATCTTCTTCCCTGAAGAAAAAGGCGGTGTCATGGTTGAAATTTGCGAAGCGAACCAAGTCTGCGACGCTGATCAAGAATCCTTCAAAGCCTACCTCGCCCGCTGGCTCGGCATCACCATGCAAATGGCCCCTGAATTCACGCCCCAGATCCTGCCCAAGTTGCAGAAATCCGCCGTCGCCGCTGCTCAAACGTGTGAGGGACCGTCCCAACACAACGGCGGGCCCCATCAGTGCGGTATGAAATGGTATGCCACCGGTTTCGATGGCATCGGTGGCGTGGGCCCGCAGATGACGGCGCTCAATGTCATCTCAGTGCTGAATGCCCAGCGGGTGCCGCCGCCGTACAGTAGGGATACGGGCGGTACTAGTGAGGGCAATCCGGGCCTGGGCAGTGGCAACGACGATGATCGTCTGCCCAAGTTTCAGAGCGAAATTACCACGGGGGATAAGGCGGGGGCGGCGATATTGACGATTTTGATGTTCGGCTTGTTTGCGGGAGGGGCTGTGTGGATTTTGATGTAATAAAGGGTGGTGGAAAGATGGAAGGACAATGGGGCTCCTTTTCTTTTTTTGGTTATACCCCCATTGCAAGATATATGCTGGTATGATGGGATGATACGTGTGTGTTTGTTCTGGGCTTAATCTTTTGCGATGGCTCTTTTATGGCGTTATGGGTGGGGATGGAATATGTGAGTGCGAGATTCATGTGTATATTTGATTATCTGAACGCAATATGATTGAGCATTCTCATTTTCACGCTAGAGAAAGTACGGGTGGAAGGTGAGTGGTGTCAAGAGCTGCGAGGTTATGAGATATGGTTATCTTTACTATGAGATGGTGACACTAGGGGACTGTTGTAGTGATTGGTATGTCCACCACCTCGTCGTTCTACTGTGTAGAAAGGTATTGTGGTGATGGTGTTACTGAACCGTTTGATGCTGGTAAGATGCTAATATGAGATACTGTATGAGTCACTGTTTAGAAACGGCAGGAAACATATTCTTCGTGTAGCCGAGAAGGGAGAATACCCTATCACAAAAGTCTCAAGATAGAATTCAGTCGGAATACCTCTGTCATTCGTTCCGAGGTGGATCTAGATACCAAACCCCTTGTACCATGCCCTCAGGTCACCTACTACACATTTGTTACCAAACTGTTATGAGGCAGCCCACGTAGACAGCCCAAGGCACACAAGACACCTAGACACACCCGCCACTCCTCTAGGTACCCTTACAGCCGTCTGAACGAAAAGTTGGGCCCCCCACCCTCTCCACACGCGTACAGCAGCTGTCCGCACCACCCAGAAACTGGAGGCAAGTGTTGTGAAACTCCGGGCCTCGGATCTTCTGATTGTATGGCTCAGCGACGCAATCTTTGCCATCTAACAGGAATGAAGATTAGTTCCTCCCTTTGCATATAAACGGACCCCGGAGGAGAAAGTTGATCAGCAACTCAACTCACCAAATGCACGGTTGTTAAAGGCGGCGCAGGCCTTTGTTGTCGCACACGAGTTTTGCACTCCACGGACGTGGCAGAAGCAGCGATCCCAGCTCTCGGCACTGGCAAGAGTGAAAAAGCCCAGACTTGGAAGGTCTTTTAGTGAATAGAGGGATAGATCGGGCTTTTGGGAATCTTACAAGGAGAGTTGGAGTACGGTGGTGAGCTTCATGATGGTTGGCGTTGATTCCTCGAAGAAGTAGATGTAGTGCCGAAGAGAAATACAATCGGAGTAGGCTGAGGTCCAAGGTTGAAGAGCATGTAACTGTGTTTATATATTTCTATCTTTAGCGAAGCGCAAAAGGGCTACATGTGTGTGTGAGTGTCTCAAGGATGAGATGATAGCTATCAAAGTCTAATTTTGAGTACCTTAAACACTATTGTAGACTGAGGCTGTCGAAGTTCCCATTTTGTTAAAGTTTGACTTGGATCTGTGCTTACAATGATGGTAATTATATGTATCACTCCGCTGCTAGCTCCTGGGCATGCTAGGCTTTTAGTTAGTGCTTACATCTTGTTGGTAGCGAAATCCTGCTTCTACGACTAGACCCTCGGTTCTAGCAGATGATATGTTTAGAAGTACTGAATTCAGACGCGTTGAAAACAGGCCTGGCCTACTAAGCTTCAACAATATATCTTCCTACTTGCTGTAGATTATCAGACCCTCCAAATGCAAACTGCAGTCTGAGTCTCCCGAACCTGACTTTGGGTTTGATTCTAGATTCTAGTACGTTTTTACTTTCACAACATATTTCGATAATCATCAACTTTATTACGAGCACGGAAGTAAGGTTTTGTTCAGCAAGGCGAGTCTTATCAAAAAAGCACCGCACCGTGGCTTAATCAAGCCAAGACACCCGTTGACAGGTGTCAAGAAATCAGGAAACAGAATGTCAGTGTACAAGCCTACATGTTAGTGGTAGAGCTCGGTCTTGTCTTTGCCTTCATAGTCTTTCGGCTGCTAAACCTTGCGGTCCATCAACGATCCGCTCTTACGTCCGTAAGTAGAGCTTACTCCTGCAAGGTATCTAAATGTTGTACAATGTTCGGTGTTTTCCAGTGTTATCTTAGTTCAGTCAGCTTGTATTTCAATTTGAGTTTGAGTAGTCTGAGCCTTGGAACTATGTCACGCCCAGTGGCTGACTCAGACAAGGATGCATCTCAACACATCTCTTTGGTATTTACCTAGTATATAAGTCACTGCGAACTCCCCTCAAGAGAATATATCAAACTCGTGCGTTCTTAATCAATCCTGTCTTTTGCAATCACGAGCCATGAAGCTCTTCTACTATGCTCTTCTTTCAGCCGCAACTCCGCTGGCCTTATCTCTCGGAATTCCCAGGTAAGACAGTCGAACATTACGAGATGACGGAGCTAATTCCAGTCCCCAGCGCAAGCTCTGAGCAAGTCAACCAACTTACTGCCCGAGCCGATTTGTAGGCTCCCCTGACGTGGAGAAACAATGCCTTACTAACAGCACCTTAGTGACGCTGCCGATTCGTCTCTTGTCGACGGCGCCCTTCCGAAGAGGAATCTTGCGAAAAGAGACATCACGGGCATCACTCGCCAATGCTACGGAACGAACGGGAAATTCAAATACATCTTGCAAGGCGTCCTCATCACTACTTCTATAGTCGGCAACACTTTGCACTATACCATCACCACTTCTCTGGCGGGCTCGAGTCTCAAGTCGGTCATCTTTGACTTGGGTCACGGATCATATGAGTTGTTGCTAGGGGACCGGGGAACCTTTGAATTCGCGCAAGGTGCGCTGAATATCTACGCAGGAAGACGCTAGATGGTGGATGATGATCACCTTTCCAAGACATGCCTCATGTGATGGTGTAAGCACGCAATTAGAATGCCAACGCGGGTAGGCCACAGGCGAAAGGTTGGACAATCTGAAGGGCTTTCATAGAGAGTCGCGACATACCCTAGATATCACATGTTATTCAATCGCGAGTTGATATCGAATATGGCATCGTGTGACTTGCTGTAGACTAGCATGTAACGGAGCACCATCGAGGGTCTTAGCATATTGGCTCTCTATCAGCTGTAACCTCTTATATCTTTCAGACCGATTCATATGCCTTTTGCGTAGTTAGGCCACGGCTCTTTCTTTCTTTTATGGCGTTGCTGATTAGGGTAGGATATATAGGTAGAGATCTATGTGTATGTTCAATATCTTGAACGCAATTCAAACAAGTATTTTCTTTTACACTACTTTAATTGTGTATAGCTATACGAGGTGTTAGGTAGACGAGGTCAGGCTAGTTCTTATAAGTGCGTAGCTGGTCTTAGGAAAAAGTATAGGTGGAGAAGATTCTTGTTTGAAATACAGTATTAATCACTACATCATAACTTGTGCAATGGCTTAGGAGGTAGTCGGATACATATGCCACTGGAAGCTGATCAATTTCCGCGCGCGATGAGGACGAGCCATGTCTCGCGTCATCAGACTTCGGAGTCGTGCTGGTTTCAAATAGACTTCAAACACAACGTCTATGTGAAGCTGTGCTCACACATGTCACGCATGTAGTGGTTCATGGTCTCGGTATGTCTTGGAATTAGTCGGTGATGTAGGAAACCAGCGACTAACGCCCTCTCGTCGGGTGTCTTGAAAGAATATGTGTTAAATTGTTCAAGACATTGAACTATAAGCTATAGCGTTGAGAAGATATAAAGACTTAGGTCTGAAGAAGACAGAGATTGACTAAACTAGACAAGATCACATATTTGAACGATGCCTCTAAATGCTACGAGCGACGAAACTGTTGGTCAGGAGAAGGATCACTGGGAAGGTAAGATTACACTCCACTCCTTCCACCGTTGCATGACTAATTAGACACACGACTATAGACCTACGAGAGAACAATGTTCCGCGATTCTTATTCCGAATGTTCCATTGGCAAAGCGGCGGCGGCCCGGGGCTAGCAATCAACAACGCAACCGAGATTGTACCTCGAGGTTTCATGAACGGCAATAAAGGATCTAGTGTCTATGGTAAGACCGAGAAAGAAATTTACAGCATGGTGAAAGACCATTTTGATGGCAATTCAGAACTTCTTACAGAGTTTAGCTCTTGGGCAGCATCTCTCCATGCGGTTCTCTGCTTCGCCCGAGACACACGAGCCGACTGGAACCCTCATGTCGCTGTTATCGATCGCACGAGATTAGAAGGCGAGGTTCTCGTCTGGTGGGTGCCAGATCTTCTCGGTGCTAAGCAAGGTGACATCGAGTATCTGGCGCATGGATGTATACGGGGTCGTGGTTATACCGCAGTGCCTTTTGAGCAGCTTGTCACTAATGGGCTTTATAGTTTGTTCCCCGAACTTAAAGCTTGGAAGAATCGCACGAAGAACATGGCCTTTGGCCGTAAGCTACGGAAAAGGATGTTTGGCCGCGCACCCGTTGATATCTCGACCGAGGACATTGCGATTGCTAAGAATATAGGCATCTTTTTTGGAGAGCTTGCTTTGCCGGTCATGGCCGCGCTACTTTGTCTCCGGCCGCGGGAAGCTACTGGATTCAAAGAGATGGCAGTTCGGGTGATTGAATCACTAGGTACTAGACAAGTAGAATTCGAGCTTGCGACAGGGTTTTGGGCGCATCCGGGAGCAACTTACACACGCAAAACGAGATACCGTGATACTAGCAGGTGGTATCCAGATATTGAACAGTGGATCAAATTGCTTCGTGCGATCAACAGCCATGACTTTCCTCGAGACGACACAAGGAAGCGGAAGAGGGCTGAATCCGACACGGTATACGAGCCTGATACTGAGGATTACACTAATCGGTTTCGGAGCTATTACAATACGCGAAAAGGTCCACGGCTGGATTACACTAGAGTAATGCCAGCGCGATTAGGCAAGGCAGAAGATTTTGTCCAGTTTAGTTCCGCGGGGTCGGATGAAGGAGAAGAGGATGAGACTTTAGACAAGGAGGGAGACGAGGTGTCAAATAAGGACACGGACGAAGTGTTGAACGCAAAACAGGATGAGGACATGAACAAGGAGGAGCAGCATACAGCGATGCAACGCGAATTTATGAAGAGATGGTTGGAGACGTGTTCTGAGTATTTAAAGACATGTAAAAAAGGCCTGTGAGATGAATGAGCAATAGCCGAAATACTTACACCATGTCAATTCATCACCAGCGCCACACACTCGAATGAACATTGCGCCAACGCTGCGCTATCAATAACAGATCTGTCCCTTCTTCAAACTGCTGATCTGAGTCTCGAGCCCGAACCCAGCTCTCTGACGATCCGATGTCTTCTCTCCCCTCCATTGATCACCATCAGACACCCCAAATCTCAACTTTGTCTGCATGACATCTTTCCGCACTGAGTCGCCTCCTAATGACGACCCGACCATGATCTCATCCAACACATTATTCCTTGTCGTGGCGACGATAGTAGAGAAGCTTGTGCGGTAGCTGATGCCGTTGTGATACAGCGCGTAAAAGCCAACGCCAAGGCTGAAGAATGTCACGGCGATGGCGACACCGTATGCTATCCAGAGGTTGTGGGCGTTGTAGGCGTAGATATTGATCTGAGTTTCGGTGGTAATGTTTGTCGTATAAGTAGTGTTTGCCCTTGCGTGGAGTTAGTATAGAACGACAATTATGACATGAGGCGTGATGTCAATTACCTCAGTCTAGTGTCGCTAAAAAAGCTCAGCGTCACATTCCTAGAAAGTTCCTCGACCATTTCTCCAAGAGTCTTGTTCTTTGTCAAGGCCAGATCTGCGGCTGGGAGCTTTACATAATTTCCTTGACCGGGCAACTGTGGATCTAGTGCCTCATTGACCAGTCCCATCAGCGCGGTAGCTCCGATGGAAGTTCTGGCAGAAAAGAGATACATCATCGTGACATCTTGATAGCCACCGCCCCTGCTGGCGGTGAAGTAGTAAGTTCCGGTCAGGATGTTTGCGATCGCCATGCCAACGGCTCCATAAGTCATGTCGTAGGATGGATCTATGTCCTGCGAATTGAAAGAGACAAGCTCTAGTGATGTTTGTTCTGTCGAAGAGCGGAATTGAACGTTGTAGGAAGTGTTTTTTAATGCGCAAGTATAGTCTTCTTTGGCAAGCCTGATGACGAGCGGGTCGGTGCGTCCGAGGTTTCTGCTTCCGTTTTGGTAAACGAGGTTCAGATTTCCTGGTAAGAATGTGCAAGTGGCACCACCAAGGATGCATTCGTCTGCGAAGGACGCGAAATCTGTGGTGTTCCCGGAGTAATTGGCATAACCAAGAAAATTTGGAGTGAAAGCCATGTACGCTGATTCACTTCCAACGTTGCCTCCGACCCTCTGCTCAAATGCTTGCGAAACCTGGTCAATAGCGCCACGCAAATCAGGATTTGGTTCTTCGCATTTCAGGGACGGACCATTGAAGCTCATAATGTATGTCGAGTTTGGGATCCCTGGCGGCATCGATAAGATGCTCATACTGGATGCAGCAGCCATGGAAGTCCTGGTCAGCAAAGCTGATGGCATACTATTCCACAGATAGATATTGCTGCTCTCCGCATCAAGCACAGGAGAGCCGGTACCGCTGCCCGGCGGAAAGTATATTTGCGGAACTTGACTGGACACTGTGTCGCTGACTAGGACGGGAACTATTGTTAGTGTTGCGGGAGTGATCAGAGCCGACAGAGGAAGCAGCCTAAAGGTATTGTTAGTTGGATTTTAACGATTGTGGCCGAAAAGTGAGATATAACTGCACAAGTGTGACGTGGTTCTACTCACCAGACAAGTGCCGCAAGCAAAGCGGCGACTTTTGACCTCAGTGTTAAGTCAGCACTTGCGAACGCAAGTACATCAGATGTAGCGTTAAACATCGCATCAAGACCGGAGATAGAGTATGCTTTCTCACGGCAAGTGGCCCAGATATGCTGTGTGTATGCGATAGCGATAGAAGTCGCCAGGCAAGTCTTTGCGAGGAAAGCAAAAGCGGTCCCGAACCGAATCTTCCATTCTTGACGATCGATGTCCCACGCTGATGCTGCAATGTCGGTTGGCATCACCTTGGTACCTGCGAGTGATCGATAGTAGCAGTGGTGACCTACTGCCAGAGCGATACCTGCGATGAAGAGAGACAGCATCTTCGCTGGGGCCAGCCAGTATATTCCCCATTTGACCATGTGGGCAGGTCTGTTGCTCTCAGGCGCAGGTGTCGAGTGTATATGCTTATGAAATGGAGACAAGGCTGATGTTTCGCTGGAGCTGACAGCGACATATTTGGGGTCGACCATAATCTTTCGAAGGTTCAGATGGAATTCGCTTAAGCCGTATCGTCGATTGTAGCTTGATGTAACGGAGAAAGAGCCACATTATCACTTCTGTATCAGTTTTCCGCTCGGGTAGAGACGAGGCTTGCCAAGCGTACACAGCCAGCTGGACTCGGTGGAGGCAGTGCACGCACCCCGCGGCCGTTACCTTTATTAGGCCGGATGCATTGCCCTCGGTGGAAGCATACTGCTCCCTCTCGCAATTGATATCAGCATAATTCGACACAGTATTCCGTTGGTCGAAGAACAGCCGTGAACCAAGACCATGCCTGCCCACGGTGATGATGATGATGCTGTCCGGTCAATGCTACGCACGGGAAAAACCACAAAACTGAGGTTAAATTGGCTCTTTTCTCGACTTGGTGGGGCAGGATCAACGATCTGATGATTGGTGTAACGGACGCCACAGCGGAAAAAGCAACAATCGTGATACGACTTGCAGGACGGCGGCAGCCGTACGGGAGTGAAGCGACGAACTTTCCTGCTCCTTTTCCTGGTCAGCTCACAGAATAGAAGGTAGAGAGATAGTATAGTATCCAAGTAGACAGGTCTATAGCAGACTGCAAGTCACAATAGTGTTGAACCTAGAGGTAACGCTTGTTGTTGCATTCTTGGTGTGGTGACGGCGTCGCATCAGGCTGAAGGCGGGGAAGGCGTGGCTGAACGTGCGCGTAACATGTTAGCTGCAAGGCTATCCCGCAGCGTTGAGAGCTGCATTCCTAAGACAATAGGTGGACCTGTTGGCGCTATACACACAGTGTCAGAGCGCTGGGCTGCCTGCATTATGATCAGCGAGAAGAAGAAAAGTGTCTAGGCGCACAGCGGGTGCGCGAGGGTGGACGCTTAACAGCCGGTACACGCCACTTCGAAATGTTTCTTCGCGTTGCGAATTTCCAGATTCTACGATGCAAGAACCAGAGATCACTGATTGTAGACATTTGAGATGTTGCCTAGTGATGATGTGATTGGACAGTGGTGGTGCTAGAAGCTGTGCCAATGCATGCGCATGCAGCGGGATAATGTCTTTATGTACCTCAGCCGCATCTCGGTATTTTTGGCAGTAGATCTCCGTGGAGTTAGGTAGGTAGGTAGTTCAGGCCTCATACGTCACCTCGTAGACTTCTCACAAATGCACAGGCCGTTGTAACCGCCAATCATTGTGTCTTTGAATGTCACAGCCCAAAGAGCTTACTTATGTTCGAGTGCAACGCGTTCATGATTAATGAGCATCTAATCTTAGTCACCACTAGCGCCCTGAATCCCTTCCATCGCCTTTTGTAATACTTTCTTCGTATCTTCGTCCACCACGGTCCTCTGTACCTCCTCTATGCGTTCGACCCATAGCCTCCATCTCTCTTCGTTAAAACCATTCCAATCTTCGCCAACAACATCGCTACCCTGCTCAGCGCCACGACCACCAAATTTCCTTCCCTCTTTACAAAAGGCGTACAGAACTTTCCCCGCATATATGAACCATGCCGCAGCTGCTTTACAGCCTTTGTCCCCACTTTTACTGTAGATCTGGCTCGGTATAGAGTCCTCCAACACGGAACGCAGCGTCCAGATCGCGTACATAGAAAGATCTACTAGATTAGCTGCTGTAAGACGAGCCGCAAACGCGTTAATGTTGAATGGTTCTGCGTGTCGCTCTAGCGAGGAATTAGTAAATCGACGTTTGCTTCATGCTTTCACAACGCATAACACTGATAAGGTAGGGTCAAATACCATCATCCCAACTCTCTCGAATGGCGGGTCCAAGCAACGGAAGTTGCTTCCAAGTAGCTTGCTTGCCCCAGATTTCGAACGTAGCCGGTTCTTCTAGGTCAGCCACGGCTTTGAGGACCTCGATCACCCTGTCGAGCTCATGGGCTGGCGTTTGAGATGCGTATTCGACCACTTGGTTCCAGATATCCCACAAAGCAGCCTCACCAGCTTCTGAATCACCAGCAGCAAATGCCGACTCAGCAGGTGCTACAAGAAAAGATGCAGCAGAAGAGATCGGCATAGAATCATCCATAGCT
>Ga0268250_10001177_pt1 | contig 11574 bp, 14 predicted proteins | sample AgamicAsSfe_FD_200448 | JGI IMG/M metagenome (GOLD analysis project Ga0268250, IMG submission 200448) | Agave microbial communities from Guanajuato, Mexico - As.Sf.e (v2) (version 2) | ecosystem: Host-associated > Plants > Phyllosphere > Phylloplane/Leaf | place: Guanajuato, Mexico | collected... | reverse complement strand
CCCACCTCCTCCTCCGCATACCCCTCCTCTCCTCCACCCCAGCTCAACAACACCGGCAACAGCACCAACGCATGCAATGCCGCAAACACGACCAGCGCCAACCAAACTCTAAAGTAGTAGATCTCGAAAATCTTACTCCTCGTAAACGCCAGCACACTCACGCCCAGGAACTTTGTCACCGTGATGCCGCTGAACACACTACCCCCGACTTGAGTCAGTGCCGCCCAGGCGCGGGCGTCACGGCCGCGGAGGACGATATTCTGGGTTTCAATGGCGAAGAGGCGGCGCTCGCCTAGGACGTTTTTGGAGTTTATGACGAGGGCCTGGGTGGATGTGCCTTGAGCCGCGCGGGACAGGAGGCGCGGGCTCGGGAATTGGAAAGCGCGGGCGATGTGGGCGCAGAATTCGACTGCGATTCCCACGCAGATGACGAGGTTGACCAGTGTGACTGCGTTTAGCGAGACGCCTGCCACGGCCATGGCGCCGCCGATGTCGACGAGGGTCATGGTGACGCTTGCGGTGACGACGAGGCCGGTGCGGAGGGAGCCGAGGAGGAGGGAGGAGATTAGGAAGCAGACTGCGAGGGCGGAGCCGAGGAGCGCGAGGGTTAGGTGGACGATCGACGCGTATTGATCGAAGAAGATGTAGAATTTGCTGTAGGGGAAGACGCTGACGCCTGGGTTTGCGGCTTCGATTGAGGAGGCGATGCGGCGGGCCGAGGCGTAGGCGTCAATGAAGTCGGATTGAGATCGGAGGGGTGTGTGAGCGGTGCGGAAGTGCGAGGCGGAGATTGTGAGAGTAGCGTTGTCCACGACTACGGCATCGCTGTATGCGGCCTTGCCAGCGAGGGGACAGTCGGCGTCTGTAGGGGCTGCGAGCCAGCGCTCGAGATATGCCATGTATTCTGGACCTTCTGGCATGCCAGAGAGTGTGACATTCCAGGCAGGATCGCGTTCGGCGAAGCAGGCCTTACCCGTCTTTGGATCGACGCAGCAGTCGTCGCCAAGATTTGGGTTTAGCCATAAGAAGAAGTCGTCAACCCAACTGGCAGCAGGAGATGCAATGTAGCTGATCTCTGGTCTTTTGCGTTCTCCTTCGAGGATATTGGTCAAGGAGAAAGCATCGCAAGTGGAGAATCGTCCACAGAGTTGCTGCTGGTGATCGCGCTGGGTCGTATTTAGCTGTTTAGTCACAAAGTATACAGGCGGGCCAGCGTTAAAGTAAGTATACAAGTCGTTGAAGTAGTCAATCATATAAGAATCTGCCGGGATAGCAATTCGTTGATCAAGGCCGAGTGGAATAGTCGGGAGAAGTGCGAGACCGATAGTCAGAAGACCAAGGAAAAAGGTGACGATAGCAATTTTAGCCTTGTTTCCCAGCAATGCAGGAGCGTACACACGCCGGATGAACCGTTCCAGACCGTCCTCATCGTCCAGCTTCGAATGTTGACCAAGTGATTCCGCTCTGCTGGGTAGCTCCAAATGTAAGCATGGTACACAGTCTACACGATCTGCCTCAACGCGTTGTTGATTGAGTGCAAGCACAGAGATGAACATAGTGACTTGCAGAATGGCGTTGATGAGCACCGCGCCAGCCGCGTATGCTGCAAAGTTGCGAACCGCAGGCATACCTACCGCAGTTCCCAGAGCAAAAGTAATAGTCTCCATTGCTGCAGCAAGGAGAATGCTGGGTCCAGCCCGACCAAGTGTCTTGGAGATTCTATATTCAATGTTTTCTTCTGGGTAGTATGTGTTGACTCTCTCAAGCTCGTGGACCAAGAGAAAGATGTTATCAACTCCAACAGCTAGCACGAGGAATGGTATGACTTCCGCAATGATCAGAGTAACCTTGATGCCGCACATGGAGAATAGACCGACTGATGATGAGACCGAGAGTAGAACAATGATAATACCGACAATACCAAGCATGAACTTTGTTTGGACCAGAGCGGCTTTGGGATTCTGAAGTACATCCTTGACGTTCACAGTCCTAGCTCCAAGCGCGATCGAAGCATAAAAGAACATGACAATATAGCTGATGACCACGATTACCGCGTCTGTATTTGTCGATTTGTTGAGTTCCTGCTCGAGACTACTTTCCGTGTTGAACGATAGACGCAGACCACGGCGTTTTGCTTCGACTTGGACGTCAAGTAGCAGCGCTTTCAGACTCTGCTCCCACACCATTGCTCTTTCGACTTCTGGAGTATTCTCAGCATAGTTGCGCACGACCCAGGTGGTAACGAGAGCCGAGGTGTTCAAAACTGATCCAGTATAGGGGCCGACCAACAGGTTGATGTCCAGAGGTTGACCGAAATCTGGCAAGCAAGTACCGCCTACAGGATCTTCAACACAAGAGAGGAGTTGCTCATCCCAATCATCACGATCGAGTCCAGCTTGAAAGAATCCGGAAACTGACTGTACAACACAACCTTCTCCAGTCGGGTCATAGCAGACGTCTCGCAATGAGACCTTTCCGTCTGGTGACTTGATGGCACGCACTTTGTCCTCAACACCAAACCACCATTGCAGCGTCTCAAAGCTTAGAACTGGTCCAGGTCCTGATGGTAGGGTGTCATTGACGAGGAACGCTTGCTCGGCGCGGAAGAAAGGACCAAAGTTGTCGTCGAAGAATATCTTCTCCTCCGCTGCATCTGACTCTGGAGCGACCCATAGACGAACGGGATCCGTCTCGATAGCAAACCGTACCCATCCAATATTCAAGACCGCGACAACGATAACGCATGTGCCGATAGTGATTGCTGGAAACCTTGCGCACATGCGACCAAGCTTACCAAAGATCCGATTCAACAAACTGTTCGGCCGATATGGGCGAGTCGGTCTAGCGAAGTAGTTTGGCTGGTAGATGATCTCGTTGTCATCTTCGTCGTCGTCAAGAGTAGTATCTTGTAACAGTCGTAGTCTCTCTTGTCTATTCTGTGCTAACTTGCGGTAGTAGACATGACCAGTCACAGCGAGAACAAGCATCATGACGAAGATACAGTAGAGGAGAACGACTGCGAATGACAGACAATGCCAGTGTCCAACTTGACAAGCTTGACTTGTGGTGATGTCTGGAAGTGCCGCGCAGGAGGAACCACAATCCAAGCACGCGCAACGATACCTCGTGTCAGTACTGTTACAAGGATGTGCGGTGTCATCGACTGGCTCCAGCCCGGGAAACCTATCTTCATCCGGTCGCGGAAAGTTGATCTGAAAGGGACTGCCCAATGCGCTCTTATGCCCGAGAAAGTTGAGAAAGTCTTGAAAATTCTTCGCGCCTCCACCAATGAACTGCATGGCTCTTGAATTTGTTGCGCCAAACTTGACGTCCTTGCAACTGTCATAGAAGCCCGATCCATACTCATCGCTCCAGATGTTGTCCACCTCGGTGACTAGAGATTTGCCGTTCTTTGGCGTGGTGTTCGTGACATTGAGAAAGAGCGACTGGTCGGGTGAGCACGAGAAAGTGCAGAAGAGGTTGTAGAAGTTTGTTTGACAGGCTGGACATGATGCGATGAATGTTTCTGCTCGTTTCAGATTGTCGCCGAGGGCATCGATCTAAGGTTTCTAATATCAGCGGAGCCAGATCAAGCATGGAAATTACAAGAGCCTCACTTGTTCTTCAGCGCAACAGACCGGACCTTCCGACCACTTGTCACCACAAATAGCGACGAGCTTCTTGCGGACATCATCGGCCGGCTCTTCCGCTAGATCGTTGTCTGGACATGGCAGATCTTTACCAAAGAAGCCGACCTTGCCGCAGTGACCTCTCATGGCACAGCGACCCTTTTCATGTATGGATGTGGCTGTGCCATCTGCTAGAGCTGTTGCAACCAGGAAGGAGATGACCAGAAAGAGGAACGATCGGAAGAATCTTGTGAAAGACCTCATGTCGACGACGCAGGCTACTCTTGCCACAATAGAGCTGATATGTGAAGATGTTCGTAAAGAGAGCGTGTTGAAGCTGGTGATGCTCCTGCTGCTCTACTGCTGCCTACCCCTGCTCCAGCTACCTGCCAGGCACACTCTAGACTTACCGAAGTACTCCGAACTGATGCTGCACAAGACGACGAGAATGAGCCCTCGAGAGCGTGTTGATATTGGGTCGTGAAGAGAGAGGTCGATGTCGAGGTCGAGGTGAAGCGAGTGGCTGATCTGGTCTGACGATGTGCTGGACTCTAACGGCCAGGGATGCCAGACGAACGAACGTCACGAACGTCAGCGGCAAATCCGGGGTACTCTGGAAATACGCGGAGATTATCTACAACAACGCCAAGCTTTTCCTCTCTCTTTCCATTGACATTGTCTACAACACACCCCCGTCTCCCTCGAACGAGCACAACACACCCACAATGACCTCCTCCTCCGACACTCCCCGCCGAAGAACAACTCCCACCCCTTCCCTTCCGGACTCCCTCCTCACCCGACCCGACACTCTCGGCAGCCTCGCTCGCCTATACACAACCTCTCATTTCGGCGACTACGCCGGCCTCACCATCATCTTCCTCCTCTACATCCCTCTCACCCTCCTCGTCACGCCTTTTCACCGCCTCTTTCTTCTCTCCGACAGCCACATCCAATATCCGCACGCCTCCATCGAGCGCGTTCCCCCCCTCTTCCTCCTCCTCTATGCGGCTGTCATCCCGCTCCTGGCCCTCGCTACTTGGGCTACCGTGTCACAACCAGGGTCCCATAAAACCCGCGTCTCCTTCCACGGCCTCATCACCTCCATAATCCTCACCGCCTTCCTCACCGACATTCTCAAAAACGCCATCGGGCGCCCCCGTCCCGACTTCCTCGCCCGCTGTAAACCAGCCCCGGGCACCCCAGTCAACATCCTCGTCGACATCTCCGTTTGTACGGAAACGGAGCCCCATCTGCTGCAAGACGGGTGGCGTTCGTTTCCGTCGGGGCACAGCTCGCTTGCATTCGCAGGACTGGGGTATATGGCACTGTTCCTGGCTGGGCAGGGCAAAGTGGGACGGCCGGGGTCAGGGGCGGGATTATTAGGTGTGTTGGTGGCGGGATTGCCGCTACTGGGAGCCGGGCTGATTGCGGTGAGTAGGACGGAGGATTATAGACATGGTGAGTTGAACCGGGTTGAGCTGGCTTTCCCTTTTTCTTTTCTTTTTCTTCTGTTTTTTTAAAACCATCATTTGGCCACACGCTTCCACATGCCACATCACGCTCCGCAGCTGCAAGCTAATCAACCTTCAACTCGCCAGACGTCTTCGACGTAACCGCCGGCGCCACTCTCGGCCTCACAATCGCATGGCTGAGCTACCGGCGGTATTTCCCCTCCTTGCGGTCTGCGCGCTGCGAAGTCCCCTATCCGGATCCAGCTGCGGCGGCCAAGAAAGCTGGAAAGAAGGCGACAGGGACTGGAGAGGACAAAGACGACGAGAATACGGTTGGGTTCATGCTGGACGATGATGAGGATGAGGAGATCAGTGATGAGGAAACTGAGCTGGAAGATGGTAGGGCGGAGGGACGAGGCGTTGGGACGCGGGATTCTACGGCGGCGGCGCAGCGGGTACGGTAAGGGTGTGAGGCGTGCTTGCTAAGCGCCATCTACCCAACTGGTGTCTGCGAAGTTGCTGAGATTGCGGGTGCGGTGGAGTCTCATGTGCGGATGCATGCATGCGGAACTGTCGCACTGGCCAAACTAGACTTCTTCGCCTCTTCCTCTGCCTATGTGTCTGCCTCTGGTGTCACGACCTATCCAACTACCCAGACCTCAGCCATCACCTATCACCATCACCTATCACCCATTACCTATTCCCCTTCACCACCTACCCCGCCCCGCCAACCATTCGGACTTCCAAAGCGCCATCAGACCATGTGCGTATCTACCTCATCTCCTACTCCACGAACAAATTACACATGAGGCACTCGAGCATGGCCCCGCCTCATGATGAGAGCTCGGCCAAAGCCCAGACGCAGCCAGACGAGGCCGGCACATCCCCTGCCGCTAATCCCCCCTTACTGGCCGCGCGCCTCCTCACACATCCTACATCACCCGAGAACAAGCCAACGCTACCAGGAATAGGCACGGGCGCAGGCACGGTCAAGCGGCAGGGACAGGGATAGGGACAGGGCAGCCGAATCGAGACAGCGTGAAGGCTGCATAGCAGGCCTTTCCTCTTTCCCGAAAAGGACACGTAAGAGTTATCTACAGTTCAGGGACTGTGCCGGCACGGTGGTGGGAGTCGAGAGCGATAGAGCAATAGCGATCGGAGAGGATCAGGAGAGAATAGGGAGAGGATCAGGAGACAATCCGGAGTGTAAAAGCAGAGCATAGACACGCGATGGCCGTGTCAGCAGTCGCGTGGGGATCGGACGACGCGTGGATGGAATGGGCAGGTCAGATAGTCGCGGGGCGTGAGGACATGGACGGCTGTCTTTTAGCCGGTCTTTGATGGTAGTGAGGAGAGGCGGTATCGAGGAGGGCAAGGGAAGGGGATGGGGAATGGAAGGGGACGGGGGATGGAAGGTGTCGTAATGTCCGTTGAGATATAAAGGTCACCGGAAAGAAGTCGGCAATACTAGCCCTTACACGGGCGTCAAGACGGGAGGTCATTTATACTTGGGTCAGAACTTGGTAGAGTTTGTTTGGAAAAATCTGGAGGGTTGGCCGTCGATATCCAAAAGATTACGAGAAGAAGAGAATATGAGGAGCTACGAAAGACGTCCCCCGTTCCCCTCTTCCTTCCATGCATGTCCACTGGTCATTTCCGATCTATTAGCTCGTCCCGAGTGCCCAGAGTTCATATCTCCGGCCTTCTCTCCACCCGGAAAATCACACACTCAACTACCAACCCAATCACCCACTCGATCACCCTCCCATACCACCACACTAAAGCAAAACAACCACAACACCATCATCACGGCAATCCAGAGACCCATGCCGTTCGAGCTCACGCTGCTGGTGCCGGAGCTGTACCGGGCAACCTGAGATGCAGCGGGTGCACTTGTTGCCGTAGATGTTGGTGCGCAGATCATGGATGAAGTTGGGATACTGCTATCGTCAGGAGTGAAGGACGACGTAGTGGGGATACTGTCGCCGCTGTCGTTGTTGCTGCCTTCGTCGGATTGATCGCTGGGAGCATCGTCGCTATCCGTGCCATAGTTATTGCCGCTGTCACTCCTAGAATCGTCGCTACTATCGTCACCCAAACCATCGATGCTGTCGTCGCTGATTCCAATGTCCTCCTCATCATCGTTGGCGGCTGAAACACTGGTGCTGCTGTCGCTGGGACTGTCAGTCGTGGTGGGTACGCTTGAATCGTCAGAGCTGCCTGAGGAAGCAGAGGTCGAGGTATAATCTGAGTCGCTAGGAGCAGCAGGAGTGTCGACTCCGTTGTCTTCGTCTCCACTATCAGTCAAATCTGCGGCGTCGGAGATACCGTAGCCACTGTCACTGCTGTCTGAGTCCGCGCTTGTCGAGGTGCCGTCATCCTCACTGTCGTCATCATCGTCCGTTGGGCTCGCAGGGGTCGTCGGGCTGGCAGGGGTCGTCGGGCTAGCAATGGCCGCCGGAGCTTCGGACAATGTTATCATGCTATCTGCCGCCATGATCAATGTGCTCGGAGCGGCGATGGACAGTAGTGTTGACATCAAGGTCTGTGTCGAGACTCTCTAGGTAGTGATGATGGAGCTGCTGGTTGTGAGGATTGCTGGGCAGGATGTCAATGTGGTGTAAACTGTGACGGCAGTGTAGATAGTGCCAGGTATGATGATTGTGCTCGAAGACGCGAGAGTGGAAGATACGGTGGAGGTAGTCTGTAGTGTGCTTGTTGAGAGTGTGGACGGGATGAAGCTTGGTGCGGTCATGGAAGACAGCACTAGAGTGTGGAACAAAGGAGTGTTAGTGGCTTCGACACAGGTCGTGCTGCTGCTAGTCGCGCTGGTAAGTGACGTCGAGACTACCTGGATAGACGTGGCTGTAGACAGTAAGATTGCTGATGTCGAGCTGGAAATTACAGCAGAACTTGTTGTCATGCTAGTGCTTGATGTAACAACAGAGCTTGGGCTGACTGCAGAGCTTGATGTCCCAGAGGTTTGAGCACTTATCATCGAAGTGACAGTCGAGTTTGTGGATGCATATGCTGATGACACCTTCTCCACAGTCGTTGGAGTACCGACTAGAGTGGACGGTGAAAGAGTGGGGGCAAAAGAAGTCGTGCTATTCAAGGAGACGGGCGACGATGAGACAGAGGAAGACTTCTTCGCCTGTGAGTCCGCCGGAAGTGAAGACACGACCGAGGATGAAAACATGACCTGAGAGTACATTGACACTGAAGCCGCGTCTGAGGTTGAGGCAGTGCTGCTCGAGGCGGAAACACTGCGGCTGGTGCTCCTCAAAATTGTGTGTGCAGGCACAGAAGAGACACCACTGCTGCTCGTACTAGTGCTCGTAGCAGATGACGAGACTACCGTAGTAATATTCGAAGTGTAAATTGGCACAGAGTCTGTTGTGACAATTAGAGATGTCCTGTAAGGACAGTTGGTAACTATTGCGTCGCAGCCGTCAATAGTGACACTATCGATGGAGTAAGCGGTGACGGTGACAGGCGCTAGGTCAGTCGATATGACCAGTAGTGTCGAGGACTGCACGATCGAGCTTAATGTGATGCTAGATATGGTCGTGTTGGCCACCGAAACACCAGCAAGACGGGTGTTTTGGCTATAGCCATGCGGAGCAGGAGCCAGTGACGAGCTAGATAGCGCTTGACTACTCGAAGAAGCCATTGACGTGCGGTAAGCAGGCTCTGAACTGACTGACCCGGTACCGAAGGACGAAGTAGTAGGAAGAACACTTGAGGTCGTTGCGCCTCAATACTACTCGACTGCACAGCGCTATATGCGTACGATGTAGGAATTGACTGCATGCAAGAAGTCGTAATGGATGATCCTGCATATCCGGATGGTGCTGGGACTGACGACACGGAAGAAGATGTTGAGCTTTCAGTAGCGAGGAGAAGTGTGGTTGAGGACGTCTCCGACCCGTATGCGCTTGGTGAAAGAACCAACCAAGTGCTGGAAGTACTCAACGGTGTGGAATCAGACTGGTCCATATAGGGCGTCGGCACTGGCACTGCGCTGGAAGTCGATGGAGTATTCGAAGACTGGTAGTAACCCAGGATGTGGTTCGATCTGAAGGTCGAGGCTGTAATGCTCGAGGATGCTGTGGCATACGCGTATGGCGATAGATTAGCTACTGTTGCTGATCTTGAGGGGGACGAGCAGAAGCCCGAAGCTTCCCACGAAGTGTCAACGCAATCGGAAGTGTTCGCGCATAAATCGACACAGTCATCGAAACCCAGCGCGAGCTCTGTGGTAGCATCTCCACCCATCCGATCCAGATCGCACTCGATGATGGAAGAGGTAACATTCGTAGTGTATGTCGTACTGTTTGCGCTCGGGTAGATACCGTCTGCCAGACCAGCGCCCAATGAGTTTTCATTGAAGATAGGACTCTCCACGAGGGGTTTGAGGTAGCAGAAAGAGTCGATATACGAGACGTCGACACAGCCGGACGTGGAAGAGCAGAGTGACACGCAGTCATCAAGGGTCGCTGTCGTTTGTAGTGTGTAGTCGGACAGGTCATCGCCTTGTCGACCGAATCCACACTCGATGAGCCAGTTCTTGTTCGCGATGTTGTATACTGTCATGTTAGCAGCTGGGCAAGCTGGAGATATGTCAGTTGAGTTGTCAAGGGCAAGACTGTTCCCTACGATCAGAAGGGTACTCAATTCGATGAACAAGGTGGTCATGGAAAAGGGCACATTTGCTTTGAGATACTGTTTGATATGGTACTTCGAGGCTCGCTTCAAGATGACTTCGCTCAGAGGGCAGACGCGAGGATACTCATGGGTATAGCAGAAAGCCCTTTACTGATGAGCTTTCAGAGTTTCTTTGTCCTCAAAACTGAAAGCGGTTCAGGGGACTACACAAAGCAGCGAAAACATTCAACCATAAACATCAAGGACGTCACATTATCGCCAAGGGTGCTGGGACATCGAGTTAGGAGTCAGAATCGTCGCCAGTATCGTTTTGGGTTGATAGGACACGAGAGTGTGCTGAGACGCCGAGCGTGGCGTGTGGTGCGGACATTGGTGTGAAACATGAAGCGGAAGAGTTGTAATTGTTCACGGTAGCTATAGTGAGCAATCTCAAAATAGTGGTGATGACAAAGAGTCAGGCAGAGAGCAATAGCGTTTGCAAGAAGTGTTTATGATGATGTTGTCGTAGTGAGCATGTTGTCGATGGACGCCTGGACGCCAAGAAAAAAGCACGTCGCAGCATGCGGAATGTTATAGGGTTAGGGTTGAATCGTCTATTTTGTGAAATGTCGTCACTGTTTGAGAAGCGTTTGAGATTACATGTACGGATCATGCTGAGAGGGTATCTGCAAGCCTTCACGCTATTCATGGCCGCCTTACCATCACACATCACCTATTCCTCCCGCTCTCGATATCTTATCACGCCGTAGAGTGCAGAAAAGGTCTTAATGAGTGACCCTTCTGGCAAGCTCGAGGTCAGTCAGCAAAGTACACAAGGAATGCGCTCGGAAAGTCGTTCCAGATATCTGACTCCGGACACTACAGCGCGAGTATTGCCCTCCACTCGATCCAGCTCTCCTTTCTGCTATCCTGTCCGACTTCGAGCTCTCAAATCCGCATCATTTAGCTTCAGCGCGTGAGACCTTAGACTCGATAAAGGCGTCTGCTCTAGAAGAGGAAGGCTCCGGTTTCGACCCTTCAGGTAGCGCACATCTCGGCGATGTAGAAGATAATGCAGCGTCAGAGCGTGGCGGTGGCAGTGTGGAAGAGTCATCGAGCGGAACAGATCTGACGAGTCTCTCCAACGGCATGAATTCACTTGGTGTGTCGGAGGGAGATGCAAAGAGCAGTCCGAAGAAAGAGGAGGAGTCATCACGTATGACAGAGCTCCGCAAGATGGACGAGGAGACACAAATCAAGATGCTGCAAGAAATGTTTCCGGATATGAATTCATACACCATTTCTCATACCATTCGCAAGAGTAAGGGTGACTGGGACCGTGCCATGGAAGAGCTCCTCAACCATGCGTTCTTCGCGGACAACGACAGTCACTTCAGCGACGGCGAAACGAAACCTCAACATCGCGGCATAGAAGCATTCTCCGACTCCAGCACACACAGCAAGAAACAGCACAAGAAGAAAGACCGCCGGAAGGGTCGCAGCCTTGAGATCGAACAGCCGGGACAATCTTCAGCAGAGGCTTCACCTGCCCCGACAAAGAGTGCTTGGCAGACAAGACAAGACGATATCGCCTTTCTCTCCTCGCGACTCAACCTTTCGACCACAACAATCACTTCACTGTACAGCCAACACTCGGGAACATTGAAAGGCACACTCCACGCCCTTCTCGACTCGCCCGCCCTCGCAGCTACAGCACCACTCCCAGCCAGTGACCCCATCGTCCGCGTCCACGCCGCAGAACTGACCCACGACTTCCCGAGTCTCACCCCAACCCACGCCTCCACCCTAATCCGCTTAACCCACCCGAGCACCGCCTCCGCCCACGA
>Ga0268250_10001176_pt1 | contig 11584 bp, 8 predicted proteins | sample AgamicAsSfe_FD_200448 | JGI IMG/M metagenome (GOLD analysis project Ga0268250, IMG submission 200448) | Agave microbial communities from Guanajuato, Mexico - As.Sf.e (v2) (version 2) | ecosystem: Host-associated > Plants > Phyllosphere > Phylloplane/Leaf | place: Guanajuato, Mexico | collected... | reverse complement strand
GGTACGCCGAGTGTCATTATTACCTTGCACGCAGTCTTGCTCGGGGCGGCGTCGCCGAGGGGTAGTGGCCCACCACTGCGAGTCAGTGCGGGGGAGCAGGCCTACCCAAATTAGGATCTTAGCGCCTCAAGCTCCTCTTTAGTGTCTGATATCCTGTGTGAGGACACCATTATCCGGGGAAACCCCATGGGGAGAGAGACTAGCATTATGATGCGCAGGGTAAATGGTCCAAGTCCGATATAAACCATTGCGCCGTCGACAGGGCTATTCATCCTGACCTTCTGTTCTCCTCTCCTCATTGCGAAACCTCCCGTGAACAGCATTATGTCGGTACCGCAACCCGAGCCAGTGCAGGGTGTAGGATCTCCCTTGCCAGCTCACACCGTGGACCCTATCGATGAGAAATACCAGAGCCAGCATACGGAGTATGAGGAGAAGGTTCAACCCAAAGTCGACTACTCTGGGGCCACAGCTAAGACGAGTCCTGAAGAGAAGAAGCTCGTCAGGAAGTTAGATATCTGGATCATGGTGAGTTAGCCATGTGCATGCCTTTCAAAAACCGACTAACAATCTACTCCAGCCCATGCTCTGGCTCATGTACTGGCTCAACTACTTGGGTAAGAATTTGATACTATGAAGCTGTCATCAGTAGACTTTATGCTGAACGGATACCTAGATCGCAATGCCATCACTCTAGCTCGTCTGAATGGTTTCCAAAAGGACCTTGGACTTACTAGTTCACAATACAGTACTGCTATCTCTATCCTATTTGTTGGATACATCCTCGGACAGGTAAGTTATGACTGTACGAAAGCTATGCGAGTCATCCACTGACTTCGTACCTCTATACTTATAGATCCCTAGTAATATGATTATCACTCGAGTCAGACCTTCGTGGTACATGGGTATCTGCATGATGGGCTGGGCAGTCGTAAGCGGGCTCACTGCCGTCGTGCATAACTACACGGGCATTGTACTTGTGCGTTTTTTCTTGGGTGTAGTCGAGGCGCCGTACTACCCAGGAGCGCTCTACCTCCTGAGCATCTTTTACACGAGGAAGGAGATTGCGACACGTATCAGCATCCTCTATTCTGGCAACATACTCGCGTCGTCCTTTGCCGGACTCATTGCCCTTGGCGTCTTCAAACTCGATAATGTCCATGGTATCAGGTATGGCCCTTTTGTACGCAGCGAGCACAAGATATATACTGACCCTCGACGGTATAGCGGATGGCGTTGGCTCTTTATAATACAAGGTGCCGCCACCTTTGTCATCGCCGTAGCAGCCTGCTTTATCCTCCCTGACGAGCCTCTAACCACATGGTGGCTTAACCCCGAAGAACGCACACTTGCGCACGCTCGGGTTGCACGAGATACTGTTGGCCACTCTGCCGATGTCTCCATGCTTGCTGGTCTCAAGGAAGCTGTTCGCGACCCCAAAGTGTGGGTATTCGTCTACATGCAACACCTACACATGTAAGTTCCCATGACCCCGATAATCTACCGTCTCTGACATTTTTTGAGAGCGACCAACGGCTTCAAAAACTTCATGCCGACGATTGTCAATACGCTAGGCTTCTCGCAGGAAGTCACACTTGTATTGACATGCCCACCATACCTGATAGCAGGTGCATTCTCCGTCGCATGGGCGATATCATCCGGTCATTACAACGAGCGCACCTGGCACATCACTATCGCTAAAGGCGTGGCTATCTTTGGGTTCGTGCTCGGCTGTGCGACTATGAACGTAGGCGCAAGATATTTTGCCATGTGCGTCTTCACAATCGGTACATATGGCGTCAACAGTATTATTCTTGGATGGGTATCTTCAACATGTGGGCAGACAAGGGAGAAGAAGTCTGCTGCTCTGGCTATTGCCAACGTCGCGGCTACCCTCAGCTTGATCTGGACTCCTGTAAGTTTTGCAAATCGGTCGCTTGTTCTGGATGAAGTGACTGACGTCGAATAGTACATCTGGCCAGAGTCGTCGGAGCCACGGTTCGTATTTCCGTTGTCCATGAGTGCCGGTATGGCGCTGATGTGTGCGGCTGGCGCGTGGCTCATGCGGTGGTGGCTGATCCGGGAGAATCGAAGGATCAAGAGCTCGAACTCCGAGACTACGATGTTCTACGCTTATTGATCAGGTAGATGGAGATACTAAGATACATGGACGTTCTGCATACTCGGTCTTATACATGCGTATTTGGTAGGCAGCTTATGCCCGATGGTGATTGATGAAATTATATTTTCTACCTTGCGGACTTGGTCATGCCAAACCAATGATATTTTGTTTGAATCTGGTCAAAATGATACATACGACCATAGGACACTGAAAATTAGGCTTCCCGTCCGCTCAGCCATATACAAGCAGTGTACCGGCGGATTAGTAGTTAGGTGGGTGACCACTAGCGAATCCCCGCTGTTGTATGTTTTTGCCTGTGTGCGAGTCAAATTTTTTGCTTCACCCTACTACTGTTAAGAGGCCATACATGATGACAACAAATTAAAGAGCAACTAGGACGTACAAGCCGATTCTAGATCGAAAGAGTCGAGTCGGACAAAGACTTTTGTTTAGTAGTGGGTATCATCGTATAGAAAATTAGACAACAAGAAATCGGCTCATGCAGCCTCTTCCTCAGCAGTGATTTTGAGCTCTGCTTCGGCATCGCCCTCTCCATCTTTGAACAACTCCTGACCTAGTTCCTCGAGAAACTTCTCTGCCTGTCCTTTGCTTCTCTTCTCCTGTATAGCCCTTTTCTTGTCTTTGACCATGGCCTTCCTCTTTTCGACAGCCTCTTTGCGTTCCCGCCTCACGCGCTCCGTCTCTTCTCTTTCCTTCTCAATCCGACTCATCTGCTCTTTTCGTTCCTCTTCATCATTGGAGAAGTTGAAGAAGCCCATTCCGCGTTGCCTTACCTCGGCTCTGCCGTCAAAGTGTACCTCAGGTGGCGGCGTGAGTTCTTTGTCGCGCTTGGCGGCTAGGTCGGCCATTTGCTGGGCGATTGTCTCGTCGGGGTTGAAGGCTTGCGTCTGTACGGTGTCGCCGAAGATTATGTTGGTCGGCATACTAGGTCGTGCGGTGAAACGGTCGGGTTCGTCGGCGGCGAGGGTTCGCTTTCGACGCTCTTCGCGGGCAGCTTCTGCTCGCGTGCCCTTTCGTGTGCGGCCGAACTCGTCCACATATTCTACGAGTTCCTCTTCTTCGTCGTCTTCTGATTCCGACGTTGTGGTGTGTTCTGCTTCGCCCTTTTCTTGCTGCTCAGCCCATTTGCGGTCGAAATCGACGCCGTATCTGTCGTCAATGTCTTCTACGTCGCCGCGCTTCAGGGCGTCGTACAGACGCGCTTTCTCTTCCATGCGCCGCTTTGTGCGCTTCCATGCGACTTCATCCTCGCCTTTCTCCTCGGTTGTCCGTCCGCGATGCTTCTGTGTAAAATCCGTGTCTTCCAAATCTTTCAACGCGCGCTTTCTGACGTTCTTGTTGTGGGTCTTGAAGATATCTTCCTTCTGCGGGCGTGCGCGGCCTGCGGTGGGCTTGTTCGATTCGGTAGAAGAGTTCTTGATGAGGTTGGAGAGGGTCGATGAGAAAGCGAGGCTGCTGGAGCTGGATATTTCCTTAGCCTTTGTGCGTCCCTTTGGTCGGGCACCGTATAGATGTGCGTCTTTGGAGGACATGTTGGGGGCTGAAGGTTGGAGTCGATTGGGCTGGTGCTCGTCGCGTGGTGGAGCGCGTAGGGCTGAGACGCGGCGAGGCGATGTCGGCGTCGGAGCTCTGAGCTTGTTGCGTCACTGAGCTACCCCACCGATTGTTTTACTTACCCCACGTCGAAGCCGTGTAAATTGGCGGTTCCGCAGAAGTCAACGCTCCCTTCTCTTTTCGAGTCCGACTATCCTCCCTCTCGTCCTTGAAGAGTCTAGAAATACTTCACCTTCTCCGTACGAGTCTGATACATCCAATTGACCACACCAAAGCAACCATGCCTCTGCCTCGTCAAGTATTCATCGCCGTTATCGGTACGCGCAACAAGCCTCTATTTCACATGTGTACGGCTAAGAATTACAGGTGCCGGTGGTGTAGGCAAAGCCTTCCTCTCCCAGCTGTCAGCCCTCTCCAAACGCCTCTCCCAATCACCCTCGTCGCCGTACTATCTCTCCCTCATCTGGCTCAGCACCTCCAAAAAAGCTGTCTACCACGCCGACTACAAGTCCCTCTCCAACTGGGAATCCGAGCTTCAGAACACGTCCAAGCCCACATTGCCTCTCCCTCAGCTCTGCGAATACCTACAGAAAGCGCCTGGTAAGGTGGTACTGGTGGACAACACCAGCAATCAGGACGTTGCCGACAGCTACCCCAATTTCTTGAAGAAGGGCATTAGCATTGTAACACCAAACAAGAAGGCTTTCTCCGGAAGCTATGAGCTATGGACGCAAATATTTGACGCTGCGAGCAACGGGAACGGTGCTGGTGGCTACGTCTTCCACGAGTCGTCAGTCGGCGCAGGACTGCCTGTCATCTCTACACTGAAGGACTTGGTTGAGACTGGAGACCAAGTCACAAAGATTGAGGGCGTTTTCAGCGGAACCATGAGTTTCCTCTTCAACTCCTTCCAGCCTCTCGGTGGCGGAGGTGGAAAGTTCTCAGCTGAAGTCACATCAGCCAAAGAAAAGGGTTACACAGAACCAGATGCTCGCGATGATTTGAACGGCCTAGACGTCGCTCGCAAACTAACCATCCTAGCTCGCCTCGCTGGCCTGAAGGTCGAATCGCCGACATCCTTCCCCGTACAATCTCTCATCCCCAAAGAGCTCGAGTCCTGCTCATCTGGCGACGAGTTCCTTGAGAAGCTCCCACAGTACGACGACCAGATGGAGAAGCTCAAGGCCGAGGCAGAGAAGGAAGGCAAAGTCATCCGGTTTGTAGGAAGTGTGGACGTGCCAAACAACAAGGTCAAGGTCGGGTTGGAGAAGTTCGACACAAGCCATCCGATTGCAGCACTCAAAGGAAGCGACAACATCATCGCATTCTACACAAAGCGGTACGGTGACAACCCACTCATCATCCAGGGAGCCGGTGCTGGCGGCGAAGTCACTGCGATGGGTGTCACTGCGGACCTGGTCAAGGTGCTCCGGTTATTGCACTAAGGAGTTGATTGTGGGGAAAATTCATGTAAACTAAGATTTCAGTGTAACCGTTGCCACCAGGAGGCTTACCTACCCGTAGCGACTACCTATCAACCACTATACCGATCATCCCACTATTGAAAACCACACCAGATTGCATTAGCACTCCATGTTCTTAGCGATGTGTCGCGACCGCTGCGTCTGATCACCTGTGCTTCTCCGTTGCACCGAGTGACATGATCGTCATGTCTCCGTTGTCGCCGAACCTTGTTTCTTTGTCGATCAGGGCGCAACTGACACCATCCCTTGCTGCAAACCACACACTCGGCAAGAATGATGTGCATCAATGGAACTTTCCAGTCAGGTCGATCTCTCGGCGTCAATTGCTTGATCTGTGAGATTGCTTGTTTCGAGACACTGGTGCGAAGCTTATGTCGTGATATGGAAGGCTTGTTATTGTGTGACGTTGACGTATGGGCGATCATATTGACCCTGCGTGTTTGTGCTTGTGTTTGTGCTGTGGACATTTATCTGCCACTTGTTTTGTAGTCTGTGCTGCCGTTGAAATTTAGTTGTTGTAGGAGAAGTATTAGCGTCTTCGCTTCGTCTCTGCTCACTATCACAGCCCAGTTCTATATCTAGGTATACGCGACTCGGGTGTTCGGCGAGAGGGGAAGGAAGTCACATGATTACCAAGTGTACCAGAGTATCGAAACGGCACCCTCCAGAAGAAAGTGCCGATGTGAAAACAGATCTTCAAAGCAGGATGATGCAGTTCAGAATGCAAACCATGGATCGCTCTGCAGGATGAGAAAGTCAAGCATGTTGATCGTAAGCTTGGTATGCTTAATGTTCCTCTTGGGTAGATCGGTCTGCCTCATATTCTGTAGAGTTTATGGATTTCTCCGGCATGTAGGGATCTGCAGACGTTGTTCATGGCGCAAACCAGATTTTAACCCACAACAAGCTTTGGGAAATTATCCATGCACGTTTGACTAAAGCTTCTAAAATGTCCAGCGTCGTATTCGGCGAGAAACGCATTCTTCACCGACGCGAAGAAGGTTGGCCACAAGATCAGACCTCTTTTTTCTCTTCATAATGCTTGCTCGGGAGGAAACGGGTATCCGGGCGGAGCGGAATATGCGGTGTATTAGTATACACTTGTGAGGCTTGGCGCCGAACAAAGGGTGTCGTGATGTACCTAGCGTACATGCCCGCATGCGCGGGTGGATATCGATTAGCATAGCTTCGAAGAGCGGTGACGCGTGTTTACCAAAAGACAAGGTCTAGACTAATGCGCCGAGCAGCGTTTCTTTTCCAGCACCTGCATATGAGCGGAAGTGTGGCACGGAAGTGTGGCACAGATTCGTAAGATCATGCACAAATGTGGCGCGTGGTCTTTTCGCAATGAACAGTAGAATGCTTGGAGTACTTTGACTGGATGCACGGCGCACACGTAATTGTTTGCAAACATGTAAATTTTGTAACGAACTAGCTTCTAGAACACGTTCCCCTTGAGTCATTCGTAAGTCATAGCAACAAGCGAGGGAGAAAAAGAGGAAACGCCTGTGCTTGTGACGCACAAACGTTTTGCGCTGTCGCTGCGTGGCAGCCCAACGCCAAGAAATCCTAATAAATCCAAACAGAAGCGGAAGTAAACGCAGGTTGCCCTTGCCCTCTTCGTGTTCGCCTGAAGTACTCCCTGTCCTTTTTTACGTGAGAACGCCGCGGCCGAAATGAGTGCGCAAATGTACCCGTCGCTAGGGCATGTTTTCGCGCGCAGAAAGTAAGAGCAGTGTGGGTATCCGAAGTAGAAGTGAGATGAGACGAGTTGGCCAAAGCGCGCTAGGCGATATCGAGAAAAAGCAGATACAAGAAGTGAAGAGTGGGGTGTTGGTAGTCGTGAAGGGAGTTGAGAGTGTGTTGACTCGAAACCAGACTGGTGTGGCTAGTGACCTGCTGTCGGCGGAGTGCATGTGCATGTGATTGTAGCGTGGTGATGCTGTCCGGGCCGAGGAACGTGGCTAAGTGGATCCGATGGGGAAGCGACTCCTCATTTCAGCCACAGTCTAGACTCCAACGACGCTATGCGAACCACCAAGAGCTGAGAGGTGGGCTGTGTAGTTGACGTGGCCAAGGAGAGTAAAGCATCAACCGTCTGATCATCTGAAGATGGTGGAGATGCGCTTGGTGCGCTGCCGGACACGCGAGAGCATGTTGGCTTTGTATGGCTCAGCCGGCATGGAGATTGATGGATGTCGCATGCTTGTGCGGTCGTTGCTCGATGTGTCGCTCGGGCTTGTAGCGCTGCTGCTCTCGGCATCGTCTTCTCGTACGGCGGGGTACGGCTGCTCAGCCGAGGGGAAGAAGTAGGCGTCAAGTCGAGAGTTCATTGCGCGGTTCTTCTCAGAAGCTGCTGTGACCAAGCTGCTCTTGCTACCTACGCTGGTAGCGCTGTCGGTTCGGGTGATGTTGTCGAGACGGATGTCACGACGGGCTGCGTTCAAAGAGGTCGAGTGTGCGCGCGCAAGTCCTGAGAGAGAGCCGACTGGCGGTGCCGGTCCATCGCCTATGAGCTTGTACTCAAACTCGGAGACGTGACCATGGCAGTAGGGGCAGTGGTCGCACTTGACCTCCCATCCTGAAATCCCCAGCTTCTTCCCGCATGTGGAGAGATTGCTGGATGGGCTGCATGGGCGAACGAGGTGGTACCAGCGGTGCTGGCACGGAAGAACCGTGACGCAGAGTTCAGCGACGCACATTGTAGCGTCGTGTTCAAGTAATGTCGAGGTAGATTCGTTTGTGGGCACAGGTGTCTGAAGACGTTTTGGCTGATGGCGAAGTCGTGATGGAAGACGTGATGTTGGTCTTGGAGATGATGCGCGGGATGCGGTCACAAGATCAAGACGGGTGGCAATCTGGGGTAGACGCTAGTGGCCAATATTGGAAAGGCGGTGGTAATGGTAGAGTATCGGCGTAGGTGCAAGATGCGGTTGCGGTTGCTGTTACTCGCAAACAAGCGGCGGGTCAGATGTTTTAAGTGCAGGAGGGCCGTGAAGTGGAGATTGACAGTGTAGGATGCCGTGTGCCAAGGCGTAGGAGCTGATTGGGACGCGCGTGGTCGATCACCCCTTACCTCCTTCCTTAGTGTGTCGTAGGCGGGGAACGATAAATGCGGCGGAATTTAGAGCGGACAAGTGCGATACGGGAGGCAGGAACGGCGAAAAGGACGGTGTTAGACAAGCCCAAGCTTCGGAACTTGGTGGAATGACGCTGCGTCTTCGGTGCCGGTGGCTTGGTAAGGTTGGCTTACTGTAGCAGGCAACAAAGCGGACGGACGAGGCAATCGGACGATGAGTCAGGAAAGTCGCTGCAGGATGATGATGATCAAGTCGGTCTTGTCCAGCTGGCGTTTATGAATAAACGGTACTGGGAGGGCGACTATTATGGTATTTAACACGACGGACCACTGTGTTGGGCGGACAGGGGTGCGGGGTTCTAGCGCTGAATTGATTGTCCAGGACTCCAGGTGTGCCCAAGCCTAGCAACGCCCGTGATTCAAACAAGGCGACTCCTTCATGCCCGCCGCGGCGCCGGGACAGAAACGCGGGCTCTTGCACTAACGGCGTTATAAGCAGATCCGTGCCGGAACGCTGGATTCGTGTGGCATCTCTTCACACCGCTCTCAGATAACGACGTGCTCCGTTCGCCGTGTCAGGGACCCTTTGAAAGCCTTTGGCAGCCAGCATGTGGGAATGTGCAAGTCTTATTGGCACTAGCCCCCCCTGTCTCACGCGTGCGACAATCATAGAAAACTGCCCTGACACGACAGCGCTCAGACTCTCTGGTAATCAACGTTGTAACAAGGGGGCTGCTCTTTTGCCAAAAATCATCCCCTGCCTTCCACACCCAAAGCCTGCTGAACACACATCGGCCCGGTAGCGAGCGGAACATATTGAAACCCAGGTCAGCGCCTACGGGTGAGCATGCTGAGATCGCCCACTTAGGCATGGCCAGATTGCATTTCAGATGAAGTCATGCCTCGTGGCCTTTGACGTGCTCCACTTTCCGATGCTACTTTTCATCCGCCATCGCCAGATCACAAATCAAGAGTCAAGTCCATCACCGTGCCACAGAATCATTTTCTCTCGCTTCGCCTTAGCTAAATGCAGCTCCCTCTCGCCTTGCTGCCCCAAATCAGATGTTCATGGAAAGAAGCAATCACCCAAATGTACCCGGCACTTATCTTGAATTCTGCCCACGGTGTGGAACACAGACGTCAACAACGGCCCCATGCTAGGATGCCGCTCGCGTGCATCATGATTGACTAGAAACACGGCTACACATGCAACATTCCGGTAAGACATGCTTTATCACAGGCTACACAACAATATCCATGTCCAAGGTGCATAGTAGCAAGCCTGCCGATAGTGCGATCAGTCAGACAACTCCCATATGCAGCAGGATAGCCGTTGCAGCCCTGGTCGTTGATCCTCACCCTTTCATGTATATTCCCGTCATCACGGACCTGCGCAAAGTTCAACTACCCGCATCATTCAGGCATCCATATTACTCTGAATGAGCATGCCGCCCAAGGGGTCGGGAAACCACAGAAACGCCAGATCAAAGCTAAATTGTCAGTGTGTCAGGACCCATGACAGGAGCGCCCTAATCGTAATCGGCCCACCTGCACAGCCTCAACGCCTTCATGCATCAGCTCGCCTCGCAACGCCTGCTCATTCGCTCCGCTCACCTCACGCGTCTCTCACGCTCCTTGGCATGGACTAAACACCTTGGCCCCGCCTTGGCTTGGATCCGATCTTCGTTCACATTTCGACCCCGCTTCGTGACCAACTCCAACACTCGCCTAGCATCACGCGGCATGCTACTCCAAGTCGCAAGGCCATGTACAGGCTGCTAAAGATGCGCTATATATGCTGTCTAGCCAAGTGTCTACTCAGCCACGAGGCATTTCTTGACCTATCGAGAATGTTTGACAAAGTGTGTATGCCCAGATTGTCGTGTAACTTGTATAGACCCGGCAAGACAATGACGGTTCCAAACCTGTGGCTATTACACCACCCCAAGCTCCAAGTCTTATTCTGCGGTGCTGGCGGCCTTGCTAGCTGTTCCGGCATACATGCCACTGGTGCCAGCACAGATACACAAGCCGCGCGACACAGACAGCATGACTTTCGAGTCATACCGTAATCGAGTTTGAAGTCGATGCTTTCCTTGTTGCAGTCTTAATGCTGGTTTCGGACAATGATACTCATTGCTGCGAAGGATTTCATGCGTCTCAAATATGACGAAGAAGACATGATCCTTGTTGCGTCCCGACCCGCTCTCTGTAAGGAATGGGAGACGTATAGGTAAGCAACGATGCTCTAAGCTTCAGAAAAACAGCCCTTGACGAGCCTGTTCTGGTCCGTACGACCTCACCCCAAATCTGGCGGAACGTTCAGGACCTGTCCTGATATCTGAGAATCCCTGATACCTGCAAATAGAGATGCATCTCCATTACCTAGACCTTCTCTTAACTCCACGTCACATGTATACTACAAGGCTATCAGGTGCAGCAGTCACTAATCTGCGTGCTAGTAATCCTCCATGGCTTGATTACAGCGAAGAGTTACGATCGGTTTCTAGCTGCGAGTGCAGCGTGATTCTACTACTGGACAGTGCTAGTGCTACATGGATGATACTTTTTGTACAACCGGCAATCTACGGGTTGTAGTCAAATGGTTACTTCTTTCATTGTGGACAACGGCAACCGGCAGTAAAATAATTGTCGAGTCACCTTAGATACCTATTCCAACCCGCAAAAAGTAAGCTTACTGCTTGGCTACGCCTCGGCATCGCGCCCTCACTGTATCCGGTGAAATGTATGTGGGTGAGGATCCGGGAGAGCAGTTTAATCATGGAAGCTTGCCTGTGCGAGGCGCTGCAGTTTGGAACTGACGCCGATTCCGATCCTTCCGTTGCCGTCCAGAGTTCTGGGTATGGATAGGAAATTCTCGATGGATACGTACGTATCGGCACTTGTCGAGCTCTTGGTATGATTGAGTTGTGTACGTACGCTTCGTTGACTAGAAAGTGATGCTTCATAGTTGGAGCCAAAGTCCCACTCCTATACTAGAAGCCAACGCTAGCACAGCCTCACCACCTCGTCCAAGGACTCTCTCGGCACCGGACTCGTCATCGTGTGGGCCATAGTGCTCATCAAGTACCTCTTTCACACTCCTCGGAGCCCGACTTCCCTCCTGTATATTTTCAGGCTTTAAACAAACCACCTTCGCATGAGTTTCCCGGCTGCTGCCTCCTCTGGTACTGGAGACTGTAGGGTAGAAAGTCATGATGTCCACAATGGGAAAGTTAAGCGCTACGTCGTAGTCAATCGTTTGGTAGATCCTGTTACCCCAGCTGCTGCTAAGATTTCGGTCGCCGCATGTAGGTACAGTGA
>Ga0268250_10001175_pt1 | contig 11589 bp, 7 predicted proteins | sample AgamicAsSfe_FD_200448 | JGI IMG/M metagenome (GOLD analysis project Ga0268250, IMG submission 200448) | Agave microbial communities from Guanajuato, Mexico - As.Sf.e (v2) (version 2) | ecosystem: Host-associated > Plants > Phyllosphere > Phylloplane/Leaf | place: Guanajuato, Mexico | collected... | reverse complement strand
ACTGACAAAAGAAGATGAAGATTATCTTCACCAGGTCAATCTTGGCCACCTCTCCAACGCTGACAAGATTTCGTTCCTGCGAAACGCGGACAACGGAGGACTCCCAACCATCGAAGGCGACTCATATCCGAGCACCACTAATGGTGAGCTTTCAGAGTGGGGAGGTGGACAAGAAGCAGCTCCCAACTTCCACAACGGTGGTGGTCCCATGTCTCAACGCCAGAGCGTCAATAACCAAGCTGTACGCATGGCGGCCTCACAGCCTCCGCCTCAACAGCAAGGCCGAAATGTTCCAATTGTCAGCCACAACATGCATGCTTCGTCACAAATGTTCCAGCACGGTGCAAACCTTCGCGAGCAGTCGCGCGCAACCGCACACATTTCGCAACATAGGGCCCAAAGCATCCAGCAATTTACCCCGGCCCTGCCCGCCAGTCAGCACCAAAATCATAGTCGAAAGGTACCCTATGTCACTGCTCAACCACCGACCTACTTGAATTCCCATCCTATTCCACATGCTCAGCCCGGTACCTCTCAGCAAAAGCCCACCCGGCAGGCCCCGGATCCTCGAACGCAAACCCCGGTCAATCAGAACATCATGTCCATCAAGCCACCTGCGCCAACTAGGCTTCCACCTCCATTACCTGCTATCCAAGCGCCTGTCGTGCAGGAGCAAATGATTGAGCAGGCTCCGGTTGAAGACATTGAGGCTGCCCCACTTGAAGACTACGATTCGGAGACGCTACTAAAGAAGAAATACGAAGAGCTCAAGAACGAACCCTTTGATGTTAATCCTCGTGCGCCACCGCCGATGCTCGTTGAGGACGCACTCCAAAAACCGCTCGTTGAACGTCTGCCTCTTGTACAGAAGAACCTTGATGAAGGTCAGCAAACTCAGTTCTTCCGCTCTCTACCTACTACCGAGTGGGAGGATGCTGGGGACTGGTTCCTCGATCAATTCCAGGATATTGTACAGCGCACAAAGCAGGCAAGGCAAAAGAAGCGTAAGCTAGCGCAAGAGTTTGAGGCAGAAGTTGAGAAGCGCTACGAGCATGTTTCAAAGAAGCAGCACCAAGTTCAAGAGGCTATGGACAAGATGAAGGAGCAGGGTGAAGGTCTGATGCCTAGGAGCCCGAGACCTTCCAAGAGCCCTGGGCCTAGGAGAGGCTGATAGCGAGAGCTTCCGAGATCCCTATCCCTTCCAGGTGCTGCTTGGTGACTACACGACGCAACGCATTGGTGAAGGGCACCAATGGTGACTGTGTACCACCACGGATGGCGCATAGGCAGCGTATCAAGTGTTTTTCGCGTACCATATACCCATATCCGTTAGTATAGATACTGTTCGAGCTCAAAAGTCATGTTCATTGCTTTTCTTTCCAGTCGCGTATTGTTTCCATTCCGCGCCTATCTTGTACGAAGAGGCTGGGCTTCCTTAGATGGAAACGATTGTGCGCTTAGCAAAATCGCAAGCGATATCACTGCTTTCCGATGCAAGAGTCCTTAACACTTCATTCTTCTGTTGCTATTGCGTATGGTCATCCAGTAAGTCGTCGACAGGTGAGTTTATCGCTCACCCTCTGCGTCAGGCTCTCCACCTTTCGTGTAGGTAGCTTATGGCTGCCTCTGAACGATCGCATCTTAGACAAGACTGCAAGCATGATCCCATGTATGCCCAGCGATAGGCCTTCGATGTCACAGATGGAAAAAGGCATTGCGAGATGGTGTTGTTCGGAATGCATTTTATGAGCAGAAAAGTTTGAGGCTACCAAGACGTAGTCCTGAAAGCTACATCGTTATATCTCAATTCTGGTTAGACCTTCGTAACTACAGCACGCCGTATCTCTGAATAACCCCTTTTTACTGTGATTTATTTCCCCTTCGCACTCTTGCTAGTGACCTTAATTGAGGACTGGGACCGAACAACTATGCGGAAATTCCTTGACGATGGTTTGATAATTCGCTTTCTTCCTCGGGAATGATGGGAAAAGACAGAATGGCATGACCAGGTCAACGCAACGAATCATGACGAGCTGCGGCAATGAACGACGATCTACGATCCCAGCACTACTGGCACCTGGGATGGGGTAATGTACGCTGGACGCTAAACGCGATAAAGTTTAGCGCATGGATGTCGACCACGCGGACTTGATGGCTTCGACGACTGTGCATAGCATGGCCGGACGAAAAGCCGTTTCTCAGTCGGCCACTTACGATATCTAGTTCAGAACGACGCGCGGAGTTTACTAGAGACGCATACACTTGCGACCTCCATGAGCATACTAGGGTAAGACGAGCTACGAAACGAACCACGCGATGAGAGAGCATTGCGTAAGCAGGAGGCAGGACGTCGCACGTAAGAGTGAAACTCATGTGAACATCCTACGCGGCGGAGGCGGAGTCGGCATACGCGGAAGGAGCTGTTCAGGCCTCCGGATCCACCTTCTGCGAAGTTCGCCTTGCTCGGAACATGACGGAAGCTTGGCATGTCAGCGTTGACTACATCATTGGGATGTAGCTTTCGACCCAGTATTTTCCGGATTTAGTGGACGAGTAAATCCACGTCTTCGCATCGTGACTGTTCCTTTCGTCTCTTCACAATCTTTTTGCTGGGTTGCTGCCATCGTTCTTTCTGGTCGACAACTACCTGATCCCACAATATACCCAAATTGACGCTGATCAACATAATCAGAACGCCAAATTCAACCCAACATGGCGTTTGAGATATCCCGAGAATGGTCATCCTACCACCTAATACCTCAATCCGTTGACGTTGCCCTGAACCCCCCAGAATCCTACTTCTTCATAACCGACTTCCTGATCATAGCTTGCGGTATCCTCTATACGCTCTGCTATATGTTTTACACCATCCGGACCTATTCAGACCGCTACCTAGCTGGAACTGTACAATTTCTTTCTGCGACCATGGCATATGAGATCTACTACGCATATGTGTGTACCACGACAACTTTTCAACGGGCCTGCTTCTTTGTGTGGTTCTTATTCGATATCACGTTCGTCACAGTGGCGCTTAAGTATGCGTACAAGCCGGAGGAGAGGAGAAAGACCGTGGTGAAGTTGCTGTGGCAGGTACCGGCTTGGATGGCATTCTTGTGGTGGGTTGGCACAGTGTGGCCGGATGAGAGGGAACAGAAGACGGCGTTCTTCACGGGGTTGTATCTGGAGTTGCCGATCGGGTGGGGACAGATCTTGTATCTGGTTCAGCGGCAGGATACTAAAGGGCAGAGCTTGGAGATTTGGTATGTCGACATTTGTTCTGGCGGTTGGACGACATCTTCCTTGACTATTACTAACGGAATTAGGATCACACGATACCTCGGATGCATCACGGCGTTCTTGGTGTTCATCTGGAGATACGTCAATGTACCCGAAAACTGGTCCTACGTCGGAAACTGGTGGAGTATCGGCGGGATGATCGTTACGCTCTTGCCAGAGACGGTGTATCCCTTCTTTTATGTTTGGGCCCATAAAAAAGGGAGAGAAAATGCTGAGAGAAGAAAAATGGTTGACGATGAAAAGATGAAAGCTGGCGACAGCAGAGGGTAAACGAATGCGTGTCGCATTGAGTACCTACCCTGAGAGTAACTGCGGTGCTTCATGTCAATAGGCTAACGAGACACAAGATTATGCATACCCTACCTATGGTATCTAGCGAGAATTCTATCTGTATAAAAATCTGCACGTCAGCCATTGCCCGCACCCATCATGGTCGTTTCCTTCATCTCAATACCGACACGAAAACCAGTTTTTCTTTTTTTTCTTCGATATTATCAGCCGCGCTCGTGGTCCGAAGCCTTATTCTTGTACGGCCTGGCAGCAGGTGCAAGGCGGTACCGGAAATTCGGCACATTCGGTCAGGCCGTGGAATGATGTTGCGACCACTGTGCGAAACCCAAGACGGCCGATCGGCTTCCAAGAATTTCAGCCACACAAACAGTTGTCACACACCGTGTGCAAAGACGGCCAAAATGGTCTGCCGGCATATTTGGAAGTAAAAGTGGGACGGCCGTTGGTTCGGTTCGTCTTAGGCATGCAAAGGTTAGAGCTGATGAACCAACGCGTAGAGCGATGCACAAGTTGTTGCGCTGAAATCAGGATCGTCGACAAGCATCCCGGTACCATCAAACAAGCTTCCCAGCCGCGCGATCTAGGCCGCACATGGCGTTTTTCAATGGATCGCAGCCACGACACAGAGCGTTCACATGCTCGTGCAGTGGACATGACGCTCACCATTTGGAACGCACTAGCCGCATTGCCGATCTTCAGCCACACCAATGGTACCACCGCGTCGCGAAAGCGATTTCACTAGCACCAGCCGCGATACATCATCGGCCCTAGTCTGCCAAACTTCTGTTTACTTTCCTGACTTCCCCCTTCCCCTCATCGTCGCATTCTTCGTCTATCAAAGAAGCTGTCAATTATCGTCACAATGGCGCAACGAGGTGAAGCCGCCGACTACTACACTGGTGGTGCGCCACCCCAGCAACCCCAAGACGCATACAAGGGTCAGCCGTATGGGCAACAACCACCCCAGTACGGCCAGAACTATGCGCCGCCTCAAGGCCCACCGCCAATGCAGCAGCCGAATGGCTACGAACAGAATGGCTATGGCGACAACAAACAAACCTTTGAACAAACGTTCAAGCTCGACAAGCCCAAGTACAACGACTGGTGGGCGGGATTGCTCTTTATTGCAGTGTTTCTCGGCTACGTCGCGGTCAGCGCAATCTCGATTCGGGGATATTGTAAGTATCCAATCCCGTCACAACGCAATGTCCATTGGATAAAGACTGATACATCCTGCAGCGCGAACCAACAGCGGTGGCATCTACGGCGGCGACACGAATAATTTCGCTCTCAATTCAAACACCATCATCCTCTTCGCGTTCGTCCTGGGCTTAGCCATCGTCTTCAGCTATGCATACATGTGGGCTGCGCGCAAGTTCACCAAGCAGTTCATCTGGATCACCGGCATACTCAACATCATCTTCGGTTTTGTCACAGCCATCTACATGCTGTCGAGGAGATACTGGTCGGGAGGCATAGTCTTCCTGCTCTTCAGCGTCTTCTATGTCTTCTGCTTCATCAGCTGGATTCCTAGAATTCCGTTCAGTGTCCTTATGTTGCAGACCGCCATCGACGTGTCGAAGAAGTACGGGCACACTTACATCGTATCGTTGGTAGGAGGATTGCTTGCCGCCGCATTGGGCGCATGGTACTCGGTCACCCTGGTGTCGATCTATGTCCAGTATACCCCGAACGGCGCCAATTCCAATTGCAGGAACGGTGTCGGTGATTGTGGAAATGGCAAAGTTATTGGCTTGCTCGTCTTCGTTACCTTTGCCATGTACTGGATCTCAGAGTAAGTGCTGGTAGCTACAGTTGGACATATTCAATCACTGACAGCAACAGATGGCTCAAGAACACAATCCATACTACCATCTCCGGCGTATACGGATCATGGTACTTCAACCCGAACTCTATGCCCAAGGGCGCAACCCGTGGAGCCTTCAAGCGCTCGGTCACCTACAGCTTTGGCAGCATCAGTCTCGGAAGTTTGCTTGTGGCCATCATCCAGTTCCTGCGCCAAATCTGCTCGGCTGCTCAGCGCAACGCGGCCAGCGACGGCAACCTTGTTGGCGCAGTCCTATTCTGCGTCTTGGGCTGCTTGATTAGCATCTTGAACTGGGCTGTCGAGTTCTTGAACAGATACGCGTTCAGCTACATTGCGCTCTACGGAAAGAGCTACGTCGCCGCTGCGAAGGATACATGGAAGTAAGTGCAGCATTTGCTCGAGATCCGGAGACACCAAAGCTAACTAGAGTAGGATGATCAAGGACCGCGGTATCGATGCGCTGGTGAATGAATGCTTGATCGGACCGGTGCTTTCCATGGGAGCCACGTTCATTGCCTATGCCTGCGCGCTTCTGGCTTACCTCTACCTCATCTTCACATCGCCTGCCTACAATTCAGATGGAGGTTACACTCCAGTTGTAGTAGCATTCTCCTTTTTGATTGGCCTCCAAATTTGTAAGTCGCTCGAGACCATTTGCAAAATTCGCACTAAACCGTTCTAGGCAACATCTTCACCACGCCCTTGAGCAGCGGTATCGACACCATTTTCGTTGCGATGGCGTGGGATCCCGAGGTACTTATGCGCGAGCACCCAGACCTCTACCACCGCATGATAGCTGTATACCCGCACGTGCAACAGGCTATCCACGCATAAACTGGGTCTGCGGAAACTATACCCTTCGTCGAAGCATCGGAACTTTATAAAATCTTTATAATCACGAGATACCCACTTTCACTCGATCGCGATCATTTGCGGCACAGTTTTTCACGATTCTCGTTGCAATGGCGGGGCTGCCCTGATGGACAACGCAGGATGTCGGGCTTGGCGCAACTAAAGGCGGGAGAACGTACCGATGTCTCCACAAGGCCACCGTCCACGCTATTGCAATGACGTATGACGTTTACAGCCCCATCCACACCATGGAAAGCGTGATCGAGGCGGAGCATAATGTTGGGAGTTGCACGATCTGGAGCGGCCTCCACGGCCGAGAAGACTCCGCATCGCGAGATTCTGTCAGGTAGAATGTTGGGCATCACCACCATTGAGGTATTAATATATTGTGTTCAACTTCATGTTGCTAGGTTGCTATCAGCCTACTGTACGTCAATCACCCACGCCTTTGGGATTGCTTTTGCACGGTGTCTCGGTTCGTGCCTGCCCCCATTTGATCCTAGCAGCCAATCGGGTCCACATGTCGTCACTGTCGTTGCGGGGACTCTTCTAGCCATTTCACCCAACGCGCTGGGCGCCCCCAACATAAACACCACTTGTTTCCCCTCTCTCTCACCCACGGCCTACTGCACCTCCAGGCTCACCTGCACACCGCCCACTGAGAGAATCTTCTGGCCAAGTAAGTTGTGTCCAATTGCAATACGTAACCCATAAATCCCTCCGGCTCCTGCTACATATACCCCGCCAACGCGCCTTCCTGTCCCACCATCAACACAACAACAAAAGCCCCTCTTCCTCACCTACCCCTCCAACTTCCTCTCCCTTACCTCAACCCCAGACCACTCGAGTAACACTCAACCTCTAGTTAAACATATCCGAACCTTCCACATACTCCCACCAACCACACATCATGTCCTACGAGAAGAAGGCAGTACACTTTGGCGGTGGTAACATCGGCCGTGGCTTCGTCGCCGAGTTCCTTCACAACTCTGGCTACGAGGTCGTCTTCGTCGACGTCATGGACAGCATCATCGAGTCCCTCCAGAAGACCAAAACATACACTGTCACCGAGATTGGTGACGACGGCGAGCGCAAGTTCACCATCGACCACTACCGTGCTATCAACTCCAAGCACGAGATGGACAAGGTCGTTCAGGAGATTGCTAGCGCCGACGTCGTCACCTGCGCTGTCGGCCCCAACATCCTCAAGTTCGTCGCTGAGCCCGTCGCCAAGGCTATCGAGGCCCGTACGCTCGACTACCCCATCGCCGTCATCGCCTGCGAGAACGCCATCAATGCCACAACCACATGGAGAGGGTTCATTGAGAGCAAGCTGAGCGAAGAGACCAAGAAGAACATCGACAGCAAGGCTCGCTTTGCCAACTCTGCTATCGACCGCATTGTCCCACAGCAACCCCCCAACGGCGGCCTAGATGTTGTCATCGAGAAGTTCCACGAGTGGTGTGTCGAGCAGAAGCCTTTCGAGAACGGCGGCAAGAAGCCGGATGTTAAGGGTATCCACTACGTCGACGACCTCGAGCCCTACATCGAGCGCAAGCTCTTCACTGTCAACACCTCTCACGCTACTGCCGCCTACTACGGACACCAGAACAAGGTCCAATACATCCATGAGGTTCTTCATGACAAGAAGCTCCACGACACCGTCCGTGACGCTGTCAAGGAGACTGCCCATCTAATCGTCACCAAGCACGGCGTTGAGACAGCTGAGCAAGATGCATACGTTGAGGAAATCATCAAGCGTATTTCCAACCCTGTTCTCAAGGACAATGTCGAGCGTGTCGGTCGCGCTCCCCTCCGGAAACTCTCTCGCAAGGAGCGCTTCATTGGTCCCGCCGCTCAGCTGGCTGAGAGGGGTGAGAAGGTTGATGCCCTCCTCGGCGCCGTCGAGCAGGCCTACCGCTTCCAGAACGTTGAGGGCGATGAGGAATCTGTCGAACTTGCCAAGATCCTTAAGGAGAACTCCGCTGAGGAGGTTGTCACTAAGGTCAACGGCATTGAGAAGGGACAGCCCCTCTTCGACCGTCTTGTCGCCATCGTCAAGAAGGTCCAGGGAGGTAGCTGAATATCCGCCGGTAAACTCTAAGTAGTAGTCGGTGCGGCTTGATGAAGGCTAAGTGGTCAGGCATATTGAACTTAGCATGGTAATTTTCAGCGAGGAAGATCAAAAGCGCCCTGGGCGATGGCTCAATGTGGCGAACCTTTTACGGCATTGACCGGGATCAATGTCCTGTATAATGACAACGAGACATGATAATGAATATACCCTCTCAGTAACTTCATTTCTCTATCCATCTTCTCATCGTTCTCTCTTCCTCATATGCTTGTGTGACAGGCCATATAATTTAACTTACCACAATCTTGCCCTTCTGCACATAAGTCGCTTTCCTACTGCTAAGTCGCCCAGAATGTCGTTAAGCGATCATTGGCTAGAAATTTATCCAAATTTATATAGTATTGTTATGTACGATTGCTCAACTGGAGGATATTCTATTGCGCTCAAAGGTCTTCTTTCTGAATATTTACATGGAAGATAAACGATACCACCTCATCGAATGTTAGCCATTTCAAGCTGTTGTATTCCCATTCTTCCAGCCTTGAATCTCATCCAGCGTCAAGACGTACTCGTCGCTGTAAATTCTCTTCATCATATCCAAGCTGTTCCATTCGCCGCCAGTAACATACTCGCCACTCCATACAGCAAAGAAGACCCAGTCAGCCTGATAGGCCTTCAACTGTTCCGGTTCCATCAGACTGCCAATTTCCGCCGCAGCAATCATCTTGGTATCGTCCGTAAGCTTGATAAGATCGTTGTATGTGGCAGAAATCGGACCATGGTCACCCTTGGCGTATGTATCCGCAGAGACGATATCCACAACATCGGATCCGGGGTACCATGCCGGATCCACTGAGTTCCACACCCAGACCAAGTTGTTGAGAGAGTGGTGAACAGTGAGACGCTCGTAGAGGATGTGGTAGAGTTTCTTGCATGCTTCGGGACCTTGGGCACCCCACCAGAACCACTTGCCTTCAGCCTCGTGCAGCGGGCGCCAGAGGACGGGTACGCCGGCATCCTGGAGCTTCTTCAGTTGAACTGCGATGGTATCAATGTCCTTGATAAGCGCAGTGTAGTTTGCGTTGGTAGTGTCGACGAGTGCGTCCGCAATGTTGAAGTCGGTAGCTTCGGTGTAGAAGCCACGGTACCAGGGTTGAGCCTCAGTATCGTAGAGGCCAGCTGGAGCGTTCCAGTGCCAGACAACGGTTACCATGCCACCTTTCTCTGCGAATGCAAGAGCACTGGTGGTATCGTTGGAGGAGGCACCCTTGGCGATGCGACCTTCGGTGTAGTCCATCATATCTACGCCGAGGATGGCGGGAGTCTTGCCGACGTTGGCTGTCACCCATTCTAGAGAGGCTTGGTCGTACTGGCCCGAGAGGATGTTCTTGCCGTAGATACCACCTAGGTAGCTCATCAGAGCTTTTGCGTCGGCGTTTGCATTTGCGTTGACCGGAACGGCTGTTATGTTGTGTGGGCCTCGCTCTGCAGATGGAGAGAGCGTGATGGCATCAATCAGATAGTAACCCCAGTTACTCTGAATCTCGATCGTATTGTTGGCATTCTCTTCAAATAATACTTGTCCCGCTGATACGGTCGTCCATTTTGTGGTAGCTGGTAGACTGACTTGCGATCCGGAACCGCCGTTGAGTACAATGTAGGTTTGCTTGTCGCCGTTGGGACCGTTGTAGACGAGACTGAGATCATACAGGCCGGTAGTATTGGAGGGGATTTGAAACGTGACCTTGTCGGTTGCGTCGGAGAAACCGTCTACATATCCGGAGCCTACACAGTGTTAGAAGTCTACAATGGGATATAAGAGAGTACCCGAGGAATGCTTACCTGTGTAGCCTGCTACTGAGGTAGCTACGGTTGTTCCAGAAAGTACTGCGTCCTCAGCCTGGTAGGTCACTGATTGAGCTGCGGTGAAAGTAAAGAGTGCCGCCAGGGCATATGTTGAAGTGAACATGATATCGCCGGTTTGAAGAGCTTGCCCGTGTATGCCCAGATTACATGATGAAGAAGGGACGTTATATATCGAAACACTTGACCCTCTCTACAACAATCCTCAATCTCAATTTCCAACCATATCCACTCTAACCCGGAAAGTTCGGAGCCGCGTCTCCATGCGCGATATGTCAGTTCATTTGTTTCGAAACATTAGCGTGTCTTGAGGCCTTGAACGCATGACTTGGAACGTCGCTCCACAGAGGTCTTCTAGAAAATAGCTGTCAATTCCGCTTGCTGGGCTTGGCTTTGATCTTCTGACTAGCTATCTGTAGATTAAAGGGATCGTGTTTGCCCGTACTAAAAGCCGCCAATGAGGTTGTTCACTGGTGGCTGGTTAATTCATGTCCGCGAACGTCTCTTTCTCAGCGCATTTCTTTATCATATGCGCTACCCAATCTACACTACTGAGCCGCAGCTAGATGTAACTGACGAGAGATAGCAACGCGATACGCGTGAATGGTATGTTGCGATAAGTTTGTAAGAAGCTCTTTCGAAAACATATACGAAAATGAGGGTTTCGTTCATCGGAACGATCGAAATCGTTCCGAGGAACACCAAAAGCTTGTCACATGACACCGTCTAAAACACGACCCAATTCTTCAACACCAGCAAAAACTCAATCCCACCATGCAACACGCATAGCGAAAGAAAAAAGATAAAGTTGTCTCCCCACCATGAGTCGAACAAGGGACCTTCTGATAACAGCAGATATTACAGTCAGACGCTCTAAACCAACTGAGCTACGGGGAGAATGTTTCGTGACGAAACCGTGCTTGTGTTGAGATGGCAAGTTCTGCCAGAGTGACTTTATAAAGATGAGACAAGAATGTACAAAATGAGGGGTCGAAGGGCGAAACTGCGGCGGCAGATGGTTGGCTGAACATAAAGGAGTACGCGGTAGAGGTGGGGATGTTCAAAATGAAAAGGGAAAAGTCTGCGGGACTTTGCGGCTGAACGGTCGGGTTCTGGCGAACTCAAAAAGGATTAGCAGGCCTGGATACAAGAAACCCCATCTTACAGATCTTGGTGCGTTCTCGAATCATCAGTTCTTCTTCCTGGAAGCAATGCTTGCTGTTCAGGGTACGCAGAAACGTAAGGTATCAACCTGTAGTCCAATGCATCGCCGAACCATCTCCTCCATATTTCCCTAAATTCCTGCTCTTGGAGTTCGGCCAAAGTTGCGCCCTTTCGCTGAATATGAAGAGTACATGCCCAGATCCTTTTCATGAAGTCGTAA
>Ga0268250_10001173_pt1 | contig 11605 bp, 15 predicted proteins | sample AgamicAsSfe_FD_200448 | JGI IMG/M metagenome (GOLD analysis project Ga0268250, IMG submission 200448) | Agave microbial communities from Guanajuato, Mexico - As.Sf.e (v2) (version 2) | ecosystem: Host-associated > Plants > Phyllosphere > Phylloplane/Leaf | place: Guanajuato, Mexico | collected... | reverse complement strand
ACAACGCAACCTCTGGCGGCAGTATTGCAAATGCAGTCGCTGCTACTTCAGCGGCATCAGTCCCGTATCTGCCATACTTCCCGGCTCCTATCATACCCACTTCTACGCAATACACCACCGACATCGTCTACAGCTACACTACCGTATGTCCTGCCGGTGTCACGATCACCGACTCTGCAGGCTCAGAAGCGGTGTTGCCAACTCCCTCAACCATTACTGTAACGACCACGTCTCTCAGTACTATTACAGCGACTGCCATTGTTTCTTTGCCTTCGCCTGTCTTCGCATTTGACGTCTCAACTACCTCTTCATCCATTATATATGCCGCTGTCGAAACGGCAGTTGCTGCTGCTCCTTATGCTTGGTCGAATGCGACTTGGAGCAATGCCACTACTTTGACTGTCATGGGCACTGCTGCACCTGTTCCGCTGGCTTCCGCTTCGGCCATATCTCACAGTCCTACCTGGAACGAGACCATGGTGCCATACACAGGAGCTTCCAGCAAGACTGGTGTTTCTTTCGCTGCTGGCATCATTGCTTTGATGGCTCTGTTCTAAGGACTAGACATGGTGGATTTCGGAAAGAGAAGCCTGGTTGCTTCTCACAAGGGAGAAATATGAGCTGGATCTCATCTGTTGTTCTTGAGCGCTGGTCTCGCCGTATTAGTTCGTTATATAGAGTATGTAGAACACATCACATGAACGGACTCTCATCACAGTATTCTCTAAATGGACTATGTATCGTGTCTCCATATCCGAATAGAAAGCAATCACATGTGATCGCTCATGACAGCGGAGATAAACCAAATCTCCAGACGAAGTCGAACGCCTGGCCTGTGCACACTTCCTGCAGCGTCATCGATTTGGACATTCGACTCCGACGCGACTTCCTTCTCGATTGAACCTATATCATAATTTGTCTGACTCTTTTCTCCAGTTGATTTGATTCTGAGACCTTGTCAGGCATCTTCAGAACTCTGTTGTCGATCTTTTCCTGTCAATCATTCTACGGCCCACTCTACTTGCCACTGTGACTTTCTGTCGCAACTGGCGATTGGACACACCTGCGCTTCTTCGTTTTCAGAAGCCAACTACAGCCCTACTAGTCATGGCTCCCAGAAGAACGCGCGCAAGCGCTGCTGCCGAGCTTCAAGTCGAAAGCGGTCAACAAGTCTCGAGTCCTCCATCTGAACCTGCTGCCAAACGCCAGGCACCCAAGAAAGCTTCTGCTAAAGTCAAGAATGAAACTAATGTTGGTGTCTCCAAGAAACCGCTACCTACGCGCAAGCGTAAGGCTCCTGTACCCAAGAAAGAGTCTCCAGTCTTTGGCGACGAGTTGCCGCACAACCTTGGCTCTCTGCCCACTCCCGATACTGATGATGTTGACGAAGCCAAAGAGGCTTCACCACCGAAGAAGGCCAGACGTGTTGCAAAGGCCAAGCAGGTGAAAGCCGATCCGGAAGAAGTCGATCAACTAGCCAAGAAGGCAGCCGAGATTGCAGACGTCAAGCCTGAGATCAAAGACGAAGCCACTTCCGCAGATGTCAAGACTGATGGCAAGCCCAAGAAGAAGGCTACAAAGGGCAAAAGTCACAAACTTACTCCTGGCGAAACTCCGTATCCTGACTACGCTCATCCTACCTCGGAAGAGTGTTATGAAGTTGAACGCATCCTTGCCAAGAAGCACGGCAAAGTCACGGCACCAAAGTCTATCCCGATGCCCTCACTGGAAGTTACTGGCTGCGGTGAGGTTCCTTCGGTCTTGGATGCCTTGATCAGAACCAGGCTGTCTGCTGCAACGACTGGTAAGAACTCGTCAAATGCTTTCAAAGGCCTCGTCAAGACTTTCGGCACTCTCAAAGAAGGTGTTGGCAAAGGCAGTGTTGACTGGAATAAGGTGCGCCTCGCATCTCAGAAAGATGTCTTTGAAGCCATCAAGAGCGGAGGTCTTGCCAACAACAAGAGCAAAGACATCAAAGCAATCCTGGACATGGTCTACGAAGAGAACCAAGCTCGATACAGTGCCTTGAAGAAAGAAAGAGAGACCAAGGCTGAGGCAGATGGTCCAGCAGGTTCTGAGAATGAGCCTGCGCAAGAGAAGAATACTGAAATCGAGCGTGTCGAGTCCGGCGTACTTTCTCTCGATCATCTGCATCTGCTCTCTAACGAAGACGCATTCGCTCGTATGGTCCAATTTCCTGGAATCGGTCCGAAGACAGCTTCATGTGTCTTGCTCTTCTGTTTGCAACGCCCTTCATTTGCTGTCGACACACACGTCTTCCGCCTCTGCCAATACCTCGGCTGGGTGCCAAAGGAGACCCAGAAGGGCCAGCCTCCTGTCAATCGCGAGACCACTTTCGCTCATTGCGAGGCACGCGTTCCCGACGACCTCAAGTACCCGCTGCATCAGCTCCTTATCAAGCATGGCAAGGAGTGCCCCAGATGTCGCGCAGCCACGAGTACTAGTAGTGAGCGCTGGGAGGAAGGATGTCCAATTGAGCATCTGGTCTCCAGGTACGGCGCTAAGAAGGGAGAAGTGTCACCTGCAGGCAAAGCAGCTCCAAAGGCAAAAAGAGCCGCCGCCACCAAGAAGGGCAAAGGCAAGAAGAAGGTTGACAGTGACAGCGAGGAGGCTGAGAGCAGTGATCTCAGTGAAGTTGAGAGCGATGATGACTACGAGTAAGGGCAACGAACGACTGCACATGTTCTGATGCGACGCCAGAGCAACTACGATGGCTCATCGCTGGTTGGAGGAGTTTTTCATGCATGAAATGTCATGCGATGGCTGGAGGGATGATATTCGAATTTTTGCTATCTCTATTTATGTGTTAAGGGGGTTTTCTTAATATCAAAATATTGCTTGGAGGGACACTGATGAGGACTGATGTATAAGAGTTAGCTAACATGATCTTACGAGGGTATGCTGTTTTGCTTATAACGAATGTATCAAGATGATCTTGCTTTTACCAACAGTTCCCACTGACAAGCACCTAACTTGAAAGGAAGCTGCGAGCGTCAAGAGTGAATGTTTTCTCCTGCCACCTGTAACTCGCTAGACAGACTAACCGACCTCCATCCCTCCTTCCTCATGATCTCTTCGAGGTGTTGACACCAAACAAACTTTCAAACTTCTGCACCACAACACGATCCCCAGCTCCTACTCTGCTCGCCATCAAGTAAGACCATACTTCTCAGTCGTGCATACATCTGCTGATCGTGTCAAGCATGGAGAAAGCCATCATCGATGCTGTCAACGCAGCCGTCACTGCTGCCGTCACTGCTGCCGTCAACAATGCCGTCCCTGTTGCCGTCAACAACTCAATTCCCACTGCTGTCAGCACCGCTATCCCTGCATCTGTCAACACCACCTTTGCTGCTGCCGTCGATCAAGCCGTCAAAGAGAAAGTCGAAGAGCAAGTCAAAGAACAAGTCAAAAAGAAAATGATGGAGATTGAGAAAGTCATGGACAAAAAGCATGTCAGAAACATCAGAGCCGCAAAGCTTGAAGGCAATTTTTGATGCGGTATGTTCTTCCGAAGGAGTATGATCGAGAAAAGATGCTAAGAGACTCTAGATACAGCGTTTGAACATAGAACGCACCTGTATGCAAGACTATGGACCTCAGAGATGGTATGATTGGCTTGAGGAAGCCATCGTGCGCGATCGTGCTACAGCCAGCGCATGGCGTACAGAGCTCAAGCAGATATATGATGAAGAGATCAGAGAGAGAGAAATGGAGAGGAGAAAGGAAACGGAGACGGCCGAGGAGAACGAGAATGAACAGGTATACCCGATGCTGATCTCGAGCTGCTGGGCAAGCGAGAGAAGCGGCTGGGCAAGCGAGACAAGCTGATGAGTACAAGACGGAGGAATACTTGCTGCAAGAATCCATGAGGATCTTCGATGTCAAAATCGCAAATTACATGCTCTTGCTACACACACCATGACAGACAGATGAAAGCTTTACAGCCAAAGTGTTCATTAATGTCATTATACTCTACTTCTTTCACCTTCGTGTCAACAAGTCTCAATCATTGTAGTTGCCCACACCACTGCAGTCCTTGTTTCCAGCTGGTAGCCCATACTTCTCATTCAACTCGGCCTCTTGAGACTTTCCATCAGCAGAATAATAAGGTCTCTCACCATGAGTAGCCACTCTGACCGCATGTCTGCGGTGAGGAGCAAATCCATAAGTAGCTGAGTGATTCTGTATGACTCCCATTAGCGCCAAAGTTCCAAAAGAAAAAAGGCAGAAGCAAGCAAACTTACGCAGATCCTGTTATCCCAAAACGCAACATCATCCTTGCCCCAATCAAACGAAACATGCAACTCATTAGTCGTCGCCACCAACTCATTCAAATACCCAATGATATGATCACTCTCCAACCTCGGCACCCCCACAATCTTGGTCACAAACCCAGGATTGTAGAAGAGAGATTTCCAACCCGTGACTGGGTGGACGCGAATTAAAGGATGCACGGTGGTGACTGGATTGCGTCGCACAGGACGATTGCCGCGGATGCTGTCGGCGGCTTGCATGTCTGCTGTGTGTAGGGCGGAGAGGGAGGAGAGGTAGGTTTGCATGGCTGGAGACAGAGAGTCGTAGGCGGCGTATTGGGAGGACCAGAGGGTTGTGCCGCCGCCGCCTGAGGGTGGGCCGCTGAGGAGTTTGAGGGAGGTGTAGGAGGGGGGTTGGATTTCGTAGGTCACCTTTTTTTCTCTGTCAGCTCATGCTTTTCTTTGAGGGTGGAGAAGAAGGAGAGGGTGATACTCACATCGCTGTGCCATAGGAAGCTAGGCGAAAAGACGTGGTTTCTGGCTCCTCTACTTCCCTCTGCAAATACTACATGTACATCCTCCAACCCTTGCTGCTTGGGCACGCTGGTAGTGGCATGCCTATGCAACTCTCCAAAGTACTTGCCCAATTCCCTTTGAGCTTGAATATCAAAGTTTTTCTGGTTGCGGAAGAATACAACGCCTCTTGTAGATATCAATCTTGCAATATCATTCTTTTGCTCTGAAGAAAGGTTTGCGAGGTCGATTCCTGTGATCTCAGTGCCGACTTTGGGGTTGTAGTCGCGTATGGAGGTTGCGGTGGCGAGGAGGGAAGAGAATGAAGGAGAGCCGAGAAGGCCTTTATCGCTATAGGTGTGTTCGGTGAGGGGAGCCCATTTCAGGTCTGGGAATGTGGGTAGGAGATGGTCGTGAGGGTAGTTTTCGTGTGTTTCGGCGATCGTGCGACCGGGTTCATAGACAAGAGGTTTTGTGGGTGTGACTTGTGTGGATGCCTTGACCTTGATGGTGTCTGTTGAGGGAGTTGCTGATGCAGTCTGCTCTTGAAGATATGGTGCCATTTTTGCGTTTATGATGGAGGTTAGTATACTCAGAAACCAAGAAGTCGGACTTTTGGGAGAAGAGCAATGTTTGAATGACAGCGAAGTCAAGAGGAAATTGGCTTATTATACCTACCAACAACCTTGATGACTCTGAACTTACGACAAATGTAATCACCATTGTGCTTGGAACAATTGCGTGATGGCCCCATGTTATGGTGGAAGTCCGTGGGTTAAAAGACGGTTAGAACAAGAACAAGCATCATTCGGGGCTCTCCGCAAAACATGCACACATTGGGGAAACAGAAACGATTTACCGGGATCTCGATGACAGGTGCTCAAGCAGTCGGTGAGTCTATCTTGAAACAATCTTACAAAGATGAAATCGCGTGCTCGAGGGAAAGAGACCGTGCTTTGCGTGTGGCCGTTCATCAACTCGCGGGACATGCCTTTCCGCCAGAGAACAATTATGTTTGGCAGGCGAGTGGCTTGAGGGCTCACCATATTACACACCGATACACGTCTTCGGCAGTCGATATCATCTCGATGGATGCGATTCGAAGATCGAAAGAAGGAGGTGCGAAACCAGGTTGGTGGTCCTTGCTTGCCAAAATCTGGGGTTCTGCCGATGATGCCATTCTGCTATGGTATGTCGTTCTTTGTTTCCTTCTCGAACATCGAGTCGATCTATTCACTGTAGTTGCACACGTGAGAGTATTCAGGAAGGTTTCGTAATTGCTATTTGAGTACGACAAGCGTACATTTTGGTTCTAGTAACAGCAGGTCGAGAAACAAGGGCTGCTTGGACAGCTGCTTACGAAAGCATTCTTGAGACTGCTTAGAATCTGACAGATCTTCTACCACCATATCCGACACTCTCTCGAGGATCGTTGCCGATCTTGCCAAGAATCAATTCGTTCACACCCTCCCTGCAGGAACCGACCAGACCTGCGGCGCCCAAGATACCACTCTCGAAGCCGCGAAGAGTTTCTGCCAGCTCCCGGACATTGTCTGCGCTATTTCCAGCGCGACCACCTGACCTTTGAGCGGCGAGTTGATGTGCTTGTTGTACGGTGCTGCCTTCGACAACCCGAAGGTGTGCTTCGATTTCTGCGAGATGAGAGGTGTATGTGTCGAGGGTCTGTTGCATAACTTTGGCTTGCTTGCCGAAGTAGCCAACGAGATCGATGTCGTATTCGTCGTCAGTCGTTGAGGGTCTGCTGCTTCTTCCATAGTGGTATTGCTGAGGCAGTTGCAAGTTCTCGGCCATGCGAGCAACTCTGATTAGGTCTCCGGCGTCTCTTTGAACAAGTTCCTTTGCGTTCTCAATGGCTGCACCATCGTTTTCGAGGGCAAGTTCGACCGTCTCGATCTTGTTCTGAATCAGATCGACGTCGGGCTTGATGCTTTCAACATCGTCAGCATGACGGCCGATCATGCCTTCGCATTGAGTAGCGAAAGATTCTTGTTGTCTGATGAAGGCGTCGATTGACTCGATTTGTTTCTTGAGGTCGTCGTGTAGGTCGCTGAAGCGTGTGGTCGGGCGGAGGTTTGACATGTCAATCTTGACGCCGGGTTGTGTGTTGGTCTGGGAGTTGCCTTGGCCCATGGTGAGGCTGCCGGCCATGGATCTAGCATTTGAGTTGCCGATGGGGTTCAGTAGGGATGATCCGAAGTTGTTGTTCGAGGGTTGAGCGGTACTGCCTCCACTGAGTGATGTTAGAGGATATGTCGGTTCGAGGACCTGAGGAAACGCTTACAAAAGACTTGGGGCAGGGTTTGAAGCACCGAACAGATTGGGCTTGTTCTGGGCGGGCTGTTGCGAGCTTCCAAACATGCCGCCGGTGGTTGATGTGTTGTTGTTGGCAGTTGTGTTTCCAAAGAGACCTCCCGACTGTGGTTGGGTGTTTGAGGTGGTGGCTGAGTTGTTGCCGAAGAGGCCTCCGGATTGTTGCTGTGGTTGAGGATTGGATGTGTTCGCTGGGTTGTTGCCGAAAAGACTAAGAGTGGGTTTGGCAGGTTGAGCGGCAGGGGCAGCAGCACCAAAGAGGCCGCCAGATTGTTGTGGTTGTGATGTAGCGTTGGATTGACCAAAGAGGCCGGCGGACTGCTGGGGTTGCGAAGAAGCTGGTGGAGCAGCGCCGAACAGAGAGGTCGGCTGGGCTTGCTGGGTGTTGTTGGCGGGAGTGTTACCGCCGCTGCAAGGGGGAGGAGCAATAGTTAGCGCGCCTGGAATGAAAGTGATAGCTGATCGTCGCATCTTGAAGGCTGCTTGTCGCACAAGAAGGGCCTATCGGGGACGTACAACAGAGAGTTTGCGGCACCAGTGTTTAGACTGAGCGAGTTCGATCTGCCGAAGGCCATGGTTGGAAGTGAAGGCGGGCTAGATGCAGTGAAGCGCAAGTGAAGTTGTTTGCTAGATGCTGTGAGGATGCGCGCGTCCGCTTTGTATATCCAATGTCAAATTCTGCGGGTCGTCGACTTCAGTCCGTGAGGGATTGGCGACAGGTCCAGAGACGACTTTATATACGAATAATACACAATCGAGATGTTCGGACACGGCGCAGTTGCGGACGTGTTGCTGCTGCTCTTGAAGATATAGAAAGCTCGGGCCACCTTTCAGTGTTGCGCTCGCGACCTAGCTTGAGTTGCGACAGGTGCTCCATCTCGCATATCACACTATACCAAACATCATCATGGAAGAAGAAGATGACGATTTCTATGCTCAAAATGGCGATGCCACTGTCAAGAACGAGCAACCGACAAACCAAGACGACCCTAACGAACAACCCGACATCGACCTAGATGATGAAGACGACGACGACGACGACGACAGTGACGATAGCGATATTGATATTATCACCGAGCACAAGGAAGGCGCTGCTCCAGACCCTCCGTACGCTTCCTTGTATCCTCCCCGTACTGCTACCCTTTCTAACTCACCTCCTCAGGCCAGCTCGTTCGTTCCGCGGCATCAAGCCTGAAGCTCCTGCGCGCACCGCTTCCGTCGATGCCGTCCCTACACAGCAGAATCAACAAACCCCTACCGTCAAGACGGAGCCTTCGGCACAAAATAAGAAGCTTGTATCCTTGAAGGACGGCTCCACCTATCCCGAAGTTCGCACCTCGTCAATAGACATCAATGCCACTCCTTCTTGGGATCCTGCTGGAAAGCTCATCACTGAAGTCGACATTGACGCCGATCTCGCCGAACACACAAAACCCTGGCGCTTGCCCGGCACCGATCAGACAGACTTCTTCAACTATGGCTTTGACGAGTTTACCTGGACCCAGTACTGCTTGCGACAGCAGAACATGTCATCTACAATCAACAACCAAAAAGTCGAGACGAAACAATTCGAGATGATGTTGGCTGGAGGAGGTATGCCTGGTCAAGCTGCACCTGCTGGCCCCCAATCCGCTGCGCCTGGTGGTCCTATGGGCATGGGAATGCCTGGAATGGGCATGCCCGGTATGCCAGACATGAACCCTGAAAACATGGCCGCCTTCGCCAGTGTCTTGCAAAGCCAAGGCATTGACCCTAGTCAGCTCGACTTCAATACGTTTATGCAACACTATCAGCAAGCTTCTATGGGAGGTGGTCAGGGTGGTTATGGTGGTCAGTCTCAGCAATCGAATCAAGGATATGGTGGTCAGCAACAGCAATCCTTCCAGCAGCAAGGTGGCCCAGGCTTCCAGGGAGGTACACCACAGCCTGGTCAACAGGGTCAACAAGCCCAAGGTCAAGGCTTCGATGGATACAGTCAGCAGCAGATCGCAATGATGCAGGGTCAAGGAGGCATCCCGTCAGGTCCCTCAGGTGGTCGTGGACGTGGTAGAGGTCGGAGATGGCAATAGCAACGCGATACCCACGGAAAATCTGCATTGAAAAGGCGTTGAGAGGATTGGCAAAACCCATGGGAGGCTCAGGTACTGGCAGATGACAAAATATTTATCGAGAATTCTTAAGACACATCTTGTGATGATTGTTGCTCAGGCATTGTACCTCACTTGGATCTCACAACTCAACATCTTGAGAACGCTACGCCCGTCTCGCTCTCTCAGACACGCACCATGGAATACAAGAATCTACTCCCATATATACCACGCTTTCCCAGACGGCTGAGCATCTGAAAACCCAGCGAATATGTCATGCTCATGCATCGCTGAACAATTTATTCTCACGTCAGGGTCATACCCCATACAGCCTCACATCTGACCGCTCGGCAGTCAGGTAGCTGTTGCTACAGCCCGGAGCTTCCCTTCAAATCCACCCGAATCAAGCCCGTTTATTAAGTACAAATACGTCACGCGGAGACACAAGTACCAAACTATTGACCCAGCCGCCATTCAAAATGCCGACATGGCTGGGAACACACAAGGTCGCTCTGCAGATGATGCCTGGTGTAAATGCCGCATAAACGATGAGCAAGATAGATGCGAATAACCTCGAAGACTCGGTCTGCCCCGCAATATTCAGGTACCAAGGTCATTGTTCCTCAACCACGTCGAGCCTCATCCAAGCTGATTGGTTCCTCGGCCGTTCGAGTGGGTTGTCTGCGGAACGGAAACGGTTCCGAATGATGACTGAACCTTCGATCATCGATCATTGATGACACGCTCTAACATGGATGTGGGGTCGAGTTGTTTACCAGGAACGAGCGAGAGGGGAATGCCCAGCTGCTTTATATACCCTCGGTCTACCCGTTACCTTGAGCACGCAAAATCGCGTCATTTCACCTTACTGCACAACTCATGGATTCCAACACTGCTCCAAAGATCATTGATATCCGCCAAGATGGTGGAGGTCTCACGCCGCTGGTGCCTCTGATTCGAGAGCGCCTCAATGCCAAAGAAGGACAAGAGAAGAAGCTACCCACATTGTTGCTGTACAGCGAAGACGGCTTGAAATTATTTGAGAAGATCACATACCTGGAGGAATACTATCCCACGGGCCAGGAAATACAGGTTCTGGAAGCATACGCCGATCGCATTGCCGACCGCATTGCTCTCGAATCGGACTCCATGCTAGTAGAACTAGGTAGTGGGTATGTACACCCAACATACTGCATAATGTTGCCGAGTGGTCATTGACCACCCTACAGTAATCTCCGAAAAGTCCGCATACTCCTGGACGCTCTCGATCGTAAAGGCAAGAACGTGTCATACTATGCATTGGATGTCTCGGAAGTAGAACTACAACGCACTTTGGCCGAAGTACCCACCTTTAAGCATGTGCAATGCCACGGACTGCTTGGAACATACGATGAGGGTCTCGACTGGTTGAAGAAGCCCGAGAACGCTCATCGATCAAAAACGGTCCTATCATTGGGCTCAAGCATTGGAAACTTCTCCAGAACCGAGGCTGCCCAGTTCCTCTCTCAATTCTCAGAGACATTGGATCCCAACGACACGCTACTGTTGGGTGTCGACGCTTGCACCGACGCAGACAAAGTATACCATGCCTACAATGATCGCGAAGGTCTGACACACGAATTCATCCTTTGTGGTCTAAAACAAGCAAACAGGCTTCTTGGCTATGAGGCCTTCGATATTAACAAGTGGGAGGTCATTGGACGATACAACAAGGAGACTGACCGACATGAAGCTTTTGTCTCTCCCAAAGAGGATGTGACCATAGAAGGTGCTCTGATCCGCGCAGGTGAGCAGGTCAGGATAGAGGAGAGCTACAAGTACAATCTGAGTCAGAGCGAGCGACTCTGGTCCGATGCTGGCTTGACAGAGGGTGCCAAATGGACCAACGCAGATGGCGACTATGGTAAGCCCTCGTCATAATGTGCTCTGGCTAGTCACGGACTTACAAAATGCAGCCCTACACTTGCTCAACAAACCCAAAGTCCAATATCCTCTGGTTGCTGAACGGTATGCCGCACAGCCTGTCCCCTCTCTCGATGAGTGGAACCAACTCTGGGCTGCTTGGGATGCTGTTACCTTGGAGATGATCCCAGAGGAGAATCTACTAGAGAAACCTATCAAGCTGCGCAATGCTTGCATCTTCTATCTCGGCCACATCCCTACCTTCATGGACATTCACCTCACACGTGCAACTCAAGGCAAGCCTACAGAGCCAAGCTCGTACCCCAGCATATTCGAGCGAGGAATTGACCCTGATGTGGATGATCCTGAGCAATGCCACGCGCACAGTGAGATTCCGGACTCATGGCCACCAGCGACCGAAATTCTGGATTTCCAATCGAAAGTACGAATCAGAGTCAACAAGTTGTATGCTTCCGGACAAGCAACCAAAGATCG
>Ga0268250_10001172_pt1 | contig 11623 bp, 13 predicted proteins | sample AgamicAsSfe_FD_200448 | JGI IMG/M metagenome (GOLD analysis project Ga0268250, IMG submission 200448) | Agave microbial communities from Guanajuato, Mexico - As.Sf.e (v2) (version 2) | ecosystem: Host-associated > Plants > Phyllosphere > Phylloplane/Leaf | place: Guanajuato, Mexico | collected... | reverse complement strand
CGAATCTCACAACATGCGGACACTCTTGCCTACTTGCATTTGGAAGACATACGGGTTGAAACCCCAAATCCTAGAACCCTCAGCTTTGTGAGCGGAGACAAGGTTCAGATGACCGGCGATGGCAATATTCGGGAAACGCTCGCGAGTCTCATGCTGCAGCATCGAGTGGACGAAGACCAACTGGAAATTGAGAGTGAGGAGATTGAAGAGGATGGGGAAGATGATGAGGTTGAGAACGGCGAGTAGCAGTTGTCGGGGATGTTCTATTATTACTCATGATGTCTATGTATTGCTCCTACTTTCTTCCTGACAGGAAGCTGAGCCTAATGCCACTTGCTGCTCCTTCAGGCGATATGAACGTAGTTCATGATGACGCATCATCTCGCCCGAGAGAAGGAAACATAGATTGGTGATCATTCCGTTGATAGTGGTTGAGCTGCCCTGTGATTGTTGGGATCGCCTCGGAATATGTACAGTTGAGGCGACCTGGATATTCTTGCGATCACCATCATGCCAAAGCCCTAGTATCAAAACGTCTCTCTCGCAGTGGTCTGGCTGCGTTCCAACTCGTAGACGTTCTGGTCCAGGAAAAGTATCCGACATCAGCTGTACATTCCAGTCCATATCAGATGGACAGGTTGGGTGCGTGGTGAGGATCGCACAGGGTGTTGAGATGGTGTGTGAGGAACTGCGTTCAGTCGAGTTTCACGGCTGCTAGACTGCTCGACTGCTCGACTGCTCCATTCATGGAGATAGCGGATGCTCTGTATGCAAGTTTCGCATGATCGCCAGCTCATGGGCCGACGTGTTGGTTGTTATATCAGATCAAACTTGACTCTCGTTGTAAGATCTGGCGATCTTCATCATCGCAGACAAGTCCCATTCCACGAGCTTCTTGTCGACTTGTGGCAGAGCTTTGTCGATGGCTTGCAGCAAGATTGAATCCCAGTCGGCGCTCCACCACTGGTGGCTAGGCGCACCCAAGACAACAGAATAATGCGAGAGTACGAGTAAAGCGTCGACTTCATGGTTTTGCACGCGTTGCCAATAGGCGTCGGACACCATGGTGGGCCAACGACCTAGATTCGCGACTCCACCTGAGGATGTGGCAAGCTCGCCGTGTATGAACTCCCTAAGTTGATCGATGGCAACAATATCCGCTGGATCTGTGAGACGTGCTCGCAGGATTTGGAAGCTACGATCGACTTCAGGTTTCACCATGATTGGGTGTCCGGCGAATACAGTCTTGATCCATTGTCCTAATGAAGTCCCAGCGAGTGACTCTGGGCTCAAGAGCCACACAGTTTTGCAACCTCTGATCAAACTGAACAGATCAAGTATCTCATCGAAGTCCGGTGGGTCATCGCGAGCGTGTGGTAATGCAAAGGCCAGAATTGCTAATATCATGCTGAAGACCATGACAACATTATGGCTGTCTGATTGACGAACTTGCTCGAGCATGCTTCTGAATAACCGCGTGCCTGCATTTTGATGAGCCAATGCTCTTGTCGCGTAGATTTGCCGCTCGTTGGGTCGTGTCCGGGCAAGATCCATTGAAGCCAAAGCAAGGATACCATGCATAAGTAAGGGATTACATTGGGCCTGGTTTGGGACCATTTCTTGCCAGATTTCTCGAGCGCCGTGACCAGCAAAGAGCCCAAGAGAAGTTGATACCGTGTAGTGGTGCATTAAGGATAGATCGAGCATATCAAAAGTCGGAGACTGTTCGTAGACCAGAGTTGATGCCGTAGAGCCAGCAGGACTAGCACTTGCACTATGTGTTGGGCTAGTGGGGACTTTGAGCTGATCATAGGTACAAACTACGCCTGCTCTCTGGCAGTTGGCGCAATTCGGACGACCTTCATCACACTTGGAAAAACGACTATCAGCAACCAAAAATCTCATGTCACACAGAGCCGCCAGCTTACTTTGATGTGTCTCTTCTTGCAATGCACACATCCACTACGCGACTTTCTGTGAAAACGGCGGGAGGACATTGCAGCCTACCCTCGCGTGGGGGCTTATGTTGTGAAAATGTGGATAAGGATAAAACGCCCAAGATCGATGCCCCTCGGGCTATTCTCTTGCGCAGGTATAGAGGAACATGTCAAGCGGCATGCGCGTCACCGGACAAACTCAACCCCCGTACATCTGATTTGCTCGGCAGTGATCCTTTGACAAGACCCGCGCGTCCCGACGGAATGAAATTCGTCTGACACCGTGCATCGAAGGAAGCGGCGGGCCATCTTCCTCTGCTAGATGGCAGTCTCTGACAGCGGAGTTCAGGCTATGCGGCGCTTCTCGCGTGCAGATTTACGTGCGGATCGCGATCTTGGCTCCGGCTGTACGAGAAACGCTCAACGAGGATCGCTCGTAGCTCGTTTACCGCACGCTATCTTCACGAAACGGCAAAAGGATGAGATGAATGTCGCAATGGTGCCCGTCCAGCCCTCCAGGCCAACACATCGCTTATATATCATATCCTAATTACCCCCGCGATGGGTTTGTTTTCGTCTTCAAGTATTCTCCTCAGCTGCACCCTTGTTGGACCTTCATTTTCAGCCAAGTCGTCATAATCTAACGACGTGTAAACATCGTCGTCGCGACTTCCTAAGATGGCTCGCGGTTATTGCACACAAGTTACACCGGAGTGCCCGGTAGAAGCAACCACCTATGGATATCGACCTAATCTCGGAGGAGACATCTTCTTCTGTGTCGTGTTTGGAATCTTGTTCCTCGCCCAGCTCTTCCTCGGAATCAAGGCTCGTCTGAAGGGCTTCACCTTTGCTGTTGTCATTGGATGTTTCGGAGAATGTGTCGGTTATGTCGGACGACTGATCATGCACAACAACCCTTGGAGTCAGACAGGCTTCAAGATCCAAATTGTCTGCCTGATTCTGTCGCCATCCTTCCTTGCCGCTGGAATCTACCTCACGATTAAGCATCTGGTCATCCACTTCGGCCCTCAATACTCCAGATTGAGGCCCGGTCTCTACACCTGGATCTTCATCACCGCCGATGCCGCCAGTATCCTCGTTCAGGCTGCCGGAGGCGGTATCGCTGCTGGCGAGCAGCTCGAGTTGGTCAAGATCGGAAACTCGATCATGGTGGCTGGTATCTGCGTCCAAGTCGCTACCATGGCTCTCTGCGGTCTCGTCGCTGCCGACTTCTTCTTCCGCCGCTACAGGTCTCGCCAAGCACAAAACAACCTCGATGACCCTATGACCCGCTCCACCCCTGGCTTCAGATTCTACGTCGGCGCCGCGAGTGTTGCCTTTGTCACCGTCTTCATCCGTTCCGTGTACCGTATCCCTGAGATGGTCGGTGGTTGGGGCAACCCATTGATGCAGAACGAGACCGAGTTCCTGATTCTCGACGGAATGTAAGTTACCACTACCAAGATGAACACCAAGAAGCACCTTTACTAACATATTCCAGGATGGTCTGTATCGCCGCCATCGCCCTCACAGTCGCCCACCCCGGAATCTTCTTCCCCGAATTCAAGGAGCACAAGGCGCTCTCGAAGCAGGAAAAGCTCGCAAAGAAGGAGAGCAAGAAAAGCAAGAAGAACAAGAAGGCTCAGGAAGCCGGTCTGGAACTGTCAAGCAGTGGTGACAGCGTTTAAAGAGGTGGTTGTCACGATGCATTCTTTTTCTTATACCCTTTGATGCGTATCACGATCGAATTTCATTTTCTATACGGGCAAAACTGGATATAGCCAGCCCATGAGTCTGCGATACTATACATAATACAACTCTTCGCAATACCCCTTCCTCCTTGTGCTCTCTGTCAGCTGTTCGGACGCTCAACCCTGGTAAACGACACCATATCCCTCTAAGCTCCAAACGACAAGAACTTGGTCACGCCGAACGAAAGAAACTCAGCAAGTCCAAAATAGGCATTCGAAACATTCCACGCAACATCTCCAACAAAGTCGACCACTGCACCAAGCACCATCTTCAGCCAAAGTGCTGCGATGATGAGCCAGAGGATAGGATAGAGTCGCTTGTCAGTAGCAGATTTGCTGGGCACGTAATCTGCAGCCTCGTGCTCTGGCAACAACTCGATATCGACGATGTCCGAGAGATCCACTGCGATGATACAGGCACGACAGTATGGCTTACCGTTGCGGTCTGTCTGCCCCACAACTCTGACGGGGTGAAGTTTCTCGGGTACACGTAGAGTGAATTGGAGGGTGTAGGGGTGGGCTGAGGGCAGGAGAATGTGCGTGACTGAGAGAGTATGGTCGGTATTCTTGATGACTTCAGACGTGCCGTACTCACGGAGGTATGTTGTAAACTTCTCAGGGTTATTGAAGAGGCGTAAACGATCAAGGATACATTCTTCATGGTCCGCTTCGAGGTATTCGTCACACCAGCCTTTGGACGCGAGTGCGAAGAGATTGCCATGCCAATCGGAGGCTGGGTGGAAGATAGTGTATCGAGATTGAAACGTGTAGTTCGTGGTGGGATAGTTGTCCGGATACAGAATCTGCTCAGCACGTTTCTGTTGGACCAAACTGTACACCGCTTCGGCGAATTCACGTTGGTGATGCAGGTTGCCTTGGACTGTGATCTCAGTGCTCAGAGCTTGCATGTTGGCAGACAGTCTGTCGGTGCGCTTGTCCAGGTTCTCCATGAAACAGATCAAGGTCCAAGTGACCAGGCCGACCATCAGCCCGGTGAACAGCAAGGTATACTTGAATGCATCGAGAGTCTTGGGGATGTTCTGTGTGGTCAAAGCAATGCTGTTGGCGATCTGCTGGAAAGGCTTGAGTGTTTCCTGGAGGTGATTGATATCGAGCTTTGTCAATTTGTCTGATGCAATGTTGCTGGTATGCTGAAAGGATTTGAAAGCCTCGTGAAAGATGTTGACATCCAATTGCTGAAGATTTCTGGTCAGGACTCTGAGATTTTCAAGGATCTGGTCGAGGTGTTCATTGTTCAAGCGTTGGAAGACATCCGAGACATTGGCAGCTGCTTTTGCGAAGATGATGCGTAGCTCATCCATGCCGTGTGGACCAAGGGCATCCAGATGCTGTTTGAAGGTGGAGAAGAACTCGTCTGCTTTCCAACCCAACATAGACTGGCCCATGATGCTGGTTGTCTTGGAGATTGGTAAGTAGATTGCGAATGGTCCTTGGGTTGGGTGGAAGTGTTGGGATAGATATATGCAGCGACTGCTTGCTAGTCATGATGTATGCGACAATGCAGCGACAAGCAAACGAGACAGATCCAGACGCAAACATGAAGCTGCCAAAAGCCGTGCGATCTGCTTCAAGTAGGATTCATTGTACGGATGAGGGAGAAACAAGTCGACAGAGTCTTACGCGAACAAGTCTGATTTGTGATTTTAGTATATACAAGGAAGACATCAGTGAAACCGGTGGAAGGATTGCCCAACCAGTAGTAATGCTTCAATCAATTCTCAATGTAGCCTGTGGTAGCGATTGACACCATAAACACCACGATCAAGCCAATCAGAGGCCAAATGAAAGGCCAGTATGTCTTTGGCTTCTTTGGCGAAGAATCAACATCTTTCATATCCACGCCCAGGGGCATGCCTTTGACGTGACCACGACATAGTGCTTTGCCACTGTAATCTCTTTGACCGCGAATCTTGAGAGGCAGAAGAGCTGTATCAGAGCGAAGATCGGTAACAAAGTCGTAGCGATGAGCTGAAGGAAGCAAGATATATATGACAGCGCTGAACTCGGGATCTTGACGAAGAGTGCGAAGATGCTCAATGAGTGCTGGAAGATCATCATAGACACCACCAAACCCTTTGATAGAAACGTCTTCAGCATGAAAAGAGGCATGCCAGTCATTTCCAGGATGATAGACAAAGTAGACAGCATCCTGTGGGTCGCTCAAGTATTCTTTGTTGTGCAAGACATGCTGGTATTCAATGAACCTGTGGACCGCACCAGCGAACTGAGTCTGATAGTGGATATTCTTTTGAATCTCAGTCACGTCACTGAGGTTCCTCAGGCTCTTGCGGACATGGTGAATGAATCGTCCCAACCTCCTGATCAGCAAGGCGCCAACCACGATAGCAAGCACAATGTAGATCTGTGTGAAAAGCAGGGTCGCCTTGGCATTGTAGATCAGGTGAGCAAGATCCTGTCCTTTGAGATCTCCGGACAAGTCAACGAGAGTTGTAGCAGCTTGTTGGAACGCGTCGAGGCTGCTGTCCAATCGACCAGGCTTGATATTGTCCAGGTGCTGCTTGACAGCGACGAAGAAGTCGTCAGCTTTCTTGCCGAGAATCATCGTAAGTATGATTCAATTCCCAGCCTTTGTGGGTCGATGTCGTGCGGTGTTTGCAGGGATCCAGATGTAAGTTGGCAGCGTGTTCAGTTGAGAACTTTGGCTTCGTGTAATGTTCGCGGAGTGCGCGCAAGGATTTCTATCGTACGTAGCTATTTTCAGCGTGGACACGTTCTCAACACGTCTTTAAGTCGTCTTATAGGCTCTGGCTGCATGATAAGGTTTGGCCAGCGCCACTCCGGCAACAAAAGCGCAACGCATGTGCGGCTGGGAAAGCCTGGAGCGACGCTCTTGGCAGGTACGGTGACGTTCCGTTTGGCGGCCGTGCCTTCCTCACCGACCTCCCTACCTTTTGCGCCTGTACAAGAATATAAACTCTGCTCAATCCTTCCGTTCGAGAACACTCGTAACTTCCTCCTTCTCACACACATCCTACAAATATACCTACAAATTACCACATCAATCACTCTACACCATGTACACCTCAATCAAGACTTTGGCCGCAGCCGTTGCTCTGCCTCTTGTGGCTGCCCTGCCTCTCAGCCAGCGTGCCGAGGCCGCTTTCGACAGCACCAAGCCTTTCACTCTCCACACTGAAGTCGCCAATGGCACTTCTGCATTGAACAACCTGTACTTGACGTCTTTCCACGTCGGTGCCGCTCAGAACACCGTTGTGGGCAGTGCCAACAGCAGTCAGGCTATCGGATGGAGTAAGTCTTGACGGTATTCTCAGATCGAACCAAAATACTAACAAAGTACAGCTCTTTCAGACTCAATTCTCCAGCAGCCCATTGCACTTCAGGGCGCCCCTGCCGGCTTCGCATACAATCTCAGTCTGCCTCTTGCGGCTCCATACGGATCCGATGCTCCTTCTGGCTACGAGATTGTGTCCTTGGGTGTCACTGGTGTAGCTACTACCGGCTTCTACTTCAAGGACTCCACTCTTGCCTGGTCCGGCTCGAACGCTTCCACGGCGCCTAAAGCTTTCGACGGCTGCTTCGCCGTGTGCCAAGTCAACGGTACCGCTCCTTACTTCACTCTTGGACGTCAATTCCAGCTGTTCTGGAAGGAGAACAACGCTTCAACCAGCTCTCATTGTGCTGATGTCAAGCTGGTTGGAGCCAACCTCGCCTAAAGGGAGGACTGTTGAGCTGGGAAGACGTCATGGGATGACGATAGATGACTGCAAAGTCAAGCACAGCATATGGGACCCGGACGCATCAAGCATTGAGCCTTAATGGCGGAAGCATACGCATTACAAAGATGGAGTTACGACTTACTCTCCGCCTTACGAACACCCCTAGATAAAGATTAATGATAACGACACTTCTTACGACCTTTTGCTTGAATCCTGATGTGCGTGTATGTCATAGAAGAATTTGAAACATGAAATCAAGTCGGGTTGCTTTCTCCCGAACTCTCGCGGAAGAAAGCCGTCTGCCCCGCCAGACCCAAGTACCCCCACCATCGACCCTCCAAAGCTTCCTAAGGTTCACATGGATAGACAAATTAGGCTGAATAGCAGGGCTGACTATCTCCCTGTCTATGTACATTGTCATGCTTTCGTTCCATCTTTTCCGCACCTTTCTCTGTACTTGCAACCCTCTTGACACTTGCGCCAGAAACAGCAGACACCGAAACACATACTCAGCTGATACCATCAACCGCCGCCCAGCATGTCTATGACCCTCGAAGAAGCTCAAGTGCCCCGCCAGCCAAACCCAGTCCCATCTGGCCCAGACAATGTTCTCGAGCAATTCAGTCTCAAAGATCGAGTCGTTGTCGTAACAGGAGCTGCCGAAGGCATTGGCGGTGCCGTAGTCGACTCAATGGCCGAAGCTGGTGCCAATGTAGCACTCTGGTACCGTAGCAACGACAAGGCCATCACAAAAGCCGAAGAGCTATCAAAGAAGCACGGAAATAAGTTCAAGGCATACCAGATCGAGATCTCAGACCCGGAGAAGGTGCAAGAGTTGGTCGCTAAGGTCGTGGAGGACTTTGGAAGACTGGACGTCATGGTTGCGAATGCTGGCATGGCTATCTCGAAGCCGATCCTGGAGACCAGTGTTGAGGAGTACAAGAAGCAGTTTGCGGTCAATGGTAAGAGGAAGCCATGGTGGATGGGCCAAGTACAGCGATGCTGACGTGACAACAGTTGACGGTGTCTTCTACTGTGCCAAATATGCCGGAGAGCAATTCAAGAAGCAAGGCAAGGGTAACTTGATCATCACGTCGAGTATCTCAGCACACATCGTCAACGTGCCAGTGGACCAACCTGTAAGCAGACATTCTTCTCGCATCTTCATGCTCTTCCTGACAGACGCTCCCAGGTCTATAACTCCACAAAAGCAGCCATTACTCACCTAGGCAAGTCTCTAGCTAGAGAATGGCGCGAGTTTGCTCGTGTAAACATCGTCTCGCCTGGCTTCTTCAACACCAAGATGGGAGCGGGAGAGAGCGTCATCAACGAAGCCTACCGCATGACACCCATGGGCAGACAGGGTGATGTCAGAGAGATCAAGGCTCTCTATCTGTACCTTGCCAGTGATGCTAGCAGTTACCAGACCGGCAGTGATACTGTCATCGATGGAGGTTACATCTTGCCTTGAGGAGGAGGCGAGCAGTTGAAGATCAATGATGTATAGATGGCGAGGCTGCTGTAGCAACCATTGTACAAAAGCATGTCGAGAGAAGAGTTGCCTGTCAGCCGACTTGATCATCCCAATGGCATCAGACACGAGACGATGATTAGGCAGCAAGCATACGCATGACTCTGTCTACGATAAAGTGATCATCACCCTCCAACGTTGCAAGAAAGATCCACTCTCTCATCCTTCCCTCGTGTGACCGCTTCTTCATCATGAGACTCGTTCGTAGCTTTCACATGATTCGTAATCCTACTTGTTCTAGCGGACCAATCCTCCGCCAACGACCCAAGATTCACATGCTATCTCGTATGCGGTCTACCCGCAATCGATCGATTGCGAACCCTTCCACACCGTTAGCAGAGACAGTTGTAGCAGATATAAACAGGGATCAGAAGCAGACCGGTTGGAGCTTAGAAGGCTATATTTAAGAAAGGGCGGTGCACACTGCAGATGATGTAGAAAAGATGATGCACGTCCCGTTTGATGGGCTAATTTCCACAGACATCACCGAATCGCTGATCGTTTTTCTCGTTTGCTGATGATGTCGTGCTCTCCGCAGTTTCAGCTCGTCGTTTGAGAAGCTGGTGAACGGTGCTGACACGGTGTGAGAAACGGGTGTGACGTGTTGAGAGGATGAGGTGGGTGGAGGCAGAGGAGGAGGGAGTCCGAGGGACCGTCCGTGGTAGGGACAGGGTTGTTCTCGCGACTATGATATGTGGACGTGATATTGGGATAGCGACGACTATGTGAGGCTTTTTTCTCCTGAATCCTTCTTCGTAGAGTAGCTGTACTGCTATATAGTAGGTCAGGCCATAGACATGTACGTCTTTTGGTGCTGTAGGGTATTAAATGGTATTTTGAGTGTTGTACTTGATTCTTGGGCTTGCTTACACCCAGACTACGGCAAGTCTGTGTGTTCCTCATCAAATCATGGAGTGTTTGAAGAAAACGAGATAGATTGAATGGGTAGTTCATACAAGAGGATTATGGGTCTATTCGCACGCTATCGTACACTCATGCTGTTGGGGCTGTGAGAAGCCATCAATACCAGTCGTCCTAAGACGGTACATCCAGCTCCTTGGCTAGCTGACTCTGCCGCGCTCTTCGTCTGACCGTCTCATCATTATTCTTGTTATGTCTTTCTCTGCTCCTTCGCTCTCGCGACCACTCTCTCTGCTCAGCGGCTCTGAGCTCTTCGCCAGCAGCAGCCAGCCTTTCCTCCTCCGTCATCAGCTCTTCCGGCTTGGTCTGCCGTGAAGCTTGTCTCGAAGGTTTTGGTCTTGCAGCAGCAGCGGGCGATTTGTCAGCTCGCGTTTCGCGTTTGCTAGTGGATGGATCTCTGCTGCGCTCACGATTGCGAGGCATAGAAGCTGAAGCCGCCGCGTCCATCTCTGCGTCCGATAGAATGGCTTCCTCGGGAACCTCGTCGGTGCCTCCACGGACGTTCTTCTTACGCGGCCATAGTGAGGGGAGGACAATCTGCTGGAAACGAGGTTCCACGCAGCGTTCGTCGAACCAAGCATGAATACGCTGTTCTACCAATTGAGCGATTTTGGGTACGTCTTGCAGACGAGCGCGGGAGCCGATCAGAGAGTGTACAGAGAGATCCAATCGATAGTCGTCGAGGAAGGTGAAAGTGAGGGTAGTGGGCGAGGCTGATGGGTTTGCGGAGGATGACTCGGACTCGTTGACGGGAGCATCTGGTTGTTGGGAGGGGGTAAAGGAGAGGGAGAGAGTACCAGAGAAGCGGACAACAGAGACAGCCAAAGCGACAGGTAGAACGGCGGAGAGAGGCTTGGGATAGTTCAGGACGAGTTTTGTCTCGATGCCCAAGGTGACGACGTCTGAGAGATCAACGTCCATGCGTGCTTGCAATCTGCTCTCGCCCAAGCCTCCTCTGTTCGCGCCCTTCCTAGTAGGCATCGGTTTGACGGGTTGACCATTCTCGTCGACAGGGATGACTCTGCAGTTGCTGAAGATGGGGAACTCTTCTCCCAACGAGATCTCGGTCACCTTGATCTCGTCGATGAAGTGTGGTCTATGGCCGCCATTGAGAGCGGTTGTGAGGGAATTCAGCACGGCATCTCCTTCGAGGGCGTCTGCACGCAGCTGGGAGATTGTCTGCGCAATCAAGACATTGAACCAGTCCAGACTCTCAGGCTGGTGTCCATCGACATTGTAGTAGGTCTTTTCCAAGATCTGATCTGTCGTCAGAACGGAGCCACCGGATGAGACGTTTCGTGGAGCGAGGACAGCAGCGGAACTGCGTTTGCGAAGACGGAGGTCGGAGAAGGAGCGACGGCGCAAGGACGAGGCATGTGAGAGGGTTCGTTGGCGGCGGAGGGCTGCTCGAGTTGCGGCACGACTGTCGGCCGTCGGGGGCTCGCCGAAGATGAAGAACTTGATCAAGAATATCAGGATCAGGGCCAGTGTCAATTGGCCCAGAACGAAGCCTTGAGCAAAGGACGCACTGCTTCCTGACTGCGCTGCAGGCGATGCCGCTATACCAGAGTCAGTGACGCCTTGCGGAACGCGAGTGGATGAGTGCTACCGTATGCCGCTTGCTTTGCCTTGGACATGTTCCTACCGCTTCCTCGACCTGGCTCAATCAACCAAAAGCCTCTGTCGCATATGCAACTCTCGACGTGTCGAAAAGATATATTGCATGACGCACTTTGTCTTGTCGATAAGAGCATCTCGGGACGC
>Ga0268250_10001171_pt1 | contig 11625 bp, 12 predicted proteins | sample AgamicAsSfe_FD_200448 | JGI IMG/M metagenome (GOLD analysis project Ga0268250, IMG submission 200448) | Agave microbial communities from Guanajuato, Mexico - As.Sf.e (v2) (version 2) | ecosystem: Host-associated > Plants > Phyllosphere > Phylloplane/Leaf | place: Guanajuato, Mexico | collected... | reverse complement strand
GGCGGCGTCGATAGCTGTCAGGGCGCGTTCTAAGGGTGTCGACATCGTGACGGTGGCTCAAGTGGGTGGCAAGGATCTTGGGGGTAACGCACAATGTTGCGATGGGTGCGCGAGAGTGTTGTAAGGCATTTTGTCTGGTGTGAGATTGGTCGATAGGTGTTGCGCAGAGATAGCGGCGGATGCCCCGCGTCGAGTGGGGGGTTTGCTTGGTGGTACCCTGTCTGTATGCCCTGTCGATCTTCGCATCATAGCCGCAGCGTCTTCACCGTCTATCTCGACGTCTTTGCTATAAACCCGCTGCACCATTGCGTCTTATGCAAATGCATGGGCTCCTGCATACTAGTCGCGTCGTCTTCGCCCTGGTATCTTGCATAACAGGCGTAGATGCATTCGCTTCATCCGATTGGGCAGATACAACCCCCCTGCTCCGCCCCTTCTAACCTCGAAAATCAACCCGCTCACCTTGTTTCTCAGCCTCACCATATATTAACACAGTGACCGAGAAGTTTACGCCATGCCTCACACACCTCCTGTTCACACCTACACCTCCGTCTTCGTTTGTCTGCTTAATTGTTCATCCGAGTATCTCCAATCTCGAATTCGTATGCTACATGTCTCAAGGCTGGGAGGCGTCGACTGGCGTAGGGGCTTTGAACGATTGGTTCACACTTCACACCACCGAGGAACCTCTACCACAATACGACGAAGGCTTTATACTAGATTTCGACGAATCATGGCTATCAGCTTTCATGGTTGATGAGGTTTTGCCAGGTCCCAACAGCTCGCATACACAATTCAACGCAGGCGTTACCTCATTTGACGACAGCGCTGGTTGCAATGCTGATGTCGACTTGGATACTTTAAGTCTTGCTGGGCTACCCACCCCCCGCATGCCGTCATTAAACCGATTGGATTGTCCATCGGATCTTCTGAAGGATGGAGCTTCGGAGAGAGTGAACATAGTGGCTACAGATGAACAGGAGACTAAAACTGAGTCAGCAAATGGTTCCTGCCTGTTCCCTACAGGCAAAACCGTACTGGGTCTCAGCGAAGAATCACCACCGACAAGGGCTTATCATCAAAGGCCCGCAAAGCGTTCGACTTCTGACAAACCTAAATCCAAGAGGACCAAGATTTCGAACGAAGTCCGCGTTGTGTTGGACGCGCACTTCGATAATAGCGCTTATCCGACTGATGGTGAGCTGGTTCTACTATCCGGAAAGACTGGATTGCCTGTATCAGTCATCAAAAGGTGGTTCGTGAATGCAAGGGCACGCAAGACTATGCCAGAAGGTAAGAAAGCTCATGGTCTTGTTACCAAGTCAACTATACTTGACCCTCGTCATCCGATATTGATGGTTCATGATCTTGAACGGTGCTGATAATACTTTTGTAGACAATGCCGACGCAGATACAAACGTGGATAGTCAAGAACTTCATGAGCGACCCGAACGTAGTCTGTCGCTGGAGCCTGTCGTTGGTCGAGATAGTCTTCAGGACTTGGATCGATGCTCCCCTGCGCCCAGCGTAGCCTCACTCGAGAGATATGTGAACCAGACCGCAGATCAGGACTCAGTTCCTACTTTAGTCATCGAATCAGCCTTACAAGCCGACCATTTCCTACTTGCACCACTTGTTGACGCGCAATCATCCAAACGTCGCAACACAATCTCAAAGTCTAGGCAGCAGTCTCCAATGCGTGCTTTCAGTACGGCGGGCTCAAACAGCTCAGTTGGTTCTCGTAACAGCGTCAGAAGTTCATGCAGCCATATCTCTGTCGATTCAAGGGGTTCTCGTCGTGGTCGTAAGCGTTGGACACAACCACCATTACCGCCCGAGGCGCATCGACGGAAGATAACTCTAGCAAGTACTCACAAGCAGTCAAATGGAAGCTCTTTGCATGAAAAACAGGTGAGTGAATCGTTCCTGTAAGCACGATTTGGGGGTATCAGCGCTATAACAATCTAATACTTTTGACAGAATTCGAACGTTCCTACGTTACGAAGTACCCGCTCGTACTTTTGCACTTGGTCTAGCTGCAACAAATCCTTCCCGAATCGTTCCGCGTGGGCACGACACGAGGAAGCCATCCATCATTGCCCCTACTATTGGATCTGCTGTCTAGACGTAAAGATAGCCATGCGGTTACCAAGATGTTTTGTTTGCGGCGAACGCGACATTCTTTTGAGCCACCTTGTCGAATGCCACTTCAGTAGCTGTGCGGAAAAGCCGGAAGAGTGTCGGACTTTTGTGCGAGAAGACCAACTCTCGCAACATATCAAAGGAGTTCATCTTGATAAAGGGGGCGGCAAGAGTTCGATACCCAAAGACGTTCTCTCGGCGTGGAAAAAAGACAACCCCTCTTTGTTGCCATCAGCTCTTATCTGCGGTTTCTGTGGTATGATCATGGATACTTGGTCGCAGAGACAAGCACATGTCTTTGATCATCTCATCGACGGCATATGCAAAGCTGCGTGGTGGCCATTGAGACTACCGTTCATACCAACGAGAATTCCATGGTAAGTACATAGAAAAACCCAGCATTGGGTCTGAGCTAAAATTAGAGCAGTGCTGGTCCCTATACCTGTTCAGGTTGCATCAGTACATTCGCAAACATACAAGTAGCCTTTGAACAGCACGAAGAATGTCGAACCTACTCTTGTCGTCATATCCACGACTGGCATGCGCTATTCGAACGCAATAAGACCGTGGACAATCCGCCTTTCATCTCCTGTCGCCTGTGTGGGACGGGATATCCGGTCCCTGACCTGACAGCTCCGGGTAGGGGCTACATAGATGACATGCGTAAACACGCGGAGTTCCACAAGCTGCGAGAATGTACACAGGATATTTTCGCTGACAAAAGTGACTTCCATGAACATATGCGCATTTGCCACGGCGCGACAATATGCTCGACTTACGCTCCTTGGCGCGTCAAGCGATTCCTAGAGCAAGCTAGACATGGCATTGTCTTAGGTGCAATGCTTGTTACCGTTAATCCTTTTCTCACAAGCAATTCTTTATGTGATACTAATTCTTTTGGCTTTCATCTTGTGTACTCGGAGGCTGTTTCTGTGGATTGCGAGGATGTTAGCAATGGGTAATTGAGACGTTTTCGAAGATTGTGGAAATCACTGACAAAGAATGCCACTTCCTTTACAGAATGTGCTCGCAATCTGAAAACGCTGGCACTGGATCACTGGCGCAATGGAGGATTCAGTCAGTCTGTGATATCATCATGAATCGTTTCATACGTTTACCACGAGTATACTATGTGGTATGCTAGCTGTCTTCGTACCAAATATACAGGCTAACGTTATTTGAGCACGACTTCCGCTTCCTAGAAATGTTGTTTGCCGTTGGCATGCCGTTCTTTTACCTTGTCACCCTGTGAAAGTCCCTCTATTACCCCCAGCTGGTTTGCGACGGATCCTGTGTCCATGAATTGCTATGCTGGTGCGGCATAGAAGGTGGCGCTTGGAAGTAGCCGTTTGTATCTTGTTGTTGTTGCTCCTGTTGTGGCCATCCATTGCTATCCTGCCCAGATATCGACGACGCACCAGGACTGTGACCTTGTCCGGACTGCGGCGCTGGTAAACCTGGGCCATATACCATAGCTCTTCGTTTCTGGCCGCCGGATGGTTGTGGCAACTCAGGTAGCGGCTGAGGTGACGGAGTTGTCCATGTCTGTTGGCCAGGGCTCGCGTCGAATGTCATACCGTGTGGTTGGGGACTATGACCGGATCCGTCGTACGAAGTGCCATTATATGACATGGAACTTGCGAAAGGACTAGATTGCGGGAACAGACTTGGTGGTGTTGTTGGGCCTCCTGGGTACATGAGTTGTGGCGCCTGTGGAGATACCGATGGCATCGGTACCCATTGTGGAGGGTAGGTAACAGGTGGTGGAATTTGTTGTACTGGAGGCGAAGTGTGCGGTGATGTTTGTTGGCGTTGGTAAAGCTGTGCAGATAGAGCAGCGGACTCTCTTTGGAACCGATCACGCCAGTGGGTAAAGCCAAACCTTAGGCCAAATTTGGATAGTACTGATGTGAAGTCATGGATAGCGTTGATGGCACGAGTGGTGGGGTCTAATGGCAGCATCTGTCCTTCAGGAAGTAGTGGTGATGGGAATGGTGGTGCGCTGACCTGCGCAGGTGGTGCCAGGGGATCTTCGGATTCTGTTTGAGGAGCCAGTGGCGTTGGAGGTACCGGTGGTCTTGGGTCAAGGATCATCTCCATGTTGCGTGACAGAACGTCCACAAACTGCCGGCCTGTCATGTAAGCGCGCATAGCGTCATAAAAGGTGACTGGAGGCTTCACAGTGTTGGAAGGTTTGTCCAGTATGGCGAGTAGGTTCGTAGCGTATGCAATGCAATGTTCGAAAATCAAACGCTGAGCATACTCGTGAATATGAGGTATCCGCGGGCTTGGCGAGAGAATATAGACGTAGCTGTAGAGAAGTTCGAGCTCGAAGAATGACTTGACGGCAGGAAGAGTACTCTGAGGCATGTCTTGGAACCACTCTGACATCTTGCTATACTGCTTCCAGATGTATTGATATGGCTCTTGCCAAGGCTCCCGTCCAGATTGGAAAAGGTCCATATACCACTCTGACTGAATCTCTCGTATCCTGAAGAGATCGACAGCTGTATCGAAAGACTGTTGGAAGACTTGAGATGTAGGCGAAGCAAACTTTGGTGAGATGGAAGCGTTGTGGAATGGAAAGCCGACATTCGCAGCCTCGTCTGAGAACGAGAAGGCGCGAGTCTGAACGAGCGATGTCGATCTACCGGGCGGTTAGCAAGAAAGAAGGAGAAGAGGGAACATGGACTTACCTATCCAAAGAGTATACACACCAATATACTCTTCTCCTGATCTCTAGCTTCGGCCGTGACATTGCAACAGTCTTGGACGGATCTTGATGTATGCCGAGATCTACCATTGCTCTGGAAGCTGCGCCGACTAGTGTCCAACTGTCAAAATGATGGGGATCCATAGTGGCGTAGATGGTCCAGAGTATCAAAGCTTGAATACTGGAGACGTAACCAGGATGTAGTACATCTTCGGCATTCTCAAGAGCCGCATTCATGTGGCCAACAGCATCGGAGTAATGTGTATCACCCCTCGATTCAGATTGGGAGAGACAGGCGATAGCCAAAACCATACGCACACTCCAGCGATCCCAGGGTTTTGCATTGTCGCCCTGTGAATAGACGGCCTCTACGGAAGAGTAAAGAGTAGCTTCCTCAAAGACTGGCCATAAGGTGAAGATGTTATTTAAGTAATGTTGAATCAGTGGTGTTGCTGCGTATTTTGGAGGCAATGCTTTGATCAAGCCGGTTGGGAGTGGCTCTTTTGCGCTGGCCGATCGAATCAAGCGGGCGTAAGACATCTCTGTTGTGAAGCCATAGAAGTCTCTTGCAGTAGCATTCACGGCGCTTGGAGAGTTAGTACAACACACCGGGATTAATGGGTAGCACTCACAGGAGACCAAAATCTGAAACGAGGTCGTCGATTTCTGAGGCTTCCCTACGTCTCTCAGCCCTCTTGCTGATGGGTCTCGTTGCCTTTACGGTATCGACAGATGCTCTACGTGGGGTCGAGTTCTCAGACATGTCCAACATCAGAACGCCAGAAGACTTGCGCCTCGCACGGGCTTCATGTATCTTCTTCTCTAGTTTCTCAACTCTAGACTCGAGAGTCGCGACATAGCTCCTTTCCTTGCCTCTCGCAAACTGGTCGTTGGTGCTCGAGCACTCTGAGGCCCGATTGGACTTTTCGCATGCTGTGCATGCGGGCAGTTTACCGTCGCACTTGACTTTTGCTGCTCGACATCGCGAACAAGCGGCGACTGGCCTGCTCACCCGTAATAATGGCGTTTCCAGCACCATCTTCCTGCTATCATGGGACAAGTAAGTATGCATCGCACGATCACCTGACGCTGGGTGGATAACCATCCGAGACGTAGTCAAATAGAGAATGACATGGAAAGAACAGGCGCAGGGACTGAACGAAAAGAGCACTAGACACAATGCATGGATATGGATGTAGACTACATGGTGAGGGCGGCAGTGGAGTGAAGAGGTGCCTCGCCTTACGACCGATACGAGACGGGACGGTACTTACCAGGCTCGGTCGAGTCGACGTTGTGGGAATAGCGCGGCGATGCAGAAAATGCGTTCCGCGGACCAGGTTGCCGAAAAGGCGGTGCAGCAAGCGATGGATATGGTGGTTTGGCGCTCTCGTGGTGTTGAACGGGTTGACGGGTGGCGTAGCGGGCTCGCTGAACCCTTGACGGTCGCAGTGCCGCGGCTGTATGGACGAATTGGGAGGCAGCAGACGGCGGTGTTGCCCCGCTGAGTTCGAGCAGCAAGAAGACAATGCAGAAAGGGACAGCTGTGACGCTGACACGAGCGACGAGATGAAGATAGGCAAGTGCTAGAGCGGGTGCTGGGAGAAGGGGCAGCCTATCAGGGCGCCGTTGCAGACGATGCCCACGCTGCACGTCAGTCTCTCGGCTCCCAGAGTTTGGACACGTTCTCGGCCTGTCACCACATCAGCCTACGCCGCACCAACGACGGGGCGTGTCATGCTTCGTCTTCCTTTTTGCGCCGCCTGATTGGGGACGCTCGGTAATGCGCAGGCGTTTTTTTGTGGCCCATACGACGACGACGCGCTTTGTTCTTTTGGTTAAAGAAACTCCTGCCGGTCGACTCTCCGAAGGTGACTGCTTGGCCGTCCCGTAGACTAGGTGCCGCTGTCGTATGCTCGACTCTCCCCCATCTCCGCCTCGACATCTCTCTCCGAACTGAGAGCACAGGACCACTCCTCGCCGGCGCGACAAACCTCTCGGGCATGGACGTGCGCGGCGATCTCCCCCACATCCCAGGCCGCCGAGCATCATAAGCCAGCTCCCTCGTCCTCGCCTTGTCCGCCCGCCTGGTGAGAGACGAGCGATGGAAGTCGCGACTGCGACACACACCAAGACGGAAGGGGCCCCGCACCCGTCTGAGGAAGGAACCACCACCACGGGCCAGAGTCGCATCGCCCACACCCTCACAGCTTGCTGTCGCTGCCGGACGGTAAGCACCCTCTCCCGTCTCGCTGGCTACGTAATTGTCCACTGACCTTGGCCCAGCGCAAGACAAGATGCGATCCCGGACTCCCTCGATGCGGGCCATGCGAGCGCACCAATTCCCACTGCGAGTACTATGACCCCACCAAGGGACGCAAGATCCCCCGGAATTATGTTGTGCACCTGCAGCAGAAGGTGCGCGACCTCGAGAAGCAGCTGGCTGATCTCGAGCGCGACGACGTCGAGCCGGACCCTGAAGATGTGATGCGTGGGGCCGCTACAGTCCGTGTCCAGGATTCTGACGAGTCCAAATTCCTGGGACCTTCAAGTGGAATCACCATCACCCGCCTGGTCATGCAGCTGGCCAAGCAGTTCACAGAGTCCAAGAGCATATCCGAGATTGTGCCACATGCCGAAGCAAAGAATGTCAAGGACACCTTCGCCCAGGAAGACCAGCGACCCACCTCCAAAATCTACCCCATGGTCAGCGACGTCGCTGCTGAAGAGCTTCCCAACAGAGATCTGACCAATCTACTGGTAGAATTGTTTTACTGCAAAGGCGCGTACGGCTGTCTCAGTATGACCCATACACGAACTGACTTGATTAGTGCACCCCATGTATCCAATCTTCCACGAGCCAACTTTCACCAAAGACGTCGATGAGGTCTATAATGGCTCCACCGACCCGTACCAGAATTACTGTCTGCGCATGGTCATCGCCATCAGTCTGCAGAAGATGGATACACAGTACGCCGGTCTCGCTGATAGCTACTATCTCGCAGCCCTCAAATACTTCGAGGCTGCCATCAAGCCAATGAATCTCAAGACTCTGCAGTGTTTTGGCCTGGTTGCAGGCTATTCACTCCTAACGCCAACGAGGACGGCCGTTTACTACATCATCGGTCTTGGTGTACGGCTGTGTCAAGCCCTCGGCCTACATGAGGAGAAGACAATCAGCATGGGCCCCGGCGGACGCTCTGCAGACCCACTCGAAATCGACATGCGTCGCCGGTTGTTCTGGAGTATACTGACTATGGATTACGGCTTGTCGCATAGTCTAGGAAGACCTGCCCATTTTGCAACACGACGAGAACACATCGATGTGAACTTTGGCGAGCTTGTCGACGATGTCTACATCACTAGGGAGGGAATTAAGCCTGCACCTCAAGCATCGCTCAAGAAGTGGATTGGAATACATTTCTACAAGATGCGATTGCTGCAACTAGAGATCCGCAAAATGCTCTATCAAAGAAAGAAACCCGAACCCAAAGACGACCAGCACCCCTGGTTCGCTCAGATGCTGTCGAAGATCGAGGCCTGGCGAGACACAAGTCCTGAGATGGACGGCGGATCGGGACTTAACAAGGTCTGGTAAGTATTGGCGCCGTCATGCATGGTACATCAACTAAGTCGCATAGGTTCATTGGTCGATACAACACCATGGTCGTATTCATGTACCGTCCGTCTCCACAAGTTCCTCGCCCATCCCTGGACGCCGCCATCCGCTGTTACGATGCTTGCCAATATAATATCTACATGACCATGAAGCAGATTGAGACCAAGAGTGTCGATGTCACATGGATTTTTACGCAGTCTATCTTCATGTGCATCAACACCATGCTCTGGACACTGTCATACTCTGAAGTGCGAAGACGTCATAGCCGCGAGGAAGTAGAGGGTCACCTGAAAGTGGCAATGGAGTCAATCAGACAGGCTTCCGAAAGATGGCCCGGCGTACAGTCTGCTATTGGTCTGTACTACAACTTGATATCTGCTTGCATGAAGATCTTCGACAAGGACGGCGACGTTCCCATCTCAGCCAGCTCTCCATCTGACACTGCATCTGTCGGCACTGGCAACATTGTGGACGGTATCAACCGATCGCGAACTACAAGCCCGGCAACGGCGTCTACCTCGTCGGTACGGACACCTTCCGAAAAGGTATCAGGACCTTTCGGCTTCCTACCCGAACATAATCAACAACTCTTCAACTTTACCAACGGCCTCTCAAATCCGCCCAATCCGTTCTCAAGTGCGCCGAGCGCGCAACAAGCTGGATTGCAGACGTCACCTCAGCAAGCTCCACCAATGGCATACAATGAACTAAGTCCAAAGACGTCCATGGAGAACAGCATGCCCTCATACAGCTACGCACCTACGACTCAATTCGCGCCTCTACCTACAACGTTTGCTGAGCTACCTCAGTGGAACCCAACATTCACGATGCCGGCGCAAGATGGTTACAACATGACGAACATGCAAATGGCTTCGCCATTTTACAACGAGGCCTATGCGGCAAACCAGGGTTATGAGATGGCAGATTATCTCAATCCGGCCTGGAGTCAGGATACTAGGGGCACCGGACTAAACCAGCAGCAACAGATGGAGTTGATGCATGACTTCGAGATGAACGAGGCAAAGAACATCGAGATGATGATCGAACAGAGTCATCAACTCTTCCGCCCACCTCAATTGCAGCAGACATACTGAGGGAGTGCAGACAATGTGCGCTCACAAAAACACCCCAGAAAATTTTACACGACTCGTCTTATTCCAACTGCTATGGTGTACGAATACGAATGCGAGGCGATGTGGAGCCGACAACAACCCGGTTGGGTGGCGGACATCTCGATCCGCGATGACCCAACACGTCCTTCATTCCGCTGGAAACATCATCTTCCGGCTTGGCTTCCGCGTTTGGAAGTCTTTTGGCATGTCGATCATGTCGATCACGTCCTGCAGGTTCGTCCAGTGGCTGTCGGATTGGGCATTGTTATCGATTGTAAAGCAAGAGTCCACGCGGGCCCAGATTCACATCCTGGCCCCAGAGATCCTTAACGCCCCGGATGGTCCATGCACCGATTACAATTTTGTGCGAGGCATACTCCGCGCCTGGCTCGTTCCATGGCAGGAAAGCGGTCGGCTCCGACATGAGAACAATAAGACAAGACGAACACATAGAATTACCGTAGAACACATCCATAGCACATGTCGCGAGCTCGAGCATGGATAGCCAAGAAAATACACTTGAAGTTCACAAGAAGAGCAAACTAAGATGGCAGACACGAGGTTTACGCCTTGGTGTTTGAGATTAGCGCTGTAGAAGGCGGATGGACGAAAAAGCCTCGAAAGCAACTACACAATACACAGGGTTGGTTCTCAGCTGGCCTGAACAATCTTGATACACAGTATAAGACAACCTTGATCAACTCTATATCCTTCTACTTAGTATGATGCGTGCTTCAATTTCCGTCGCCTCTCCCGCACTAATCATAAATCTCCAAGCCTATACCTGTTCACTGCCACGCAACCTCTCCATCTCTCTCTCAACCCATTTCGCAACCTTCACCAAGATATCTTCAATATCGATATCCTCATCCTTCATCTCGTCATCCTCATCATCTGTTTCACTTGCAGCCTCCTCCCAAACATCGCGCATCACTTGATAGATCCAACTACCCCCTTTCATCACAGTAACATGCTCCCAATCGTTCACGATCGGCCTTGTATCGTCCAGTTCTTCTACCAAATCGATCAAACTGGCAAGAGGATCAGAATGATGGTCTAACAAGAGGTTTTCGAGTGCGATTTGAGCTCCGCGTATGAATGGAGACACGGAACGAGGTGACATTGGAGGATAAGGAGCAAAGGTTGAAGCGGAGGTTACTTGTAGTGGTGTCGAAGCCTCCAAAACTGGTATCTTGGTTTCTGGCAACGACGGTCCGGGTTTGCTGAGAGTTTCAGGCGGGCCAGAGAATATGTCGTCTTTAGATTCTGATGTAGGTGTACGTAGACGAGCTTCCGGGAGCTTGACAGGGTAGGCGATAGCTCCTCGTCGCGGGCGCGTTACAGAGTTTCTCCTCGGTTGCGGAGATTCCGGGGTGTCGTTGTGCGCTCCGTCTGCTGCTGAATCGCCTTGCCATGGCCTGGTAATCAGTGTCGTACTTCTTATTTCCCTTCTCAGCTCATAGGTCCTGACGTAGCTGGTTCCCTGACTAACCGCACCTTCCTTCATAGCAGTGTCATCCTTGGTTATCGCATCGCTGCTCGGTGATTTGTGCTTCCTACGCGTTTCCACATTCATGGTCCCAGATGGCTTCCGGATCTTGAGTTTGACCACGAGACTGGGTCGGACGGCTGGATTCACGCTACCGTGCAAGGAAAGCGGTGTGTTTTCGAACTGTTTGCTGGGAATGCTCTCAGTTTGCTGTTTGTTTGTCAGTTGATTTGAGGCCATATGTACTGCTCGGCGTGCATACCATGGCGAGCTTCCTGCGAGTCGTCCTTCCCACAGAAGGAGAGTATGAAGATGTCGCTCTGTTGACGTTTTCCATATCATCGTTGAGATTGGTGGTCTTTGAGGGAGTGGGTGAAACCGTCTCAGTGGAGGCTCGTGGCTCAGCAGGTGGTCCGAAGAGGTGACGCTTTGGATTCTTTTCATTGCTTTCGGGTGTGCCGTGATTCAGGCGCATCCTTTCTCGCCTGTTTCGTGAGTCAAGCTTCCCATCTCCCGATCGATTGCGCTCCGATACCGCCCTGTCACGCTT
>Ga0268250_10001169_pt1 | contig 11630 bp, 10 predicted proteins | sample AgamicAsSfe_FD_200448 | JGI IMG/M metagenome (GOLD analysis project Ga0268250, IMG submission 200448) | Agave microbial communities from Guanajuato, Mexico - As.Sf.e (v2) (version 2) | ecosystem: Host-associated > Plants > Phyllosphere > Phylloplane/Leaf | place: Guanajuato, Mexico | collected... | reverse complement strand
TCTCTAGTGTAGCTAGCTAACCGCGATCCTACTACCGCGATCCTACGCCTCGCTTCTTATCGCATTCTTATCGCTACTAACAAAACAGCGCGATTGTAGTGCAATCGCGCACATCCTCTAGGGTAGGACCTCAGTTCGCAGCTAGGCTTCGTATTGATGCTCGTCAACGAGTCTACAGACGTCGACAATACGTTCTCAATCCGCGGCAACGTAATACACTATAGCTCGACGAAGTGTAAGCGCGTTACACGGAGCGTGCTCGCCTCCGAGATCTATGGCATGGTCAACGGCTTCGACATCGCCATCGCCATCGCAACCACCTTGAGGATGATCACAGAACGCCTCGGAATACCTGTTATTCCCTTAGTTATCTGCACCGATTCGTACTCCCTGTACGAATGTCTTGTGAAGCTCGGGACGACAAAGGAAAAGCGCCTTATGATCGATATCATGGCGCTACGCCAGTCATACGAGCGTCGCGAGATCACTGAGATTCGTTGGATCAATGGCGAAGACAACCCTGCAGACTCCTTCACCAAGACATCACCAAATCGCGCCCTTGAACGATTCGTCGACAGGAATGAGTCGACAGTCCGAGTCGAGGGCTGGGTACAGAGGCCAACAGGCTCTGATGTTTGATGCTTTTATACACAGTCACTACCGACATACACTATCGAAAAGAAAAGACTTCCAGTGTGGGAATCAATACGGATAGAGCCGTGTACTGTTGTTAGTTTGGTATGTACCGTTGTTAGTACGTACCGGGCCGAGCAACATCCGGAGGGGATCCGACACCTATATAGCAGAGATATCTTCGTAGAGAATAAGATCACCGATTATCCAAAACAGAATGCATTCATATTTACAGTTATTTCCTTTCACTAGTGAGCCTTCCAATAACACCAAATATTTGCAAATTAATTAAATATACAGCTTCAAAACACCAATCAAACAACCAAATACGGCGCGGTTGCCAAGCCTTCACCAGACAATCAAATACAGCAGGCGATATTTGATTGATTTGTTTGTTGCGGAGTCTGCAAACCCAGTGCCAACGTGGCAACATCTCCAGCTACCCGTACCACCGGACGCGTATCGAATTGACCAGAGACGCGAGCAATGAGCAGCTTCGAGAAATGTTTCCAGAGCGATTAGGCCCTGAGTTCGTATCAAGACTTCGTTGATCAGCCCTTTGCGGGGCTCATCGTCAGCTTCTTTGAATATCCCCGTCGCAGTCCTGAAGATGGCGCTTTCGTGCCCGATGCGGTCTATGACGAATGTAAACGGAACAGTCGAGACGACTTTACCCGCCTCCACCGCTGTGCCAACCGCATGCTCTACTGTCCTTGCGGCACTGCCTATGACAATTTGAGCGACCTGCCCCACTCCGTCAACAACACCCTCAAAAGTGTTGATGACTCCTCCAAGTAAGTTGGCCATTTGCCCAGAATAATCCAAAGTGAATTGCAAAAGGTAGTCGTGTGAAACTCTGCTAGAATCACCGCGCGATGGTTCTAGAAGGGGTTGAAAAGATGAAAGGCCTCAGGTTTTGAATCGTTCCTTCCGCCGCTTGGCTCCATACTCATCTTGCCATCTCATCCAAACGCCTGATGCAGGATATGAAACTGCCAGCCAGCCCAATGTCGAGCCAACTCGCCCTCCTACCTATGGGAGTAGGTCTTATGATCTTCTCAAGCCAACGGGAGCGACTTCTGCTCATGCTGTGCAAGTATGCAAGCATCTCAGACTTCAGCTCTACATCTCCATACATGTGATTGCGGGATTGAGTATGAGCTCTTCATACTAGTAGTGTATGATGGCTTGTTTCTGGGGTTAAAAAGAAATTCGAGGTGGCAGAGATACAGCAAATCATCGGCCATATGCTTTACCGGACATGACAGAGATGGCGCATTCTGGACTCGAAAGATGAGTAATCCAACATGATGAAGCCTTCATTGAAACTTACTTCCCTACGCTTTCACGTGCCAACGTAAATTCAAAGTGTTAGTGTAGCTTGCCGTTAGCCAGTGATTAAATGTGGTCTGACTTTATCTTGGTCGGGTCTGAGGACCATGCTTATCTAGACTGGTATTAGCGGCCTGGTTTTGCGCGCTATGCCAAGTAGCACCTGATCGGTCAATTCAGCCCTGGTGGCCAGCATAGCACGATGCTTTAAGCTACTTTAGTACATGGAACGCCCGCTTATCTGGCGTATGTTGTGTTACCCCCGATTCCTCTTTGCCTTGAGAAAACAGCAAAGCCACTGCCGTTACTGCACTGACTCCTACGTATGCCCATACAGCATTTAGGCAGAAATTGGGCTACAATTTGTATCGAGAAGCTCTCCGTAATGTTTTACTGCTGTCACGGTAACCGCCTGGTTGCCTGACACCTAGCATCTGCTGATTGGCTAAGCGCTGCCGAGGCGCTACGCGCACGAGCCACCACCACTGATGTACTTCGACCTGCGAATTTCTGTTCTGTTCCTTACGCAACGTCTTGTAAATGCGTGAGAACCGTACGTAGCGAATTCAATCAAGCTTCTGAAGCAAGCCTTGGCGTTCCCGCTCGTTGCCTCTCGTGACAACTGCAACCAAAGACGAGTAAACCCTAGTTCAACACACTAGGCAAAGAATACTGCAACAACAAGAGCAAATGCTGCTGTCGCAGAGCTTCTGTCCACTGCCTGTCGAGCCACCCCACTACCTGTCGGTCCGGATGTTGCCGCAGCTCCAGCACCTGCCACTGACGAGGGCGCCGGCGGAACATATGAGCTTGTTGGTTCTAGACGCGAGACTGTGCTGCTCGAAGCAGGAGACGTGCGACTTGCTGGTCCCGACTGGGCAGTTCTTCCACAGTATCGATTCGAATAAACAGCCGTTGGATCCAAGGTTTTCCTCAGACAGCTTTGGTTGGCATCAATGTCGCATCGCGACCCCCAATACAGCATGTCCTCGTTGCAGAGACAGCTGTTGAGATCTGTGCCTGGCGTATTGTACGCCGAATTGCACGAGGTCATGGCCACTGTTAAGCTGTCGCAATCCAATACATAGCTGAGACAGTCCTCTTGGTCGTATGCTGGTGGTTTTGTGACGACCATCGTTGTTGGCGAGAATGTAAGCACTTCTTGACACACTGTAGACCAGCTGTAGTAGAATCCGGTGGTTCCTTCGAAGAGGCCGTCGATCATTGAGTTGGGGAAGCAGTCCCACATTTGCTGGTGGCAGCTGAATCTTGTCAGCCTACGAGCAAGCTGCGGATCGTGTGGACTACTCACCCTGCCATATAATTCAACACGCTCTGCTGACAGTAACAGTCCGCCTGTGAGCTCGGGTTGTCTATATGGGCACACGACTTTTGCTTATCGAGCATCGAGGTACAGCTGCTCATTGTAACAACGGTATTCAAGCAGTTAGTAGGATCCAAGATCATGGACTCGGTGACTGATTGCGCCGCTGTCAGGGTCAAAAGATCGACCAGAATGATTATGATCATGGCGAAATTGTCGGGTTGGACTGCCATCCGGACGGATAAGTCCGCTCAGATGAGCTGTACTGGTACCCAGGTAGCCATAGCTCTCTAGTTTTATTTACTTTCATCAGCTGAGGTCGCCGAGCAAACTCCTCACCCTCTTCTCCAACGCTCGCCAACGTAGCGCCATTTCGCATCGCCTAAGTCTAGGCCTTTTGTATCCTTGATTTGTTTTTGCGGGAGAACGTGTCGTCGGCGTTCATATTCAGCTGATGAGACCCTGAATCGCTTTAGCGCCTCGCTTGGATCACGTGGCACTTGGCACATCAATCATTCGTTCTGTCCCGTCGAACGTTAGTCCATTACATCCTGAGCTTATCCACAAATGTACCCTATGCTTTATCCACAACACTTCAGTATTCACCCGGAAAGCCGCCGAACACGAGCCTTGGCCAAAGAGGAGAATGTCACATGTGCCTTGGCCAAAAGCTGAGAACCTAGCAGCCAATGAGTTGGACCTGGCCGAAGCCACTGTCAAACTATTCCAAAATGTGTTACATGTGCGTCCAGCTTGAAGAAGAAGACAAGATAACAATGGAAAGCAAGGCAAGATGCCAGTCCACTGCAATTGCCGCTCCAGGTAGCGTTCAACCTGCATCCCGACAACTTCTACTCTCAATATCACGAACGCACACTCTGCGTTGTCTTCCATCATGCCGCCCAAGCGAGTTCAATGGCGTTCCATCGTTCTTCGCCCCTGGGTAGTGTCTCTTCTTTTGTTCGCAGAAGTGAGTCTAATCTGTGCTATCGCAGCTCTTTGGGTTCTGTCGGAGGTACACACAGGCTTCGTGAACGTCGGCTTTCGAGGATCCGGCTCCGCAATTTTCAGCAAACAAGGCGCACTCGAGCGTGGTCAGCCCCTGCTATGGACAACTTTACCGTTCATTATGCTCACGCTCTATCGCCTCTTCCGTGAAGCTGTCGTCGGAGCTCTCGTTGTCGACGCACCGTTCGTCGAATTACACAAGTCCTCATCTGATCGGCCTACCAAGATACGAAAGTCGATATATCTTGATTATCGCACGTCACTCAGCATCGTAGCATGGTCCAAGGCTCTCAAGAATGGACATACATTTCTTGGCCTATGCATGCTGTTTTCCTTTGTGGTATCACTTGGGCTGGTACCGCTGGTTGGAGGTCTTTTCGCCGAAGGGGAAGAGCTTCCTGCGACCAACGCAATTTTCAGTCTAGGATCTATACTCGATAGGACTACAGATATCACCGTCGTCGACTATGGTCTCCTCTTTGACCTTGTTTCTGCCTCCTGGGTCCATACTGCTCCTTATCCTCCCGGAACCGACGGAAACTTTCCTCTTCCAAGCGTGGCACCCGTAGGAGATCTCAAGAACTATACCATCTCTTTACCGGCAACCACCTCTCAACTTTCCCTCGATTGTCAGGTCATCAGTGGCGCAGCATTTACCACAGACAAGGAGACGGAAAATATAAAAAATCGCCGTTTCTCCGCTACCGATCGCGATTGCTTGATCTCCGGAGACATTGCTGTCGGAAATAACAAAGATTCTTATTACCTCGGAGCGTTTTCCCAGCAGGACTGCCCTGACGTCGCTGGTCGCACACGATTGGTGCTCTTCTCTGTTCCAGTTGACTCATCTGGTGGAATGCAAGATCCGACCCTAATATCCTGCATCCCGTCATACTGGACTGTCAATGGCACACTGGGCGTGGTTAGAACGACAGACTCCACGAACCGATCGGCAGAAACACCTTCTTTCTCAGAATCTTCTCGGAGCATCGAAGAACTTCCCGATATCAAACGCCAACAATTCGAAGAGGGCGTCGCTAAGGTACAATCCATCAACATAGGAAGCAAGGTTAACACACCGGATCGCCTCGCAGAACTGGTGGCTAGGTACATCGACAACCATGACTTGGAATTCGCAGAGGACAATTTGATCAAGGCTTCGAGCACTGTATACCCCGCTGTTTATACAATGCTCTGCCTAGACAAGTTCTACCCCACCTTAGCACAACCGATCCAGCAGGGGGGCGTTCTACACATACCTGAGAACCGATTACATGTTGTCGAGCCTGTGGCGATTGCCATGATCACCTTCCTCGTTATACTTGTTGTTGAGTCTATATACCTCATCGTTTACCTCCACAAGTATCCGAGTATACTTGCAGAAGAGCCCATTGGACTTGTCGGTGCTGCAAATTTGCTTCATAATAGTAACATTTCGCGTGTGATTGCAAAGTTCCATGAGGAGCCTAGATTCGACGGTCGACTTCGACGGCCACTGAAACAGGACGATAAGAAGCAGGACAAAACCAGTAAGAAGCAAGAGAAGGTTAACAGGAAGCAGAACAGGGCAGACAAGAAAGAGGAGAAGAAGAAGGTTTCAAACACGGATGACAGCCTGTTGGCCAGAAAATGTTGGGTAGAGCGAGAGCCCGACGCATGGGAACTGAAGATCCTAGTGGAACCCAGAGCTGTCGATGCCCCTTTCCCTGAACATGCATTCTCCGCATCTCAGAAAGACTCTGCTCTGCATGCAGCTCAGCCAACACGTTCTGACAGCGGGCAACCGACACAAAATGTAGCATCACTAGTTTAATCTGCTGGTTCATCTCATACTTTCGATATCATACCGATCCGGTTTGCTACAACTTTCCGGTACCAATGTACGCGGCTGCACAACAGCGATCACATTTCCGCGGTGGAAAGCAGCCTAGAATGGGAGACACGAGATATGAAGACGTTGATACGAGTAAACAGCCTCAGCTGAACTTGAGACACTTGGCAGCTGCCCTAGCCTCCTCATTTGACTCGTCACACCGTGCCGAGCTAGCGAAGAATGTGTTTATCTCCCGTAGCATACGAATCAATCATAGTCTCTTGATTGTAGGGTGGCAGCAAGGCAGACGTGCTAGTCCTTCATGGTTCGAGACGAGCGAGCTACTAATCCACATCTGCTCGCCACTTGTGTTGAATCCGTTTTGAGGCAAAAGCAAGAGCGAAATTCGGCTAGCCAATAGAAGCTGTGATCAAAGAAGAACGCACGATGGGATACACACCCATCACGGGAGCATGTTTTTATTGAGCTAATGAAGCACAGAACAGTAACTAGATACACCGGGTGACAATCGTGTAGGCGTTCGTCTGCCTGGTCTACCCAAGGCAAAAGTAGGCAACTAAAGACATGCGCCTGAAAACCAAGGCTACGTACTTCATTTCGAGTCCAGGGAGTATTTCCAGCGCCTGCAGTCCACCAGCCTAGAACGCGTTGCCCACCATGACCAAAACAGCATACAAAAACCCACTCCTACCAGCAACGGTGTTCAGACTTGCCGCTCCAGTGAACTCAGGAAGTCCAGACGATACCGACGTCGGCTTCGTGCTTCCAGAAGTTGGCCTCGCAACTCCCGAAGTCAGCGAAGCAACAACAGAAGTCACATTCGAGCCAGCAGCCGTAGTTGTAGGGCCGACGAAATCAGGGGGCAAAGTGACGCCGTTGGCCAGAGCGCACGCCTGGGGATCCTGCTCCTTGGGACAGCACCAGCCGTCGACGAGGCAGTAATCATTATCCAGGCAGCCCCCTGAGAGAATGTGTGAGCAGAGAGAAACGCAAACGATGCAAGGTTGGTGAAGAACACTTACAGGGATCGGCTGAACCTGGTTCACAGCACACGTGTCCCAGGTCTGGGTTGATGCAAAGGGCGTCACCACATTCGACAGATCCAGCACCGCAAGCTATCTCGCATGTGGCCCCGGCGCCGCATGTGTATGTGGACGGTTGGTACTCTTGTCGTTTTCCGAAGACGTGCGGGTTCAATGCGTGGAAGTCATGGAGAGAGAGAGCAGTCGTAACAGTCAGAGCCGCAATAATGAAGCGAGTGAAGAACATCTTAGCGATCCGAATAGTTTGCTATAGCTTATAGAAAATAGAAAACGAGCTTGAAATATGTACAAACATGAGACATTCCCCTCTCCAGCATACTTATATATCCGCCTACACAGCCGCCTCGCTGTGCTTGGTTAATGCAGAAGTTCCTGGAATTCTCCGCAGAGGGCTTGCGTTAGACTTCTAGTCGCTCGTTTTCAAAAATAGAGATCAGGAGAGGGAAAGCCACGGGGATTGGTGTGGCTTGAGTCACTCCACTTTTTCTCGCTTTCCCTTTCGCATTCGACGATGCGCGGATGTAGTGGAACTTCAGCTCAGCTCAGCGGCTGGACCATCGTTTTTGATACAAGTGATTGAGCTAGAACACAAATTCCACAGCCTAGGGTCCGTGTATTCATTTATCCAGCTGATCTCACCAGACTGATAGCGGGACGGCGACCATTCCAAGCTACCAGGAAGCACCATAGTTCTTGCATGCTGCTAGCTGAGCAGGACTTAGTAGTTTCAGCCCCCGCTGTATCGCTAGAAATTACTTAAAGGAATTCTTGGCAGGAAAGCCTGACCTGCCTACGCTCTTCTCGATAAACGTCACGGAAGGAGAACTAAGATACTAAGACGAAGCCACGACAATCAAGCAATACAACAAGTCCAAGCCGTCACCAAAGCTGAGCAAGAGCTGAGACAAAGCCCCAGACGAGCTGGGATAACATGTACTTAACAACAAAGCGAGCTGAAAGATGCCAAGACCTCCTCATCTAGTAGTCCGCAGCAAGGTTGTTGTCGGGCTGAATACATACACACGATACACACCAAACCCCGCACGATGCGCTTCCGGAAAAGTAGCAAAGGCACCAGCGGAAGCTTCCACCCTATGCTAAGGACGTCACTACTAAGGCTACTAAGAAGATCGCTAAGCGCGTGCTCTAGCGCACCTTAAACAAGACACTTACAAAGACAACTACTAAAGACGTGCACACGCTCACATGCTCACAGCACGAAGCGTTAGTGGCTTGCACATAGATTAAGGCTATTGATTCGGGTGGAACCTAGATAGCTATCTAAGTCCTTGTTCCTATGCTCTCTCTCTTGAACTACCTCACTCCGACAACAGCCATTTCGTCTTCTCCTCAAACTCGTCGCCGAACTGCAATGTCTCTAGCCAGCTTTCCGGAATCTTCCCCTTGCCATCTCTCGCCCCCAGAGCCCCTCCAGCAATCGCACCATTCGTATCCGCGTCCCCACCCAGCCTTACAACATCGACCAGCACGTCCTTGAAAGATCTCGGGTCCAACAATGCAGCAACAGCCAGCGTTAGCCCGTTGAGCACGTATCCCGTTGTTATGTCTGATCCCGCGCTCTTTGGTCCCCGGTCTGCAAGTTTTGCCAGATCGAGCGTCTCGCCCCGGGATATGGCAGCCTCGACATGTGTCTGGCCCTGCTCTTGAGCGACCAATCTGCCTTGTTCCACGGCCTCTCTCACTTTCTTGCCTTGAACCAGCGCGGCGACCATCTCGTTGTAGGCAGCGCACGAGACGGTGCAGCGGGTATCGTTATGGGTAATGGCACTGATGGCCATGCTCTCCCGCACTCTCACTTCCTTGCTATCGGAGAAGAGCGCGGTGGGTATACAGCGCATCAGGCTTCCATTGCCGGCGCTTCCGGGGCCAGCACCGCTCCTTGTTGCATCTCCCGTGCTGTCGTAGTTTGACAGGCCAGTTTGAGTCGCGCATCCAATGTCAACCGGCATGCTTCCTGGCTCTCTGTCAGGCCAATCGCCAGTCAGCCATGCGAGGCTGTAGTCGGCTGCAGCCTTGACCACATCGAACTCGCTCCCTTCTCGCCCAGCTCTTGTTTCGCAATGTTTTCGGCGATCCGAGTACGCCAACAGGACGGCTCGCGTCAAATCCGTGTCATCGGTTGCATGTCCGGGAGGCCAGGAGAAGGAGCCACCTCCGACAATCTCCTGCAGACCATCTGGGTACTTTTGCTTGATGGTGGAATGATATTCAAACTCGAGGGTTGCGCCGAGAGAGTCGCCAGCATGGACACCCAGAATGGCGCCGAGGCTTCTGGATAGGCGATTGTCGTGGTTGCTCATGGTGAATTTCGTGTTGTGGGTACAGATTCGATGGGGAAGCGGATGCGGTTCGCTTTTGTAGTCGCTGAAAGGCGCGTGTCCAAGACTGCAGCCTAGAATCAGGTGCGCTAGAGCATCGAACCAATCCCGTGTCATAAGCGCAGCATAAACAGCTTAGCTTAGGTAAAGAGGTAAGCTAAGTGGTATAGATTTGCCGGCAATTCTATATTTCTTGCTCTAAGAGTAACGCTAATCTCACGTTAGTGATACTGCCTGGAGCCTAAATTTTTGTCTTGCGAAATCCTTCGAACTCTCTATATTAACAACCATCACTTAGTGAACGTGAGTGTCGTCCAGCGCTTCTGCCGCCTCTCGCACAGCATCTTCGTCCTCTTCATCGCTATACACCCCAAGCGCCGCTCGAAATGCCTCTCGGTCCCAGTTCCGTCCTTCCCCATCTCCCGGCCACCCAGCTCTTCTCATCTTACGCACAAGCCTCTTGAACTCTTCGTCCGCGTCATCAAAGTCACAGTCCATTGGTATCGCCTCAACGACATCTGTTTGGAGGCCGATCCAGCGAAGCTCGTGGAACCGCTGTTTGCAGAGCGCAAAGAATTCGCGTGGGTGATAAACATTGAAACCCTCCCGCCAACGCTCGGCTTCGTTGCCAGCGTAGTGCTCTTGCACCACGGCGTTGAGCTCTGGTGCTGGCTCGTCGTGCTGACCGTTAGGATCCCCCCAGTAGATGTAGCCATCGGCCGTGTTGATCACGAGATTGTAGCCGTTACGCCCGTTGCTGTTGCCGAAGGAGATGCATGACGACGGTAAGGGATCGCATATGGGCTCCACGTAGTATTCGAGATCCCCGTCGCGGATCCGCTTCTGTATCTCTTCGCTGCGGTAATCCTGGATCCGTGTGTTCACCATGATGACGTGCTTGCCATAGGCTTTGTCTGACTCAACAAAGTCTACAAAAGGCATGCGGCGAAGCAAGTCGATGACTGCATCAGTCTTGTGCAGATTGGCCATGATGGATTGTGTGATCGATGGCCAGCCATTGCTGGGCGCTTCCGCGACGACCGAATTATCCCAGAACACTCGATTGCAAAACTCGTAGTAGTTCGTCAACAGTGTGATAAACTCGGCTTGATCAAAGGCCATGGTAGGGGAAAGTGAAGAAGGACACTAATTGAACACGTTGGAGCGTGGGAAGGGTTGATAATTTATGTTGACGGTTAAATGGGGTCTTCCAAGGTTGTTACCCGCCAACACCAACGGACCCTGCCGCCCAGGGGAGTAAGCACCTGCGCTGCAGTCTGCAGGTCATACAATCTCGCTACGAATGCATCCACATCTCGGCGCGGTACAAGGAGGAAGATGTACCGCGTCGTTACGAAGCAAGTACTCCCAGCGCGTCAGGAACTTTGCACGCCGAAACGTCTGCCACATCAGCAAGGAAGGCTTCCTTCCCGCCTTCAAGGACGCGCTGTTCGCTGTGGTTACAGAGCAGAAGCTTTTAATGGTCTTTGGAGCAGCAGAGCTAGTTCTCATCCACGCGCAGGCTGTGTTGGATCGCCTTGAAGTGCGGCTGCGTGCCCCGCCAGAACCCCTCCTCCTAGGAACACCGTGGCAGTCTAAGACTCCAAGCAATACTCATGGGTGCGGATCTCTGTCAAGAATTGTACACAATTTCTTTACTCGTTCGTCTGTTACAGCATTGGCTGGCTTCTCTCAGCTCATGACGGGTGGTGGACTGATGCTGCATCGAAACGCGCTCTAAGCCTCGCAGATCCACGAGCTTGTAGAACAAGTCCGCAGCGATACCCAAGCGAAAATCGCAAAAGCACAAGCGGAATTGGCAAGGTGAAACTATGGGGTATAGGACTGCTGCAGCGCGGGAAGCAGCTAAGGCTTCTGCAGGACCGCAGCAATCTAAGAGAGCTCGTGATCACGAACCAGCCTAACCAGCTCTACAGCGCTGTTGAGAATGCAACGGGACTGACTACCACGCACGGACGTGCAAACAGAGGAAGAGATATTTCTTATGTCAGATGCAAGCACGACGTAAACAAGCTGCTTGTTCGATAGGAACGACATTGACGATGCGTCACATGAGTTGGTCGTGCGACATGAGCTTCACTGTGAGAGTACGGGAG
>Ga0268250_10001167_pt1 | contig 11636 bp, 7 predicted proteins | sample AgamicAsSfe_FD_200448 | JGI IMG/M metagenome (GOLD analysis project Ga0268250, IMG submission 200448) | Agave microbial communities from Guanajuato, Mexico - As.Sf.e (v2) (version 2) | ecosystem: Host-associated > Plants > Phyllosphere > Phylloplane/Leaf | place: Guanajuato, Mexico | collected... | reverse complement strand
GGTCTTCTGCTGGTCACAGTACTTCTCAGTAATAGAGTTGCCGCTGACGCCCTCGATGGCGGAGTCGGAGTTCTTGAAGACGGTTCCTCCCTGGATGTAGAAACGCTTGATCTCGGAGAGGCTGGAGCCGGAGCCGATGAACTGAGTGACGACAGTCATCTTCTTGGTGGTGTCGAGGGTCATGCCTGGGCCGTAGAAGTCACGGACGCCCATGCGGTAGCTGTTGAAGTCGCAGCCGTCCTTATCGCAGATTCCGCCGTAGCGGTTGTCGCCGTCACCGCAGCTGACGTCGTCGGTGCACTCCTGGAGACCAGTGCCCTTGCAGGGGTGGGGAGTGTAGGCAGTGGAGATGGAGTTGGCCTCCCAGATGTCCATCTCGGGGCAGCAGGCACCCATCTTGCCCTGGCCGGCGTTGGAGTCGTTGTCGGACGGGTTCCAGCCCTCGACGTTGGCTACACCGTTGATGAACTTGATGTCGTGGGGGCACTGGGAGTCGCAGTATCCAGTTCCGTACTTGGCACCAGCCTTGTTGTTGCCCTTGTTGATACCACCGTCGGCAGCCATCTCAACAAAGTAGAGAGCACCGTTCAGACCGCAAGGCAGCTTGGAGACGTCGACGTCGAAGGTGAACTCCTTGCCGATGAGGTTGAACATCTGGTACTTGGTGTCGCTCTCCATGAGGTAGGTACGCGAACCAATGTTAGCAGAGTAAGAGCCCTTGGTGACGAACTTGAGGGACAGAGAGTTGCTGCTGGTAGTGATACCGTAGGTACCTAGGTGTGTCAGATGGCAGACTGTAGCAGGTTGGAATTACATACCAGAGTAGTCGGCACCGTCGATGGCGCAGTTCTTGGTGCAAGTGCTGCCGTCAGGGCAAGCGGTCGTGTTCCAAGAGTTGCCGTCGTAGCAGTTGGTGTAGCCGCTGGTGACGTGGGCCCATCGCCAGTTGGAGTCGAGCACAATGGAACCAGACTTGTTGGTGCAGCTCTTTCCGCCGGTACCAGTGCAAGTCTGCCATGTCATCTTAGGGTGTGTCTCCGTTGTCTCTTTGCCAACCTGCTGAGCGCGGGCGGCTCCGAAGAGCGAGAGAGAAGCGAGGGCGAGTGTCCTGTACATGGTGACTTGTTGGATCGAAAGTCTGTTGTGGGATATCGAAACAGTGACGGTTGAGATGGCCTTCTTATACAAAAACTTTCATCTGACGGGTACTATCCAAGGTACTTTGCACAAGTACCCATATGACCGTTGATAATTGCAAGGCGCAGAAGATCTGCATCCTTGACAGTCCCCTAGGTCGTGCTCACCAATACCGTAAGAATGACGGGACGTCGGGAGTGTGAAAAGACGCTAGAAGTGCCAGAGTAATGAAGGGTAGATGAACCGTCCCTAGTCGTGACCCCATCGTGGGGTAGTCTGGGGTATTGCGGAGATCTGTGCGCCACGACATCCGGGATCTTTGCCTCAAGGGGATAGTGTATGAAGTGATGAACGGATAGGCATATGGAGACGTACTATGGCTAGTTGACCTTATTGGCAGCAGAGTCTTAGCCCTCAATCCTATTCGACGGCGAGTGACAAGCCTCGTATGTGCAAAGGCAAAGCTGTGGATCAACACTCGCAGCCATATCTCGAGATTCACATACGGCGTCGTGGTTGTATCACGAGTCACCTCACAGATACATGTTGCGCATCTGTAGATCGTATCTTTCATGTACGAGGAGTGGCATACGGTACTGAGGTCGGACGATCCTCCTGAGAGATCCATCTCCGCCATACAGCTGCACCCAGTGGTTTCGAAACCCGGTTGTATTAGATTGCTTCGTCCACGACCCATGGGCATATACGAGCGAATCTTCCAGAAAGATGTTCCGGTCTCGTGGATTTTAATTTGTAGCAAAGGTCATGAGGCTCGTTGTCTTTCCCTGGATAACGGTTTAGCCCCAAGAGTAATTGCCAAGATCCTCGAGGTTCTTACGTCGCTAGGCATGGTACAGGGACGAGTCTGCAGTGACACAGGTCTTGCCCCTCTGGAGCTATTTCCGACCTACGTGGCTGGCTAGCTGGTTTTGCCTGGAGTCCATCACGCAGCCTCGGTCATATTGCCAGGTCTACCCGAAAGACAACAACCCGTTCTCAGATGCGTGAGAAGCATTGAGAGAGTTTTGTCAAATGATCTTCTCGTTGGAATGCAGGAACACAACAGAAGCGCCGGACCCTGTAAGCAAGGTGAAGCTTCCGGACCAGACGGGACGAGACTCCTCTAAACAATTGGCTGCAAAGCTTGGAGCTTAATCAACTTGACTTGAACCTTAGCAAAATGGCAATGACCGGATTTCTCGGTCGAACTGCTGGCGCAGATTAGATTGAGGTCCAGGGGTCGCTCGCTAAGGCCGGAACATGCGCCTCGAGTTTGTCCGCCTGTCGGCTTCTGACGTAGAGGTCATACACGAGGACAGCGATATTGTTATGGCAAGTGGGCAGAATCATTTTCGCATCTCTACTGCTCAGCAAATGCGTTGGTGTTGGATCAAAAGGTCGGTTGTTGCAGACTGAAATCCAGGTTCAATGTAATCAATTAGCGACAGGTAATATAGCCTCCGACCACTCGATATGAACTCCGCAGCAGTATACTGACGATCACAGATCCACGGCGAATGCATCCCAGGTAAGCGGCAATACTCCAGGGACTGGCGAATGGGACGCTCTGTACTATACTGCGACCGGGCATAACACATTGAGCCGCAATCATCGTGACACTGTGATCTTTAGCCTTTGGCGACAGTTTCTGAGGTAACGACGGTTAGTATATTCGCGCGTGATAGGATGAGGATGTCAGTGTTGTTTGCAAAGTGCAGAGCAGGAAGGGGTAAATCGGCTAGGGCACAAGAAGACTAGCGTGGCGTCGTTCCTCCGCTTCCCAAGCGGTCATGTCCGCGTTCACTCAAACAGCATATGTGACGAACGACCAACGGTTTCCAAAACTTGTACTTTAGTCAGTGTCGCAAGTCTACGCCATCTCCTTCGACCGGCGGATCTGGTACGAAAGGTACCGCCAATGGGTTCAGATCTGTGATATGGCGCTGCTTCTTTCAAGTTGTTGCATTATAGTACTATCGTTACTTGTGGCTAACGAATGATCTATGCAGCCCAGTGGGTACAGTAAAGTCGTATACGAGTATGTTGGCGACCAGAAATTTTCGGAAGGGTGGCTTTGCCATGCTACGCAAATTGACCACAGCATACAAAGATGTAACTTAAGACACTGTGGGATTCCCTTACGCATGATGATATGGACTGCTGCATAGCAGGCTTTTCCGCAAGGATCTGTTAACAAAAAGCTTATTGACGCGTACCCGAGTCCCCTTGAATTCATTGTTGTTTTGGACTGACCACCACGAGCAGTGTAAGCCCCTATCCATCACTTTATTGTTTTCTCCGGCCGTTTGTTCCGGCAACCATATTGGTCTGATATCTACCAGAGAACCACGCTCGTCATCTTCCGTCATAGTTACCTTCCGCTCTAGGTTCTCGTTGTATCGTGCCATCTCATCGATCACTTATACCTCTGGTTTTTGGTTTCTTAAATCAAACCAGACTGCTTGAGATTTCCACAAAAGCCCTCAAAGCATGGTCGACAATCGGTTCCCGGTCTTTCCAGATCAGGATGTTGACATTACTGATGCTGCATCTCATCCAAAGCGGTGCCCCGAAGAGGATAGCGCCTATCATCTTTACAGTTGTGAACTGCAAACGCCGTAGGATCATGGGCAAGCTTCGTTACCTAATCCTGGCTCTAAATCCTGTCACTGTCCCAGGCAAGGAGGCTAAAGAAGGTGTATGAAGTCAGTACATAGAGATTTCAAATCCACGGTGTCAATTCCTCAGTTCGGAGTTTTGGCCGATTTTCGAGTGCACATTACCAAGTTGTACAAAAGGCAGTAGGCCCGCTTGTTCTAAGTCCATATTCTCCGACATGAAACCTTTGAAATACCATGGCACATACTATACGGAGGCTGTGCAGTGGCGAATAATCCAATTGCAGCACATCCAGTCATGTCAGTGACTGAAGCGCAGCATCTAAATAGGTAAAAGAATATGTTTGGATATCTAAACCAATCATCTCCCACGCTGAGCGTCGAGGCGGACCAGCTCTTCAGCAACATTCCTCGCCACATCTCGTCTATCCTCCTCGTACTTCCGCGCCACCTCTTCGTTCTCTTCTCGCGTACGCCAATAGCGCGGTCTTGCACTGGACCGTCTAATTGCACTATCGTCTTCTTCCGACATGGTTCTCTTCATGAACGACCGATAGATACGCGACTTGGATGGGTTCTTCGCAGCCACATCAGCGACGTCAGCCTCGTCTGATATATGGTCTATACACGCAGCCTCGAACGCGCGTCTGACGGACCCCGCAGGTAGGCTGGTAAGTCTCACGAGACAAGTGTTAGCCCCGCTGTCATCACCACTCCCTACCCCGTGCGACCTCCATCCCGTCTCGAATGGAGTTCTACCCGTGCCCAAGTCCCGCCAACTCTGCACCACTAGTCTGACCTGTCCACCAGTAGCATGTGAGAAGTCCTGGGTAGTCACACTCCAATCCGTCGCACAGGTCGAGCAGTTCTGTGTAAACTGGTACTTCCAGCCTCGGCGGATCACATTATCGATGGCGGCCATGAGACCGGTATGGCCGTTTGGTGTATCGCGATGGCCTGTGACGATATGTGGGAGGAGAGGCCAGAGCGACTTCAAGAGGTTGCGATTTCTCGTTGTGAAAGCGGGCAGAATGATTGCGTAGGAACTGTGTAAGAGAAAATGGCCTTGAACTATCCTGGCTGAGAGACTGAGCTTAGTGGGAACCGGCGTTCTAGAGATTCGCGCCATTTCTTTCTTCTCGTAAGTGAACGCGGAAAGGGGAATACCGTGCTCGTCTCCCCACGATGCGCGATTGATGGCAAGTCGGACATGGTGATATCGTAGCTTGTACCCGTTCCCGGCGTCCAAGTAGCTATTGAAGTCTGCACAGTCTCTTTTACCCCCTGGATGCTGGCTCTTTGGTCCGTCTTCAGCGCTCCAGGCATGGAATCTATCACACCAGGCGCAAAACCAATGGCCGGGAAAGGCGCGCTCTACTACTGCCTCGATGGTCTTTCTCTTCTCGAAGCGGTTCTTGCTCCCCTCGACATGGCGAGAAAGGACTTCAGTGCCGAGAGCGTAGTAGACGTACCGACTTGAAAGGCAGAAGGCTGCTGCCGAGGAAGTGTCGAGGTAGGTATTGACTTGTTGAATGAGTTCGAGTGGGAGACTGAGGATCGGAGTCTTCCGCGCCGGTGTTGGTAGCTGCTTGATTGTGGCCATGGAATCTACGACGTCGTGCTCCTCGAAAGTAGAATCCATGCTCGTTCTTGAACTTGCGGTGTCGGACGCAGATGAGTCGATGGTCGATGGACGCGATGACTGTGCAGAGCTAGAGCTCATGGACCGGCGAAAGATACCCATGATGGCGACTCAGATTTTCTACTGTCTGACTGAAGATGCGAGATAGCGAAATGAGGCTGAATCCAGGTACCAGCGCCAGAGACCCCTTATGAACTACAACTATAAACTGAATGTGCCAGCATGTGACGAAGAACAAGATTAGTCAAAGAACACGTCCAAAAGCTGCCACATAGTCGTTGCAAATTCGACGCCGCCTCGCGCGGCCACCGCATCCCCTTATCAATGCGTCTGCCGATGCACGACATGTCATCCGGCGGCCGTTTCTAACAGGCATGACAGTGGCACGCAACACGCTTGGCACGCCGGAACTAGGCACATGCCTACCAATCTACCGGTCTCAGGGACCAGACGACATGTCCGGCGGTGAAGGTGAGACGGCCGTCATTCACCAAACACACGTGCGCTGACCAAGTGGGGCTTAGCGCAACGTTGGCAACGTGGGTGTGGTGGGGTATGCCTGTAAGCGCCCTCCGCGCCGCCACTGTCGTCTTGATAGCGTGCAAGATTCTAGCCGGGTGAGTCAGACAGAGAGCAGGTTTGACGAGATAGTGTTTGAATATTAGATCGAAAGGCAGATGTAAACGCTATGCTATGCGGAAAAATAGCGGCTTCGATATGCTTCGCTGTGGTGCGAGGCATGTCTCATGCAAGCCCAAATTATAGATGTATATAGTACACATGCGCTTCTGGCTCATGGTGCGCAACCCTAGGTCATTTCATTACAACTTCTGGCTGTCGTCAATCGTTCCTCTCTTCAATGCGGTCTACTTGGGCAACTCCGGGTTCAGCTTGAGCTGCGGTACGGGAGGGCCGGTTCCAGCTCTCCGCCTGCGCTCACGCTCGTTGAAGCCAACAGGTTGGTCCAGCTGTGTGGTCTTCTTGAATCTGCCACCCAGATTGCGCATCCAGTCCTCGCCCTCGCCGGCATCAGCACCGAGCCAGTACTTGGGGGAGCCGCTGAGCATGACGCGGCCCAGTTTGCCCTTCCAGCCGCTGCCCTCTTCTTTGCCCTCTGCGAAGGGGTTCTCTGCGAGGTCAGTGGCGGATGTTTGCATGTTGTTCGAGTTGTACCATGCAGCGGAGGAGGCGTTGGCAGCGATGTGTTGGCGGAGGCACTGGCGGGCGAAGGCCAGCATGATGAAGACAAAGTAGACGCGAAGGGCCCAGAAGCCGGAGATGAGGGAGATGGACATGATGCTTCCGCTCTGGAAGACGGCGTTGCCGAGTCCCGCGCCACCATCTGCGCCCTGTCCGACTGCTACGGCGTGTTGGCCGGCTTGCATGCCCTCGGTCGGCTCGGCGATGATGTCAACCTGCGTGACGTTGTGCTTGGGGCTTGTGAAGCCCGCGTTGTCCTTCATGCCGGGCGACAGTCCGGCGTTCTCATCGGGGTGTGCGGCGAGTGTATAGAACCATGCGATGCCAAAGAAGGCTGTGTACAGGGCGTTGATGACCGAGTCGAGCGCATAGAGATGCGCCAGGAGGACCGACTCAAAGGGACTTTGTAACCGGATGTGCTTGTACAGGAATGTGGTAGCGACGAGCGCAAAGGTCGAGTAGAGGTACATGGACAGCTGCCAGCCGTCGATTTTCGCTCCCGTAAGCAGCGCGAGGAGGCCGTAGACGCCGGACGCCTTGTTGATGACCTGTAGGAAGGTGATGACTTCGGCGCCTGTGCGGAGCGACATCTTCTGGAGGAACGTCTGCAGGCCAGAGTCAGTCTCGTCCTGTTGCAGCACGTGGTATCGACTGCCTGGGCGCGTCGTGTTGCTGGACTTACCTTGGGCCTGGGGATCTCGAGCAGGTGAGAAGGCGCCATCATGGTCGCGACTGGTCGTGGAGTCAATCTCCACGTGTATGTGAAAGCGGAATAGGCGTAGCTATGCTCTGGCTAAGACTGGAGTTTTGCTGTGTTTGGTAGGGAGACGACGTTGACCGTGAAAGAGGCTGATGGATGACGGATGCGCCCGGCACTGGGAAATTGGCCCATGTGCTCATCGCGCGCTAGCCCCTTTCCACGACTCGGACGCGCCCTTGACACTTCGATGCACTGTGAAAACTAGACACTGTAGTTAATCTTGTCTCTTTACTACAGCAATGCATATTAGGAGTTGTTTGCAGACATGAATAATCTCAAGTCTATAATACTAGTCTTTGTAAGTCTCTTGCTAGCAATTAATATTGGCTGCGAGGTAAGGTCTATCATTTCTATACTCGTTCCTTTTGTATGCGGTCGATGCAGTCTCCGCAATGAGCTCACATGAATTCATCGCAATTACGACCAGTTGTTGTTTCCACAATCGTCGGCCTTGCATCTACAATCGAGTTTCAAAACCCAACCCAGGCCATCTTGGTGGTGACGTAGCCCGCGCCAGTAGCCGCCAGCCTTCAGCCTCCGCCCGACCTGTGACACAACATCGCATGTAGTCAAACAGCATCTAAAACTACACTTGACCCATACTACTCTCTGCAGTTCCTACATCCACAAGTCGACATGGCAGATTACGTACCACCTGCGCCAAAGCTCCGCGAGCAGGATCTCAAGGGCAAAGTCGCCATTGTCACGTAAGACATGTTTCTACACTTGAATTCCCCTGTGCCTTTGAAGAGGTTATTCCTCTCAACCCGTACATGCTCTCTCGCATACATACCTCGAGAAGATCTAACCCAGAGTAAGCGGTGCATCGAAAGGGATAGGGCGGGCGATATCTCTCTCACTCGCAACACGCGGCTGTTCCATCTTAGGAACCTACTCGTCCCCCCAATCCGCCCACAACTTCGACACTCTCTCATCCACAGTCCGTGACCTCTATGCCTCTTCCAACAACGAGGTTCCAACCATGCGGGGCGTGGTCGCAGACATAACATCTCTCCCTTCCATCGGTACTCTCCTCACAGCTCTCGCTAACCATTTCTCCGGCAAGAAACTCAGCATACTCGTCTTCAACGCAGCCTTCAATACTCGACCTAGGATAGGTAGCGCCAGCGAAGCAGACATCAGCCAATCTCTAACAGGAAACTTGCACTGGCCAATCGTTCTCATGGAAAATCTGGTGCGTCAGGATCTCTTCACGCCACACAGCCGCGTCGTAGTCATCTCTTCAGATCGCGTACGAGATCCTTCTCCTGGATCTGGACTGTTCAATGCTACGCGCGCAGCAATGGAGTCGCTGGTGCGATCGTGGGCCATTGAGTTGCCGCATAGCTTTCCAGGAACGACAGTGAATGCTGTGTCTGTGGGACTGACGGATACACCTGGCTTGCGGTCCTTTCCCCCAGAAGCTGTGCGGGCGTTGAAGGAACAGAGGCTACCAAAGGTCAAGGTCGCCGAGGGAGGAAGAATGGGACAGGCGGAGGATGTAGCCGATGTTGTAGGGTTTCTAGTCAGTGAGCAGAGTAGATGGGTTAGCGGGAGTGTGATGGCGGCGAATGGAGGGGCTGAGTGGGTTGGTGGGAGTTCTTGAATGGTTGAGAGTCGAGCTTCTTCATACTGGTGGCCGCATGTGCGACGGGCAAGGTCTCGAATTGAAGGTGGTAGTACAAATCTAATACTTTGACGTCTCGTCGTAACTCTACAAACGCTCAACATGGTGCCGCTGCCATTGTCTCGCAACGTTGTCGACTATGTGGAAGGATAGTTACAGATATAACTAGAAGATACAATACGTAATACATGCATTCATGCAAAGGAGCCGTTGTGTATGACTTGTACCATCACAAAAACGTCCCAAAGATACACACGGTCACTCTTTCGTGAAGACTTCACGTAGAATCTCGTGTATACCTTTGGGAGAATCTCGTGTATTTGTACAAGATCATCTAGTGACTAGTTTGTATAACATCGTGCCGGCTTGCTTCGTCCGGCGTGCGACCTTGCAAAAGTTCGTCGACTTCTTCCGAGAGCTTTGAATTGCGCTTCTCGTGTTCGGCTGCGAGCGAGTCCAACTTGCTGGCCGGCAAATTATCTGGGTATCCATTCGCAGCAATTTGTTGCTTCAACGTTGCTACCGCGGGCCCGTCCACTTCGTCCACTTCGTCCACATCCTCAGGCTCCGTGACCATGGCCTTTCTTGCTTGTCCTCTGCTTGCCTTCATCCGTAGCCTCGCCTGCTCGATGAAAGAAAAGTCATTCAGCGTCTTTTCGATTTGATCTTCAACAAGCTTCTTTGTGTAGTTGGCAAGAGACCTAGTGGTGAAGACATTGGGGAACCGATAACTCAACCATAGATAGCACACAATCATTTTGTGAAGCTGCTCCAGTTTATAAAGGTATGAGCGGTCGCCGGAAGGAGGCAAGTCCATCGTTCCGAGGGGAAGAGTGTCAAGGTCCAACAGACTACCTGATTTGCCTTCTGCGATACATGCAGCTAGCTGGCGAAGGAATTCTCTTTCATGCGGGTCGCGCATGCTGATAGGCGCGGCGCAGATTATAATACGATCTTGGATGCTCAGACCTTTCACAGCATGGATGTTATCGGCAATCGCCAGCTGATCCTTGAGCTCACAGAGGTGGAATCGAGGGTGTATCTCGGAAATTTCATGTAGACGTAGCATTATGTAGCTGAAAGGCGTGCCTGGGGGGAAGTAGTTTGCGAATCGCTCAACGATGAGAGACGGAGGAAAGAGGCCAGCTGAATTGATCTGCTCGGGTTCGCGTTTCATGCCCAGCTTCAAGTTGGCGTGGTCGATGTGATCCAGTGTAGTGACCCATCCTACAGTCTTCGCTTCAGGCCTCTTTGCCTCGACGGCATCCGGTTGCTTGTCATCCAGGCCGATGGCGGGGTCGACAGCCCTGTCAGCAATCGAGGTTTGCTCCGAATCAGTAGTGGTTGCTTGGTGAGCGGTCTTGTAGCGGCCAGCACGACCCGCAATCTGCTTGATCTCGGAAATCTGCAAGGGCACATATGCCAAACCATTGCTTTTGATGGTAGATTCAAATATGACGCGCTTGATAGCACTGCACTAGTCAGCATCAGCCGCAGAGCGGAGTAAGGTTCCACTTACAGATTGAGGCCCATGCCGATGGCGTCACTCGCTACTAGGAAATCGTAGTCGTTGTCCGGGTCGTTGAACAAGCGTGCCTGTTGGGCTCTTGTCTCGGGCGGCAAGCTTCCGTATACTATGGCGCACTTCTTCCCCGTCTTCTTCTCAACCTCTCGGCGCAACGCATGGATACCCAGGACGGTAAAGGCGACGATGCAGTCACCCTTCTCGAGCCTGTTGAGATTTCCCCTCAGACTTTGAGCTTGCACCTCGAGTGGCGTCAGACGCTCGTACTCGTGTACATGTACCTTGTCGCCAACGAGGGCACAGAGCTCACGCATCAGCGGCACCGTCCGGGCTTCTCCACAAAGATGGATCTCCTTGGCTTGCAAGCCCAGGAATGCCTGTGTCCACGCCCACCCTCGCTCTTTATGGCTGATCATCTGGATCTCGTCGATGACAGCTACGTCAAACTTGGTGTTGAGCGGAGCCATCTCGACAGTGCAGCTGTACATGTTGGCGCGAGTGTCGTCGGGCATGCGTTGCTCCTCTCCGGTAACCAAAGCGCATGGCTTTCCCTTTGCATTCAGGCGCGTGTAGACTTCATGGGCGAGGAGACGTAGTGGACCGAGGTAGATGCCCGAGTCAACTTGTTCAAGGCGCTTCAAGGCGTGGTATGTCTTTCCAGAGTTGGTCGGCCCAACATGCATGTGTATTGTGCGAGTAATCTCTCGTGTCGCCGGGTACCACTCGGCGGGATAGCGCAAATCCGCCACTTCCTTCTGGTTCTCCAACTCTGCCGTCGTGAAGCGTCCGCCACAGGCCTGCGCATAGAACATGTATCGCAGCCTCGTCTCGAGCGTAGCCTTTTTCCGTTTGGCCTCACTCACCAGAGACACCAACTCTGGCGGCGCCTGCTTGATCCATAGGCTGATGGAGCGCTCGAAGGTGAGCCATTCCTCGTCGAACTCCTTGGGGCTTAATTGAAGACTGTCGAGGAACTCTGGCTTCACGAATTCCTGCCGTATTATGTCTAGTTTGTCCCGGACTATGTCAAACGAAGGACTGGTGGAACGATAGGCTCCTGATCGGAAGGGGTTCTTTTGCTTGAGCGGGTTAAACGACGAGGTCTTGCTGCCCGAGAGTTGTGATCG
>Ga0268250_10001165_pt1 | contig 11641 bp, 15 predicted proteins | sample AgamicAsSfe_FD_200448 | JGI IMG/M metagenome (GOLD analysis project Ga0268250, IMG submission 200448) | Agave microbial communities from Guanajuato, Mexico - As.Sf.e (v2) (version 2) | ecosystem: Host-associated > Plants > Phyllosphere > Phylloplane/Leaf | place: Guanajuato, Mexico | collected... | reverse complement strand
ATTGGTCAAGCATTCAATAACGAATCCTATTCATCCTTTACAATGATCTTATAGATCATTCGATAGGGCTGGTAGCTCAGTGGATCAGAGCTCATGGGTCCGGACCGTGAAGTCAAGGGTTCAAATCCCTTCTAGCCCAAAAGATGTTGTATTTGAAATGAAGATTCCTTTCCATCGCGGTATAGGAGAGAATCTTTCTTTATAACAGAATAAAGGATTCTATCATAATCCCGGATCGATACTTCAGGTTCCTAATCAATAATGAATGGAGATGATTTCTCAATGATTCATTCCACTATTGATTAATAATTTTCATCATTGTATTTATACTTATATGACTTCTCTTCATACAAAATAAGATAGGAAAAGTAACAATTTTAACCTTTATATGGAAGGAAAACTCTATGTCTATAAAGGAGTGGTTCGAAGACAGGCGTAAAATAACTGGATTACTCAAAAATTCGGTCGAAAGGGATAGTAAGGATGCCAATGAGACGGAGAAAAACAAGAATCTAAGTATTGATTACGCTAAAATTAATAGGTTATGGGCTCAATGCGAGAATTGCGAGAGCTTGCTCTATATCAGATTTTTGAGAGAGAATCAAAGTGTTTGTAAAGAATGTGGATATTATCTGCAAATGAATAGTTCAGATAGAATAGAACTTCCAATTGATCGTGACACTTGGCGTCCTATGGATGAAGACATGTACACTCTAGATGTTCTTCAATTTCATTCTGAGAATGAAATTGAAGAACATCTAGATTCTGAGGATGAATCTTATAAGGATCATATCACTTTTTATCAAATAGAGACAGGTTTAACTGATGCTATTCAAACAGGCATAGGTCAATTAAATGGTATTCCTATCGCACTCGGAGTTATGGATTTTAAGTTCATGGGAGGTAGTATGGGCTCTGTAGTAGGTGAGAAAATAACCCGTCTGATCGAGCGCGCTACCGCGGAATCTCTTCCAGTCATTATGGTGTGTGCTTCCGGAGGAGCACGCATGCAAGAAGGAAGTTTTAGTTTAATGCAAATGGCTAAAATAGCTTCTGCATTATATATTCATCAGAAGGATAAAAAGTTGTTATATATATCGATTCTGACGTCTCCAACAACTGGTGGAGTGACTGCTAGTTTTGGCATGTTGGGAGATATTATTATTGCCGAACCTAAAGCGTACATTGCATTTGCAGGTAAAAGAGTAATCGAACAGACATTAGGTCAGAAAGTGATTGAAGATTTTCAGGTGACTGAGCATTTATTTGGTCATGGTTTATTTGATCTGATCGTTTCACGTAATCTCTTAAAAGGTGTTCTGAGTGAACTATTTCGCCTTTACGGTCTTCCTCGTAAATAAATAAAAAGAAAAAAAAATGAACGTGGAGTTTTGTTCCTTATCAGGAAAAAGGATCAAATCAAATTCCTTGTAACGGAAGTGACAGTGATACAGTTTCTTATCGTGGCGAAAGAAAGAATTATTTCTTTAAGAGAATTGCTTTTCACCCCCTTATTATTAACAATTTATGATCCTCGAGCCTATACTAACAATCAATATAGCCAATTCTCCGCTTTCCGAAATCAGATAAATTTTGGTCAGGATTCATGTTCTTCCACTATTTTACTTATATAGATGAATAAGTGTTCTAATGAATCTCTATATTGTAATATAGAACTAATTGTTGAACTCGTCGGGATCTTCTTGGAAAAAAAAAATTTTTGGCTCCAACTCGAAATGCTTTTTCAGTATTTTTGGAAGAGACAGGGAAAGGAACAACGAACACTTGCGTACATGTATTCTATGAAGAAGGACGAATAGGACCGCTTATTTGGTCCCATCACTTATTTTATCTTATAATCATTCCTTGTAATATGGATAAACATTGATTAAGTAAGGTACTCGTTCTATGATAATTCCTAACCTACCCTTTAACCTACCTTATCTACCCTCTATCCTACCCTCTATTTTGGTGCCTTTAGTCGGCTTATTACTTCCGGCAATTACAATGGTTCTTTCTCATCTGTATATTCAGAATGACGAGATTTTATGAATCTGATCAAATCAGATTTAATAAATGGGTTTGGATCTTTCAATTGCAGAACATATAGGATATCTATATCTATTTTAGATGATACAAGATAGAACTCTTATAGACACAAAATAGGTCTAAATATCCACATTATTTGTTTAGACTCATTCATATATGAATGAGTCTAAATAAATAGGTATGGGTCAATATGTTAATGTGGTCGGTTTTCTTTTTTCATACGGTATAAATATCTATTCCAGTAGATATTTATACTCAACTGATCCAGTGTTGTTTCTAAAATTGAGAAATTAAGGAAGGACCAATTTGAAATGGATGGTAAGAATGGACAAGAAGACAAACTTGGCTGACTTAACTGAAATGTTAGCTATGTATATAGATAGCTAGTTCATAAGAGTTTGGGAACCAAAGGATAAAAAAGTTGGCTATTCCCTCAACTTCAATAGGATGGAATTGAATACAATTTTTTATGAATCGTCGATCCAAATGGCTCTGGATAGAACCTATAACAGGGTCTCGAAAAAGAAGTAATTTCTTTTGGGCTTGTATCCTCTTTCTGGGTTCACTAGGATTTTTCCTGGTCGGGATCTCGAGTTATTTTGGTGAGAACCTTATACCCCTATTGTCATCTCAGCAAATACTCTTTGTTCCACAAGGAATTGTAATGTGTTTTCATGGTATTGCAGGTCTGTTCATTAGCTCTTATCTGTGGTGCACAATTTTGTTCAATGTGGGTAGTGGCTATAATAAGTTCGATAAAAAAAAAGGAATTGTATGTCTTTTTCGTTGGGGATTTCCCGGAATAAATCGTCGTATTTTCTCACGATTTCTTATGAAGGATATTCAGATGATCAAAATGGAAATTCAAGAAGGTATTTCCCCTCGTCGTGTTCTTTATATGGAAATAAAGGGCCGACAAGACATTCCTTTAACTCGTACTGGTGATAATGTGAACCTAAGGGAGATCGAACAGAAAGCCGCTGAATCAGCCCGTTTCTTGCGTGTATCCATTGAAGGGTTTTGAAATGCAGGGGTGTCTTTATCCTCGACATACATTCAAAAGACATTTGAATATGGCCCGAATCAAGGAACATGAATCAATATCCAATCAGGAAATTTCAATATTTCCATACATATAAATTTCAATAAAAATTGAAATTTCATTGTATGGAAATGGAACGGGATCTTTATGAACAATATACTATTTTTACTAAATAGTATAGGAAGAGGTAATATATAAAAAGCAATAAGTTAAAATAGAACTGGTATTTGTACGGGAAAAAGATCATGCAGTTAATTCCTACTAAATGGAATGAATCAGACCGAGCTTTGGTAGTTCCCGAACACGCCATATCATTTTCTATCCTAGAGAGAGTGAGCTTATAGAGTCAGTAGATGAATATGATGTATCAGAAAGAACAATTACTAGATATACATGTCATCTCTGGAGATAACTGGGGAAATATTCGTAAAGGATCGATCCAGTGATCAGGATTCAAAGGATCTTGGCAATGAATAAGACTTATGTTACTTCAAGTTATTCTTCTAAAAAAAAGAAGAAGATGAAAAAATGAATAGATAATTGGTCCAGATAGAAATGATTTGGGATGATCGGATATCTGGGAATGATCTCCTTATGCTCCGTCTCACCCATTTTGAACAAACCTTTTACTTTTTTTTTTCCCGAGGATATTTTTTATCGGGATAAACCAATTACGCAATAGATCAATCTATGGATCCCATACCTCATTCTATCACTCGTACTTTGTCTAGATTTCGGACAGAACTGACAAGTGAATCAGGTTCGTTAGCGATTCACGAATTGGAAGTGGCCAAATATAAAGCATCAGCTTCCCTACGATATCTCGCATGTTTAGTAGGACTGCCTTGGGTAATTCCTATTTCATTACGGAAAGGTTTGGAGCCTTGTGTTACAAATTGGTGGAATACGGGTAAATCTCATAAAATTTTTTATTATCTCCAGGAAGAAAATGCTCTGGGAAGATTTGAGAAAATAGAAGAACTATTCTTGTTAGAAAGAATGGTGGAAGATTCTTCGGGAACACATTCACAGGATCTTCGTATAGAGATTCACAAAGAAACGATCCAATTGGTCGAAATGTACAATGAAGATTGTATCCAGATAATCTCACATTTATTAACAAATCTAATAGGTTTTGCTTTTATAAGTGCTTATCTCATTCTGGGTAAGAATCAACTTGCCATTATCAATTCTTGGATCCAAGAATTCTTCTATAGTCTGAGCGATACAATGAAAGCTTTTCTAATTCTTTTAGCAACCGATCTATGTATTGGGTTTCATTCACCCCATGGTTGGGAACTGATGATCGATTCGATCTCCGAAAATTATGGATTTGCCCATAATGAACGAATCATATCTGGTCTTGTTTCAACTTTTCCAGTCATCTTAGATACGATTCTGAAATATTGGATCTTCCGTCGTTTCAATCGTATATCTCCTTCACTTGTAGTAATTTATCATTCGATGAATGAATAAAGAATAGGTAGGTTGTTTTCTACGGCCGAAACAATTGAAACAGAATAATAAAGTGTTTTCCGTGTTCAGGAATTAGCTATTCCTCCCCTTCATTCTTCTCCTGGTGCGAGACTTCCGATTTCTTATTTTTAGGTTTGGTTGAATCAATATAGTAGCAGAATTTTTGACAGGTAACTATGATAGCTACCTACTCTCACCCGAAAAATGATTTGGAACCAATAATTGAACCATGCAAAATAGAAATACTTATGAATGGACGAAAAAGATGACTCGGTTAATTTCCGTCCTGGTCATGATACATATCATAACTCGGACATCCATTTCGAATGCATATCCCATTTTTGCACAGCAGGGTTATGAAAATCCCCGAGAAGCCACTGGACGTATTGTATGTGCCAATTGTCACTTGGCAAAAAAACCTGTGGATATTGAGGTTCCACAGTCCGTGCTTCCCAATACCGTATTTGAAGCAATTGTTAAGATCCCCTATGATACACAAATGAAACAAGTTCTTGCTAATGGCAAGAAAGGGGCTTTAAATGTAGGAGCTGTTCTAATTTTACCCGAGGGCTTTGAATTAGCTCCTCCGGATCGTATTTCCCCTGAGATTAGACAAAAGACGGGTAATCTTTATTTTCAGAACTATCGTCCCAATCAAAAAAACATTATTGTAATAGGTCCTGTTCCTGGTCAAAAATATAGTGAACTTGTATTCCCCATCCTTTCACCAGATCCTGCTACTGATAAAGAAGCTCACTTCCTGAAATATCCCATATATGTGGGTGGTAATAGAGGAAGAGGACAAATTTATCCCGACGGGAGTAAGAGCAACAATACGGTCTATAGTGCTTCAGCAACAGGAAGAGTTAGCAAAATTTTACGTAAAGAAAAGGGTGGATATGAGATAACTATTGATAATACATCAGACGGTGGGCAAGTGGTTGACATTGTACCTCCAGGACCGGAGCTTCTTATTTCAGAAGGCGAATTTCTCAAGGTCGATCAGCCATTAACGAATAACCCTAATATGGGTGGATTTGGTCAAGGAGATGCAGAGATAGTACTTCAAGATCCATTACGTGTTAAAGGTCTTTTATTATTCTTAGCATCTGTCATTCTGGCACAGATATTTTTGGTCCTTAAGAAGAAACAATTTGAGAAAGTTCAATTGGCCGAGATGAATCTTTAGGTCCATAGATTTTTGAACATGAAGTTTACTGATTGATTCAAAAATGAATACCCCTTCGGAGATGGAGAGCCTTTTATCCTTCTTCTCCCTTATATATTCTTGATAAAATGTTCATGTAGATCTATCTAAATTTGAATAAATTTGAAATAGGGAGTGACTACATAAGCACTGGACAGATCAACTTGTTGAACGATCCCCATATGCTATATCGTGTACTATATACATGCCATTCCCTTCTTTCCTTATCCGTAAAATAGAGATAGATCGCAGGGAGGAGAGATGAGGAGAATAACTAAGCAATCTTGGAGAAGATTCCTATTTTCTCTGATCCCATTCTTTATCTATTATTCTTCGTCGAAAAGATTCGAAGAAATTGTCCGGTTTTCCTCGGGATAAGAGGAACTAATTGGGTTTCCGATCCTGTCCTATTCGTCAATTCCTTCGTAAATTGAAGATTATTTTGTACGCTATACTGAGGAAGCTTAAAATACCTAAAGAAGGAAGAGCAGACAAGTAAGGGGCAATATCACTCATGAAAAAAAACCCCTATAAAACTTTTGATAGGGTTCGTTCCTAATGAGATAAAATGAATAAAAGGTGTTTTTCCTCCTCTTTTATTTTGTAAGCCAAAATAAGAGAAGAAAAGATTATATCTGCACATTTATATTCTCATAGTTCGGGTTTTTACAAAAACTTTGCATAATCTCCCATCAGAGAAATGAGCAAATATTTAGTACTTAATATTCTTCGTTTTTCTGTTGTTCCTTCGACAGAGATTGAAATTGGATCGATCCAACTTTTTTTCCGATCATATAGCGGAAGAATAGATTGACTCATCACTTGACTGAAAGGCATTGAATGAAGTAAATGAAAGAGTCATTGTATTTGTACGAATCTTATCTTCTAATTCATATTAATATAGAAAGAATCTCAAAAAGAGATTTCGATAAGGCCTTACCCTTCAAAGAAGGGTAAGGCCTTATCGATTTTTCACTTTCGCATGTATACTATTTCCCACAGTTCCCCTACTATAGGGATGACCCTAATCCGGAATATGAACCATAGAAAAAGATACCCATTAGACCAATCACGATAATACCAGTTACAGTACCTATCAACCAAAGAGGGATCCTTCCAGTGGTATCGGCCATTTATCTTACTCCCTTTCACATTTTATTAAGTGGGCATACTCGAGACATAAACAGTCATAGCATAGATAATTATGCGTATTGGATCTCTTCGAATGGAGTGATAATATTCTCATTTTTCCTAATTGAAAAAATAATTGGAGAATGGAACAGCAAGTACAAAAATTAGTAGCAACCCCCAGTAGAGACTGGTACGATTCAATTCAACATTTTGGTCGTTCGGGTTCGTCGGGTTCGGTGGTTTCATATCTACATACTTCCTTTTCCTTTAGTATAGAGTTTATCGTTGGATGAACTGCATTGCCGATATTGATCCCAAGAAAAAAACTGTAGGGACAGCTAGCCCGTGAACGGCCAACCATCTAACTGTAAAAATTGGAAAAGTTCTATCTAAAGTCATTAGTGCCTCCTAAAAAGATCTAGTAAATTCATCGAGTTGTTCTAACGGATCGAAACGGCCAGTTACTAATGGAACCTCTTGTCGACTTTCTGTGAAATACTCATTTGGCCGGGGGCTCCCGAACACATCATAAGCCAAACCCGTGCTGACAAATAACCAACCTGCAATGAATAGAGAAGGTATGGTAATGCTATGGATGACCCAGTATCTAATACTAGTAATAATGTCAGCAAAGGAGCGTTCTCCCGTATTCCCAGACATGCTCAGCTCCAAATATTATTGTAAAGTCAGTCAAGGGGGAATTGATCCCATGAAAGATAGAGATCAGGAAATGGAAAACTACTGATATCTTCTCCAATCCTTGTTCGATTGTCAATGTTATACCAAGGGTATCTTTGAAGTCTACTGGACCAGTATAGCTAGCTTTCTTCTGACACAGCAATACAATTTTGATGAGTATCGAAAGGAGAATGATTCTGTTCCTGCCAGCAGTTATTCTATCTCTGTTTGGTCGACTGAATCCCAACAGAAATAAGAGAATATTGCGTTCCTAGGTTCGGGCGTAAGGAACCCCCGCAATCAATGTTGTAACAATTGAATAGACCGTGAAAATTTTCGATTGGAATTAGCTTCTACATATAGGTGGCTTTAGAACCGAAAAAGAGGATGAGTGCCGCTTGCAAAGGATATCAATCACTATCAATACAACTCATCCAGAATATGATATCTTCCTTTTTCATTCCGACATGAAATTATGCCCGTGTAGATGACCTCAGTAATTCAGATTGCACGGGGATCATTGCTGCTACGCAGATATATGTTGCTTTTCCAATAGTATCCGGCGCAGATGGAGTTATGCCACAGACTTATTATATAGTACCTTGTATTAACGAGTAGGCGTTACTCATTAGATAAAACCAAGTGGATAGTGCAATAGAACCTAGTCAATTTTAGCTATGTGAAATTACGAGTTACTCCTTGCAATAGGTGTAATTTCTGTAATATCGGGTTCTACTGGCTCTAAGAATGAATATTGAAAAAACCTAATCCGTCTAGAGGGTCGAATGATTGGATCAATAAGATCTAGAAATGAAAGGACAAGCTGGATATTCATATTCTTACACCTAAACGTGAAATTCACAAAACTTTGGCTATGTCTGTAGATAGGTTTCTTCCGGTCCAGTCTCTGATAGCTACTGGTAAAAATATAATGCCAGGTGATCCAATCGTACTGATTGAGAATTCATTAACCCTGTAAGAAGATTACATTCGACAATTTGTGAAGGGATTCGCGGGTGCTATTCATTAGTTGCTCGATGAATGTGAGGATTTCTAGGATAATGAAGAGATTTCTACCATAGATCTCCTCTCATCCATGTTCATTCATAAATATCCTATAGTATAGGATCCTGAATTGGTACGAATTGGGACAATTGATCTTTTGTATTCTGATCTCGAGGTTACGAAAAGTAAAATTTAGGTAATTGTCTCATGAAGATATGTATAAACCATATTTCATTCAGTCCTTCCACGCCTACTATAATTAGTTATTTCGGTTTCTTATTGGCTTCTATCGTTTTCACCCTAGTCCTATTCATTAGTTCGAGCAAGATACAACTTATTTAAAATGAAGGAAGGGGAAACCCTCTAAGTTCACTATTTCAATTTCAATAATTTCGTTTATTCTCTCTATATCAATTTCTGATCATTGAGATTCATAGCAAATTCAGGGTACTATCCAGTATAGCTATTATCCCTACTTATTCCGTTGAATCGAAATGATTGAGGCTTTGCCATCCGGAATTGTGTTAGGTCTAATTCCTATAACTTTGGCCGGATTATTCGTAACTGCATATTCACAATACCGACGTGGCGATCAATTGGATATTTGATCCTGGAATATCCTCCAATTTCATTGGCCTCCTACTTTTCCTGGGAGGTCAGATTCCATTGCTCGTTCCAGTTGGAATGAATTCTCGATAATTTAGAGGGTTGGATTTGATAGGAACAGAATCACGCTCTGTAGGATTTGAACCTACGGCATCAGGTTTTGGAGACCTACGTTCTACCGAACTGAACTAAGAGCGCTTTCTTTCATATTCGTAGAGAAAGGAAAAATACCTTTTGTTTATACTCTTAGAGTCAAATATTTTCGCATCTGATATGATTCAATTATTTGATGTTCCCGTCGAATCGATATCAAATGATCTTTCGTTCCTTTCTTTCCATAGAAAAGAAGGGAAAGGTAGGGATGACAGGATTTGAACCTGCGACATTTTGTACCCAAAACAAACACGCTACCAAGCTGCGCTACATCCCTTCTAATCATTAGACAATTTTATTTTATAGAATTCGAAATCTGTTTCCCACATTTTCCCACCTTCATTTCTCTTCGTTCTCGTGAGTGAAAAGACTTTATACATGCATGTAGGGTCTATTATCTAGAAGATCACTATTCATTTCATTATGGTGATGAAACATCTTTTTCCTGTTCTATAAATAGGACCACAGCCCGGATCACATTATCCATATATTAATCAGTTCCGAGTTTTTCCTAGGATTCAGAACTATTGATACGATCGAATCACTTACACATTATGATCAATAAGGAGAATTTACAATGCAAGATCTAAAGACCTATCTTTCCACAGCGCCTGTGTTAGCTATTTTATGCTGCAGCTTTTTAGCCGGCCTATTGATAGAAATCAATCGTTTTTTTCCAGATGCTCTGACTTTGACTTTTCCCTCTTTTTAATTTTTTTCCTCCCCTTAAAGCCAAGGGAAAAAAGATTGTGCTAGATTGACTTCTCCTCCCTCTTGGATAAATTAGTGCATTCAGCCCAAAAAATATCTAAGTTTAGGGATGAAGGGGGTAAAATTAAAGTAGAAATATCGATCTAAATATTCTTTCCACATTTACTTTTGTAAGTACAACTGAAAACTCCTGATCAATCATTTTTGTACTTTCAAATGTTTCACCGTAGGATCTCCGGCTATCAACTTCTATTCCTTTTTCCCTTTTTCTTTTTCAGGTCGAAAAGCAAAGTAGACCCAATATTCAGAGTAAGTTTATGGCCAAGAGCGGAGATATAAGAGTAACAATTACTTTGGAGTGCACTAGTTGTACCCAAGATAGTGTTTATAAAAGATTCCCGGGGATTTCTAGATATACGACTCGGAAAAATCGACGCAATACACCTATTCGATTGGAATCAAATAAATTTTGTCCCTATTGTTACAAGCATACCATTCATGGAGAGATAAAAAAAAGAGATTAAACGTACTACTCCTACCCAGGGATAGGAATAGATCACAGATATAAAAAGAAATGGTATTTCAACAAGATTTTTAATGGAACATTATTTTCAAAAGGTTCATGAAACAAACTATGGATAAACCCAAGCGAACTTTTCGTAGACATTTGAAACCAATTCGTAGACATTTGAAACCAATTCGTAGACATTTGTCACCAATTAGGTCGGGAGATCGGATTGATTATAAAAATATGAGCCTAATTAGTCGATTTATTAGTGAGCAAGGAAAAATATTATCCGGCCGAGTGAATAGATTAACTTCAAAACAACAACGTCTAATGACTAACGCTATTAAACGAGCTCGTATTCTATCTTTGTTACCTTTTCTTTATAATGAGAACTAATTGAATCCGTGGAAATAAGCCTACTCCTTAATCAAATCGGAGCTGGGATATCTGTTCGATAAAGATGCAGATCTTTAGTCTATTGTTGAAAAAGTTGACAGGATTTCATTTTTGGAAAAGAATTGGATTGAATTCTTTTCGTTCATTTCCAATCCAATATTGAAAAATTTTTCAATGTTTCGACCTTCCCGGAGGGAATTCTCCGGGATAATCTGTTCTATCCATTCCATCTTTACCTATTTATTTCATCATACGATAAGGTCTTAAAGATGGTAGAAAAACAATTACTATCTAATACAGCTATTTGTGCAAGTGTTTTACGATTTGGAAGCAACTGCCTCTTGTACAAATATTGGATGAATCTGTTATAAGAAACCCCATTGGCACGGGCTGCTGCATTGATCCGAGTAATCCACAAACGACGAAGATCTCTCTTGCGTTTACCTCTATCTAGGTGGACGGAAACTAAGGCTCTAGCTTTCCGTTGGTTAGCAGTTCGAAAAAGTTTTGAATGGGCCCCTCGAGAGCCTGATACAAATGCAAGAATTTTTTTCCGACGTTTTCGAGCTATGTATCCACGTTTCACTCTGGTCATTGAAGTTTGAATCGCTAATCTTTTTCTTGGTTAGTCATTTGTTTGGTTCATTGAGAATAACACTGATTCTTCTTATTTAGAAAA
>Ga0268250_10001163_pt1 | contig 11643 bp, 9 predicted proteins | sample AgamicAsSfe_FD_200448 | JGI IMG/M metagenome (GOLD analysis project Ga0268250, IMG submission 200448) | Agave microbial communities from Guanajuato, Mexico - As.Sf.e (v2) (version 2) | ecosystem: Host-associated > Plants > Phyllosphere > Phylloplane/Leaf | place: Guanajuato, Mexico | collected... | reverse complement strand
AATCCTCTCACACCGCCCTCGTCTCCTCAACCCTCCCGGCTCTCGAACGCACCGCCACCCGTGCCGAGGCCCGCGCGTCAAAGGCCGATCTGCTATTCCGCCAAATGCGAAAAGATGCGCAAGAGAAGGAGGCGATGAACGAGAGTTTGCTGGAAAGGGTGCGATTGCTGACGGGACAAGTCGAGGAGCTAATGAAGGGCAAGAGCGAGGTTGAGGAGACGAATAGAGATCTCATGGGTTATATCAGCTGCATGGAAAAGTTGAAGGATGCGGGGGAGGATGTGCAGCAGGGGACTGTCGTTGTGGCGGAGGCGCCGGTTGGCGGAAAGAAGAAGAAGAGAGGTGGGAAGAAGTGATGGAGGGGTGATGTAGAGTAGAAATGGTGCTGCAGAGCATGATAAATGGCGTGAGCTGAAAGCTTCATTGGCAGCACAAGGCAGACGGGTCTTTCTGATTTCGTAAGGGGCAATGAAAGTCGACGAACGTGGAGAGCTAGACTCAATAGCAGAGGTACAAACTCAAGACAAATACAAATCGAAGGATTCCGTATGAGCACTATTCTCTTAGCAGTATCCGCAAGCGAGTGTCTAGGTCAAGATCATTGATTGAAGATTCTTGGCACCCTCGAGAGAGTGCCATTGATGAACTATCGAAATCCACAATCTTATACCTTGATCTCTCCAAGTCAACTTCCTTCCAGGACTGAAATGCTTCAATAAGGGGTCAAGGAAGAAAGGTTTCTGGAGAGTGAAGAGTACCGTAGACTCCAGATCCCCAGCTAGCACCCGACCCAGAAGTCGTGGAGAGTGCCGAAGCTATACCCGCAGCCATATCGAAGAACTCCAGAGGCAAGGGACTTCCACCGACGGGGCAGCTAAAGCCAATGAGAACAGTATAAACTCAGGACAGGTACATATCAGAAGCTTTGAGACTGGTTGGCACGAACGTGCCGAGTCGAACAAGGCCTGTGCCAAAAATCTCATCATGTTGACAATGTGATGTCACTCCAGTCGAAGAAGGCCATATTCCTCCAAAAGTCATCATCGTCAATACCCGCTGGAAAGAGCCCATGCGAATTGATAAAGTCGATCAGAGAAGGATCCTCGGAAGTCACTGGATTTCGCAGAATTCGCGCTATCAATCCAGCAATCGCCTTGGCTGCGTTGTATGGCGATGCGTGGTTCGCATCGCCGGCATGTATTGTATTTCCTTGCTGTATTTCTGCAGCAAGAATGCACAGGTTCTGTAAGGTCTGTGCGCAGGAAAGTGTTTTAGACCGAGCTGCCATACTCTGGTTCAGCAGCTCAAGTGCGACGGTGCCAGCGGCAGGGAGACCGTAGCATGCGACGTATGGCGCGGATCAGTACTTCGTATGCAGTATTTTATCATTGCACTTCCGAATACCTTCCAGGCTATGCTGTTCTCAGAGCTCATCAAACCCTCAAGTAGATCGATGCCCATAGTCTTATCGGGCGAGTATACCGGTGCGAAGGCGATTCTCCTGATTTTGAGTCAAGAAGGGAGGCATGTCCGAGGGACTGATGCATCGCTCAATCTCCGCCATGCTTTGTAGCTTCTGTCGCTCATGATGAGTTCTCGCAGTGCGACCAGCACTTCTTACATCTCCATCTTGCACAAGCTCAACAACGAAGACAGGACGTGAAGATGGAGTGATCATTAATCAGGCTATTTGCGGCAATTTGGACAGGCTGAACTGGTGCCGCGGAGCTGCGCACTCCACATCGAAGTAGGAAGCTGATACCCTCTTCGCCCCTCGATGGTTATATGGCGTGCGTATCTTTGCAACATCTACTCATTTGCTTGGAGTAGCTTTCGTGAGGCTCACATACTACAATGGCATTCCGTCCTGACGACGAGGCAGGCACAAAGCCAGATGAGCGGGCACCTCTGCTTGGCAATGAGTCCGCAAGACACGATGCCGAGGCTCAAGATATCAACGACGAGGCCAGTCCCGGCGAGCCAGCAGCAGTCGCACGAAACTGGCAATGGTATGCCTGGAGAGGATTCTGGGCAGTGCTCGCCATACTTGTATTGGCAGTCTTCATCAAGGGATGGGTCGATTCCGAAGATGTGGACGTGAGTCGATTATTCACTGCTTGAGCGCATAATCTAACGCGATGTCTACAGTTTGACGGTGGCAAAGCCCTGAAACGAGCGTTAGGTGGTGGTCTTAGTGGTGCAGCAGCAATGATACTCCAGGTGTTGCTATTGATGCCCATTCGGACAATCATGAACTACCAGTATCGACACGGATCTTCATTGACAGTGGCAACAAAGACCTTGTATGCTGATGGAGGAATGACCCGTTATTATCAGGGTATGTCCGCTGCGCTCGTTCAAGGTAAGACACCAATTCATTTGACACAGTATGGAAGACTGAGACTCATTTCTAAGGTCCGATTGCACGATTTGGCGACACTGCGGCCAATGCTGGCATTTTGGCGTTGCTGCAGTCAAATGGTTATCTCAAAGGACTACCGTCACCAATCAAGACCATTTTTGCGTCTGCTTGTGCAGCCGCCTTCAGGATGATCTTGACGCCGATCGACACACTCAAGACCACGCTTCAAGCTGAAGGCGCTCGCGGTTGGGAACTACTACGCAATCGTATCAAGACTGACGGTGTAGGAAGTCTCTGGTGGGGAGCCTTTGCTACTGCAGCAGCGACCTTTGTTGGTAACTATCCTTGGTTTGCTGTCTATAACTTCCTCTCCGAGACAATTCAAGAACCATCCCGACAGCATGAGATCGGGACGTGGCTGCTCCGAGCTGCGTTTATTGGCTTCTGCGCATCCGTCGTCTCAGACACTGTATCGAACTCGTTGAGAGTCGTCAAAACCTACCGTCAGGTCCACGACACCCGAATTTCCTATACCGAATCTGCCAAGCGTGTCATTGAGCAAGATGGATGGGTGGGGCTTTTCGGAAGAGGATTGAAGACCAGAATTGTAGCGAATGGTCTTCAGGGTATCCTCTTCTCCATTCTGTGGAAGCTTTTCTTGCAGATTTGGGACGACAAAACTGGTGGAAAGTGATGACTCAACTTGATGCTCTGCGCTAGGCACCAATAGAGGAGTGTAATGAGCTCATGTCGGTGATGAACGCAGGGTTGTTAATGCAGTAGTGATAGATTTGATATATAAGGGGGATTTTGGTTATATAGGGGAGTTTGGACAATTCCGGGCAGAATGGAAAGAATGTGATCACGTGATCACGTCCCTACCTCACTTATCCCCTTCTGTGCACACCACCTGCCTTATGCGATACCGAGGAGCCAAGATGGTGCGACTAGCTCCAGCTGTGCCGCTGCATTGGCCTGCATTTGCCTCTGCAACCTCTCCCTCTTCACCACCCTCACTACCTCCTCCCTGCAACTTCCTTCCACACACCTTGTCAGCATGATGTTCACTGCTACCCAATTGCTCGCGGTCCTCGCCGCCGTCACCCAGGCCCATGTCGCCCAGTCGCCCCTCGGCTCCGACCTGAGCAGCTCTTCGAAGCTCACCATCAACAGCACTTTGAAGATGAACTCTGGTCACTCCATCCCGATACTCGGCTTTGGAGTCTGGCAAACGTATGTTATCAAACTTGCCAGAAGCTGCCTCGGACATGCCGCTAAACTACGCTTCTTGTTAGACCATACGATGTAGCTGAGGAGGTCGTTCAGCTCGCTGTGAAGGACGGCTACCGCCACGTAAGTTATGCAGGTAGCTTCCGAGTCCGATATTGCAAGGACAAGGTGCTACGGCAGCATGGTATCTTGGATGAGCATACACTGAAATCACGCTCTCAACAGATCGACTCCGCCATTGCTTATCGCAACGAGGCTCCTTCCGCCAAGGGGCTTCTCGACACTAAGCTCCCCCGCGACGAGCTCTTCTTCACCTCCAAGATTCCACCCACCTACTTTGGCTACGAGAGTGCCAAGGTTGCCATCGCTGAAACACTCGCTAAGATTGGGGATCTCGGTTACATTGGTGAGCGATGATACGGACGATGAACGGCAACAGATATTAAGAATGGAATGATTCTAGATCTATACCTTTTGCACCACCCCGGTAACGCCGGCACGGAAGCTCGCCTCCAGACCTGGAAGGCCCTGGTCGAGGCCGTCGAGGCAGGTCAGATCAAGAGTATCGGTGTGAGCAACTTCGAGGTCGAGCATCTTGAGGAGATCGAGGCTTGGCAGAAGGCGACCGAGGCCGCCGGAGGCAATGGTGGTGAGCTCAGTGTCAACCAGATGGAGCTCCACCCTTGGTCAAGATACGAGGATGTCGTCGAATGGTGCAACGAGAGAAACGTAGTCTTAGAGGCTTACAGCCCGCTTACCAGGGGCAAGCACTTCGATGATGCCGTCTTGAAGCCAATTGTGAAGAGGACTGGAAAGTCGGCTGCTCAGGTGCTTATTCGATGGAGCTTGCAGAAGGTGAGTCTAGTCTTTCAGTCACTGCTGACTTTTGAAACATGTATCATGACATCGCTAACCTACCTCGCCTGAACAGGGTTTCGTCCCTCTCCCTAAATCTGTCACCCCTTCCCGCATCCAGGAGAATGCCGAGGTGTACGACTTTGCCCTCACTGACGCAGAGATGGAGTCTCTCGAGGAACTCAAGGAAGACTACTACTCCATGGACCTGTAGACTTGCTGTCGCGCGAATACTTGAAGACGTGGTAGTGTGGGCAATGTTGAGATGTTTGGACAAATTCAGGAAGCGCCATTTTCTCTCAAAATATAGCCATTTACGTTATAGTATATATATTCCATATCATGTCATTGCTTAAGTGAAGGATTGCTAGATCAACTCTGCAAGCCGCCTGAGGTCACTGGAAGAAATTGTAGTGAATATCGCTGCGAGGTCAGAATATTGACTGCAAATCGAGTACGTACTAGGAAATTACCCCTATCCGGTATTCACCCCGATCCGACTAAGTAATATTTTGCTTAAACCTCCCAACGGAGTGGGTTTCCCCGCCCTGGGTTGGGCCGGGTTAGGGAGTTAGGTCCCTATAGGTTGGGTCTTAATGTAATTTATAAATCCCTAACCCGAAAGTAGGTTGAAAGGAAATCCCTAAAAGATTCCTATGGGACCCTAAAGCTAGCACGTGATATTATTAACCAATAGTAGCTAATAGTAAGATAAAACCTAGGGAATTGTCACGGTCGGTCACGCGGCGGTAGGTAGTTAGTATAAATACGGGGAAACGGTTTAGATTTAGTCAGCTACGGAGGTCTTATCTATCAGTATAGATCAGGCTATATAACGAGGACATAGCTTGAAGAGCTATGTTACTAATAGCGGTAGTAGTAGATAAGGTTAAACGCTTAGTTTAACCCTCTTTTCCGGACTATCCTATACTTCCTAATATAGTAGGAACGTATCTACTTTATATCCTATCGTTCTATAATATTACTCCCTTCCTTTAGGGCTGAACTTCTAAGAAGCGCATTATAGGGCTATAGTTAGTAAGCGGTAATTAGTAATTAGTAAAGAACGTCTTAGCGTCGCGTAACGTAATTCTAGTAAGTAGCGGAAGTCTAATAAGTTTAGATCTTATAGTATATATCGAAGGTCCTATTATTATAGGACGACATGGTCTAATTATAATACGCGCCTCCCGTATCAGGAAGCACATAATAGGCTAGGAAAGAAAGTCTAAACCGCGGGTTCAACCTTATCTATTACCGCCGCTATCAGTAACGTAGCTCTTCAAGCTACGTCCTCGTCATATAGCCTAACCTATACTAATAGATAAGACCTCTATAGCTAACTAAATCTAAACCGTTTCCCCGTATTTACGCTAACTACCTACCGCCGCGAGACCGACCGTAATATTACGTAGCTTCTTACCTTTAGTGTAACTACGTTCGAGATAGCTATCCGCCCGAACCCCCCCCTTAGGACTAACTCTCCTAATAAACTCGCCGAACATGTTACTTAGTTCCGCGATAACTGGCCCGTCTACCTTCGTAACCTAACTAGATACACCGCTGAAGTTAAAGAGAAACTTATACTTTAATAGGAAAAGATCGAATAGATCAAGAACTAAGTTACCGCTATAAATAGGGTTATCGAATTTCAGAAGAAACTCTATAAGGAGAAGGAAGAAGAATAGACTTAATTAGTTATCGAACTTAAGATCTAGAATAAGAAGGCTCTTCTTACTACTATACCTACGGTTATTACTCCCGAAACGACCCCCGAACCTAGACGCACCGCTAAGAATCCTATAGATACTGTTAAGGGCTATGCCCTAGAGGGGTAAGCACTAGCTGTATACCTACGCTACCTATAGGATTCCCGCGCTACCCACTACCCTCTAGTTAGGTAGACCGGTATCCGTAGCCTCTTTAGCGGAGGACTAGGACTCTGCTTCGCTATTCATCGAACTTATTAAATACCACGCTGAACTCCTATGTACACGCCGTTCTCCCGTGACAGATACTATAGAGAGAAAGACTATAGTTATTACTACTATACCTCCCGAGTCTTCCTAACTTAGTAAAAGACTACCTAACCTAGAAAAGTTTAATAGAGATCGTAAAGACCTACGCCGCTTTACCTAATAGATCTATAGTAAGTTAACTACGAATATAGACCGCTTCGTATAGGCTAATAATTGTTTAGCCTACGTTACTAGCCGTCTTACTAGAACCGCTTATTCTCTGATTCTACCTAAGGTTAAATATAGAATATATTAATTTATTAACTATCCGTAGATGCTAGAATACTTAGGAAACGCTTTTAGTAATCCGGACCGTATTAAAAATACCTAGAATAATCTCTTCCGTCTACGTTAAAGGAATACGGATTTTAGCGTAGTCTTTACCGAGTTTAAACGCCTCGCTCTTGAAGGTAAAATACTAGACTCTATACTTATATCTCTCCTAAACTAATTAATCTCTCACGAACTTTGTGAAATATTACTTTATAACCCGTCTTTTTTAAATAATTTCCGATAATTTGCTTATTACCTCTAAGAATTAGAGAACCGCCGTTAATAATTCTATTAGAATATATATATGATCCGTAATAAACTAACCCTACGTACCGCTACCGCCTAGATACCTCTATCCCCTTCGTCTCCTCGCTCTACTCTCCGTTAACCTTATGCTACCGTTACCCGTAAATAGCCTACTAGAGATCTAATAGACTTAAGTACCTAACGCTATAACCGTCCTTCCGATAAGGAAGCTAGAGTATATTACCGTTACTATCGAACTAGTTATCTTATTCGGGACTGCCCGAACCCCGATACCTACCCCCTAGACGTTTAGAATCGCGACCTAGTCTGACGCTAACGTATATAAGAAATACGTATCTCGCGTACCCCGTCGCCCTATTAGATATAGTCTCCTCCGTTCTATATACCGACCGCTTTACGCCCTACTACTCCCGCTACCTCTATTCATGCTATGTCAGTTTAGGAAAACGGAGTAGGCCTAGGATAGAAAGTATCTTAGCGTTAAAAGAAACTATACTATAGATATCTTAAGGCAAACTACCTACTATTATACGAACTAAACCGATTACTAGATTATTGTTACCCTTTACACTGTAGTAGAAGGGTATATAGTAAGGCTTAGTAGAGGTAAAAAGTATCTCCGGGGATGCCTCTTTTACCTTTATAGTATAGTAGTTAGGCACGCCTTCTCCCTTTAGAAAGGAGAGGGAAAATCTAATCTCTATTTTAACAGAAAGGATAATATCTAGTTAATAATAGATAAGATTATTAAGCTTTAGTAAAAGTAGAGTAAATCCCTTAAGTAGTACATCGTTAGAGGATAGAGATTATAGTACTAATTAGACTCGATAAACCGTAAGTTAATAACTGCTAAGTAGATTATAGGATTAAGGGACTAATTAATTATACCTAGTCTAAGGATAAATCTACCGGATAGAGAGACCTAGGACTTCGTTATAGTTAAGAATCTAGTAATGAAAGCTATAGCGCTAGGAGAGGGGGAAGTATCTATTATAATAGCTACCGCTGCCTATTGAGCTATATATTCAGCCGAAATTGATTATAGACTAATAAAAGAGGCTAGGGCGATATAAGGGTACTCTTAGCCGGTATAGTAATATTAGCGCTCCTATTAGTAGACTCGAGAAGAGTACTTAGCACTAGAGCCAAGTAGAGGAAATTAACGTAATATCCTAAATATAGGACAGAGACGTCAGGTGATCTACTATAGGTATTATATACGGGGTTATACTACTAATAAGTACGTAAATCCTCTAGTATCGAAAGAGGAGTAAGCTAGAGTTTAACCTCCTCTTTAGGATAATAGGTATATAAGAACCTCCGGAACGTTATCCGTAGTTACCGTAGATCCGCCGTAAAGTACGCCGGTAATAGGAGCTAATTATATACTAGTTTATCCTTTAAGACTATAGTCTTTAAGGAATCTAGCTAATTAGGAATTAGGATTACTAGGATTTATAGCCTTTATTAACTATTCCTAAGCCGTATCCGGCTATATTCTTAGAGAGGTGGACGATAATCCCCTAAGGTAATAGATATAGGTTCTCCGTAGAGAGGAGAAGCCGAGTAATAAGTAGATAGCCGCTATTACTATACTCGAACCTTAGAAGAAAGAGTAGCCGGCTTATACTATATTAGACCTCGATAGATATGCCGCTTAAAATAAGCAAGTACGCCAAGTATCTATAGAGACCGATAAGGAGGATAATTTTAGTAAAGGGGCGAATTATATTCCGCCTACTTATATACGGAGCTAGAATTTAATAGAGGAGATAATCGAGAGTATATTATAACCGACTCCTAAATCTAGGTAGACTCGGAAGATAGTTAAGGTTCCGAATACTAAGATAGTAAAGCACCCTCTACCTATTTAGTTATTAGGAAGACAGTAGCCATTTACTATTGATAATAGATTTAAGATATACCTAGGTAGAGGACCTATAATTACCTAGGAGTAACTCTTTAATGCTTTACTAATCTTATAATAGGATATAGGTGCACTTCTCTAGTCGTTAATAAGTAGGCGTAGGGCAAAGAAGGTTATATTCGATATCTACGTAGTAGTATCCCCAACTCTAAAGAAATACCCGCTAGCTCTAAGAGTTACTTTAGAGCATCCGAGGGATAAAGTAAGGTTAAAGAATATAATAGTAGTTTTTATCGAGGTATAGATCGGAGAAACTCGTCTCTAAAATATTATCGTAGATAGTAGGGCTATTTAGAGTTAATACCTAAGAGAGTAGTACTAATAGCTAATATCTAGATCTACCGTTGTCTACCTATTAGTCTAAGACTTACTAATTAGTAGCTAGAGATAATTAAGGAGTACTATTAGATTAGAGTTAATATTTAAGGGCTATTTATAGTATATAAGGCATATATTATTAAAGGAATTTCAGGGTACGATTTACTACTAAGTTATTCGTAGATATCTTAGGTAGATTATATCCAAGACTATAGGACAGGGGTTATTACTATTTATAAGGCAAACGGGACTCCTAAAGTTATCTATAGAAGGGAGATACTGGTAGAAGTCTTATCTAATAGCCTAGAAGAGACCAAGCAACACTAGAATATAGAATATTAGGTAGACTAGGAACTTGCGTATCTAATAGCGGAGTTGGATAGCTACGCTTCTAAAGAATAGTCTAAAGTAGATCTATTAGAGTATATAACAGAAGAGGATACCGGGTATAATCTAGATACCTATAATTTCAATAATTTAAAATAGAGGGGCTACGCTAAAAGAGCTAGGTTTAGCCCTCTTTAAAGGTATTAGATAGGATAGGAGTAGGGATATTAGTTAAAGAGAAACTAAAAGAGGAGAATAATAGTCCTCTATAGTATAATAGTACTAATGAGTTTAAGGTCCTCGATAGTAGAGGACTAAAAATCCTATAGGATCTAGGAGAATATTAGATTAAGGGAGATCTAAATATAGAAGTACTTTCTACTATATCGGTAACGCTAGAAGTTAGTTAAAGATAATATCTTAATCTGATAGCGAAGGAAGAGAGAGTGATTATAAATAATTATAATTAGATAAGAAGGTAAGCCGAGTATAGAAACGAGCGGTATCTCTTAGTAGAGTCTATTCTAGCTATAGTAGTAATAACTTAGAGGATAGCGGGCAACTTCCTAACTATACGTAGGCCGATAAAGAGATAGCTAACGAAGGCGCCTATTTAAGAGGTTAATATATAGGTAGAGTCTTCTAAGATTACTATTAGGAGTATTACCGATACGGTAGAAAGGAGGGAGTATACTAAGCGGATCCTTTTTACCTAGAAGGATTACTCTATTATAAAGCTTAGTAAACTAAGAGCTACCGATCTCATCGAGTATACTATAGTGATTTAGGGAGATCCGACGCCGCTAAAGACTAGGCTAAGAAAATCTACTCTACTAGAAATTATATTCGTAGATAAGATGTTTCTATTAATAATTAAGGCCGGTATCCTATTACTAGGGATTAGTAAATAGGGTATAAGGACTTAGTTTATCCCTAAGAAGCCTAGTATAACGAACCTACGGATTATATATAACTTTAAACCGGGCATTAATAAGTATACGATCAAGCCAGCCTATCTAATATATAATCTAGATATAGTAGTTACCACGGTAGTTAAAGCCAAGTTTAGCGTGTTCTTTGGTATAGATGCCGTAAATAGATACTAGGTAGTACTAATAGTAGAAGCTAATAAGTTTAAGTTAGTAATTATATTTAATCATTGCTAGTTATTCTATAACAGGATAGCGTAAGGACTTACTATAGTACTATATACTTATTACGTATTTATAGGCATGACCTTTGATTTTTTATCATCCACGTAGAGTATAGCGGCAATACTATTAATAATTAGAGATAATAGGGATACCACTTTCAGTCCGTTTATTAATAATCATAACGGAGCCGCTATAGACTTTAATAGTATAGCTAAACTTTTGCACGAATAATATTTCCTAAGGGTAGTATAGGTGCTAATCTTTCTAACGGGACGGAAGTCTTCGTTCTTTATACTAGACCTCTTATTCATCGGATGCATAGGCGATGTTAGTAGTTTAAGACCATTAATTCGTTATAGGGAGCGGGTCCTATAGTAGCCTCGGCTAGAGTCCTTAATAGGAGGTAGAAGTATTCTACTACTTACTACCGTTCCTAAGGAAATATATACCTAGTAGAGCAGAGCTGAATCTAATTATAAAAAGTGCCTATCGAGAAGAGTAGAGAGTTACGCTTAAGTCTAGATACCTTTCTAAGAGGAAGAGATAGGTAGATATTAATATATTTACTTAGGGAGAAGACTAAGATACTATATTTAAGTTAGCTAAGACCTATATCTATAATAACGTAACCTCGGGCGGTGACCCGGACTTAGTATATTACCTATTAACGGATACTAGTCTCGAAGTAGTAGGAGGGACCCTTTTTTAGATTGTAGGATCCTTACCCGATCACCTTACTATAGATAAGGATATAGATGATATTATAATTATCTGTTTCATGTTATTTAGATTCCAGGAGAGGGAATAGAGATACCTTATTATAGAACGGGAGTTCCTTACTATACTAAAGTATATCGAGGAGGTTAAGTGGATTATTAGTAGAAGTAAGTACTAAACTTATCTATCTGTCTC
>Ga0268250_10001161_pt1 | contig 11656 bp, 15 predicted proteins | sample AgamicAsSfe_FD_200448 | JGI IMG/M metagenome (GOLD analysis project Ga0268250, IMG submission 200448) | Agave microbial communities from Guanajuato, Mexico - As.Sf.e (v2) (version 2) | ecosystem: Host-associated > Plants > Phyllosphere > Phylloplane/Leaf | place: Guanajuato, Mexico | collected... | reverse complement strand
CACCTTGCAAACACATCTGCAGATAACACACTTCCAATGATATTTCCCAAATGCGGTACGTTGTTCACATATGGTAGAGCACTTGTGATGAGGATATTCCGCTCGCCCTCTTTTGGCAAGATGTTGCTTCTTTTTCGGTCCACCATAGTATAGGATGTTTGATGAGTGTAGAGCTATTAGATTAGCAATTGACCTCGAATATCAACAGTGATCGTCCTATCTTCTTGTTCACTCTGAGTCAGCGTGCACGTGCCTGCAGCTTCTCCAGGATCGTCATTGAGATTATTTACAAAAAGTCCCGCGCGACCACCATCAGCTTGCACATCCGCGCGCAGCAGTCTCCCATTACGCACAATGAGTGCCTCCCTTCCAGGTCCGATCCCCACCTCTTCCCACGGTCCAGCGCACCACCTCCCAGAACGACCTGATGAGCTCGACCTGGACCTCGACTGCCTCCTCAACCTCGAAGACGACTTCTACACGTCCGGCCACACCCAGGGACTCCAGGACGGTCTGCGTCAATCGCGGTTCGAGTCGCGAGTCTTCGGTGTCGAGCAAGGATTCCTGAAAGGTATTGTCATGGGACGACTACAGGCGCGAGCGAAGCTTTGGTCTGCGCGACTGCGTGTGCCGCAAGAGAAGGATACACTTGGTGCAGCAGATCTAGATGAGTCGAAGACACTGCCGCCGTTGAAGGCACAGGAAAGATTGCAAAAGACATTGGAAAAGCACGTGGAGCGGTTACTCGTCTATGTCGATCCCAGCACTCTTTCGCCAGCCAACACTGATGATGAGGTCGCGGAGTTTGATGACAGACTTAAAAAAGCACTTGCCAAGGTCAAGGTCATTGAGCGTATGATTGGCGAAAGTGAGGACAGTCACCTGGATAGCAGTAGTGAGAAGCCAGCGATGAAAATGACAGACTTTTGAATATGCTATTCTATGCAGGACTCGTCAAATGCCCTTATACCTGCTCAGCCGAGCGTTACTCTATACCGTCCGACCAAAGTTTGTACAGAAAAGTCAAGAATCCTCGCCGAACGATCCGATGCAATGAACATTATTGAAACTCCAGAGGCCGATGAAGAGGAAACTGTCCGTGATGTATACAAGCTTTAATATCTTGCTGCATTGCCAGGATTAAGCGACCATGAAGGAGATAGTGAATAGAGAGTAAAGGAATCGGAACCAGCTTAGAACCACATAAGAGCTGCGAGGATAAGACCACTGAGTCCAGAGTTGATACCGACGGAGTTCGCAACACCAGCGCCCTTCGACGATGATGCATCTGCACCATTAGCGGCTCCACTAGCACTGCCTGCGGCAGCGACAGTCGTCTTGCTCGTCAAAGCGGCAGATGCAGCAGTACTTTGGAGGCTGCTCCGCACACTTTCCGCGCTGGACTGGGCAGTCGATGCGGCAGATGTTATCGATGCAGGCTGGCTCGCGCTAGTGGCGGGAGCGGCACTGATTGAGTTGAGAGACACTGCGGCAGCGCCAATTGTCGGTAGTGGAGGGTTGCCGGAAACTTCCCAAGTCCCTGCAGTGTAGGCTGGGCAAGACGGTGTAATGAGTCCAGTTGGCTCGTATGCTGCCGACGAAACGACCGATGGGCTGACGGTCTTCCAGGCGCTCAGGAGGTTCGAGAAGTCGGGGCTGATTGGCGTAGGTGTGCCTGACCGGGAGAATCCACCAGCAGGTGCTGAAGAGTCGAGTGCATCGGCATTTCCGCCACCGTAAGTGATGAGACCGTAGTGGTTCTCTTCTTGGATCCATTCATAAATAATCGAGCCGGACCAGGTACCGCTCATGGGTCCAAAGATGGCAGCTTGATCCTCGAATGTGCGAGGTTCGGGCACGTTACAACCTGTCTCTGAGACGAAGATAGGTATTGGGAAGCCTACAGTCTGGTTTTGCAGTGCTTCGTAACCAGAAGTCATGTAGTTGTTGTTGCCGCACCACTCGTAGAGGTTCTGGAGGAAGAAAGCGTTAGCTCTGTCCCGGTCTGGAGGATCCAATACCACATACCAATGAGAAGAAGTCAAGATTCTGAGACTGATCAGTACCACAGATGAGGTAGTCCTGAAGAACAGGTCGTAGGCCTGCCACATCAGCGTGACTGTACCCGATTGGGATCCTTCTGTAGTTTTGCTGCGCCTGGTATGCTTTGAGGTCGGCGAGAGAGGCCTATGGTATGTCAGAATGACACTCTACATGTCTTGTGAAATGCTCTACCTTGATGTATGGGGCGGCCATCGTAGCATCGCCCACGGTATTGATTATCTCGTTTCCAATGTAGAAGCCTGATTATGCATAAGTCCATAGCGCCGAAGATATGATGGATATAATGAATTTACCAGCGACGTTGTCGTACTTGCTAAACACGTCCATGACCATCGCGTATGCCTGGAACTGCTCTTGTGTCCATGCTGGTGCTGTCTCGACAACGGTGGTGTTGAAGGTATCGAGGTCGATGAACGCCTGTAATCTTTCCGTATCAGTTGGCAGCTCTTGTTTCTTGCCGTATCCTGCGATGGATCTTACGTATATGCCCGCGGCATCGAAAGCGGCCATACAGCCATCGTGGTTAACGTATGGGTCCACATCTACAACATGCCCATGTCAGTTGCCATCTCTTATCTCTTGCCGTTTTGCGAAGCGAATCTTACGGTAAACCTGCAAGAAGTTGTGTCAGTGTGGAGATCTTGGTTGTGCTCTTTAAGTTGAACGTACTCTGATCGCATTGGTTCCCAGAGTTGCCATGAGCGTAGCATCCATTTGACATTGCTGGGTCATGTACAGAGGGTCAGTGGGCAAAAGCTGGTACGCAACGCCCTTGATAATGAACTGATTGCCATTGCTGTCGAAGAACTTGTTTCCGGTTGTACTGATGGTCGGCAGAGCGGCGTCGACAGCGGTGAAGGCGGAGAGCAGGCTAAGAGCCGGGAGGACGAAGCGGGCAGCCATGAGTGCTCGGCGATTGGAGTAATAACGAGATGGACGATCCCAACAAGCTGTGGCGCGAAGCAGAAGAGTACTCAAAAGGCCAAAAAGAGCAGTACCGTAGAGCTGTGGCGAGGTGCTTGCCAAAGAGAGGTTAAGATGGATGCAAGGACAACAGAGAGAGGATGGCAAGCAAAGAAGCAAGAGCAGACCTAAGAGTCAATGGAGAGGAGAGAGTGTGAGATGCAAGATGCAGGATTGGTGAGAAAGTAGACCGGAGTTGAGATGTCAAACGATGTACGATTCAACCAGGCCAGGCTCGCTCGCTCGCTCTTCCTGCACCGGGCCTACTCCTGCTCCTGCATTCGTAGCCAGAAAACATGCCTGTACGGCCTATCAGCCGGGTTGATGGCATTGGCATAACATTGGCATTATTTGCCTCGATAGTTACCAGCAAGTATCGCTAGCTCGACAACGACTAAAATAGACTCTGTAAACCCGCTGAGCTCGTGCCAAGTTTCTTTCTAATGCACAGATCACTTGGCAGGGACCGTGCTTAAGATTCGCCTTCGCCTCTGCTCAGTTTTACTACCCTTGATACACGTCGCGAGACCACATATATGAGATTACACATCGAGTCTGAGTACAGATGAGCTATATTGAACAGTGGCGTACTCTGTCGGCTCGATCGGCAGAGTACTGTACGCAATCAAGACTTTTGAAGGATCTCGACCCGCTGTGCATTGTAGATCCGGGCATCGACTGCCGGCGTTTCATCTTCCGGCAGAGGGATTTGCGGGGTGCATGTCTCAGGTGTGTGGTGTCGAGATCACAAACCTTAGTCTGCAGCAAAGCATGAAGCGCAATCATGTCATGAGATCTACCTAAGCGTCCTACGTAGTGTGAGCACCACTCTTCTCAGCATACATGCAGCCTGAGTGCATGTGGCAAAGCACAATACTTGCGTGACTCTGCACATCCTGATCCTGAGTACCTATCCTGATTCCATCTTTGTCCATCACATTTTGTCATCTCTTCATAGACGTGAAGTCTCCCACTTGCCTTCACATTCCGCACGTCGCTGTGCTGTTCGCAAGTTTACGCTGTTCAGACCTCCTCGAACTGCCCACCGAAATGTCCATCTCATCCTTGGCGCCCTGAGTCCCGCTCAATGCGCCTGTGCAGTTCCAGTACTGGTTCTAGCATTGCCTTTGCTTGTAGCGGCGAGACCATGTTGCCAATCTGTTCCAGCAGTTTAGTCTTGTTGCTACGGCCTTCAGGTCCGAGATCGTAGTTCCATGGCAAACCCTGGAGCATGGCATACTCTCGAATGGTGAAGTCGCGAGTGCCGCTAGGGTGATAGCTGCCAATGGGGCCTTGACTGCCGCCGGCACCGTGTGTCGTGATGGTAGGACAAGCAATGGTGTGTGGATCATACGGCTGGCGATTACGCGGCGTCGCCTTTGAGGAATCGTTGTGCGTAGCACTAGGATGACGGCGTAAATCTGCAAGAGCGTCGCCTATGGTGCGGTAGGGAAGCAGGCCACTGCCAGGTGGACCATGCGTTGGAACAGCAAAGGATGGTAGAGGCATTCCAGGACAAGCTGCGTTCAGGAGAAATCGCATTCGTTTAGAGGCGCTGCGAGTATCGCGTGCATCAGAGATTCTCCAGGCAATGGAGTAGCCATTGTTCAGGCAGTCTGTTAGGATATTGCGGTACCAATCCTTGTGGTTTTTGAGATTGTCTGACTCCTCGAGTGATGCTGTCATCGGACGAATCGCGGACAAGAGCGCGTGCATGACTGTCATCGTATTCTGATTAGCCTCATCATGCTGACCCGGTCTGGTATGGCACCAGGCAATAAACTTGCATGATGGGGAAGCGTGCAAATGGTGGCAACGCCACTTTTGCGGAAGGGGTTTTGTGGTAAGACGCTCGAAGAAGTCGCCAATCTCTTCGACGTAGGTTCGCGTGAACGGGTTGTTGAGGGCGTAGGTCGTCATGGCGTCCCTATCCTTGTCCACGGCATATCTCACACGAAATCCAGCTTGCAGAGCACCACAAGACATTCCACCGCCGCCAGAGAACATGTCGACCATTGTGAAAGTGTTATCGATTTTTGGAGCAGAATCTCCGCAGTGCTCGTCACGGAGAGCGGCGTCAGATACACGGCAGGTAGCGGGCACTTCTGCCTCCTCGAAGCGCCGTACGATCAGCTGACAAAGTCGTTCTGCTCTCATTGCTGGAGCATCCTTGTAGTATGACACCATCAACCATCGACAAACCAGTACCTCCTCTTGCCAAACTCTGGAGCGCGCCGTATGACCGCTCTGAATGTTTGGCAACCTGTCACGGAAACTGTATGCGGGAAAAGAGGCGTTGGTAAGTCGAAGTTCTCGAACCGTGACGATATCATCCGAAGTAATATCAATCAGGTTCTGATCGAATGGTGATCTTTCGTCTGCAGCATTGACCTTTAACATAAGTACAACCTCGTTCTCCTCGGCAGGAAGGAGTGCTTCAGCTGCTTGCAATGATGCTCGTTCAAATGCCAGACCACGAAAACGGATCGTGCCGTGCTGGCCGTCTTGTAGGATCCAGTAGATGGTGAAGAGCCTGCCCATGCGCTCGAGAGTAGTGCCGTACAGCTCTTCCCTAATCTCGACAGTATCGCCTGGCTTGAGATCTCGTCCTTTCCAGTGGCAGCTTTGTAGAATGCGTAACTTGTTCTCGACCTGATGATACTGTCGCGGCGGAAACAAAAGGAAGTGGGTGGCTTCAAGACTGAGATTGCGTGCGATCCGGTGGAAAGGCATTACGATCGGGCGACCTAAAGTAAAGTTACGTTAGTTATCCTAGCGGAAGAACTTGATCAGGCCCGAGGACCATGACGACTTACCCGTGGCAACTATATCGGAGTCATCACGCAAATCGAGCCTGATTTGACTTGCCGCGTTACCATCCATCTAACGATGAACTTCATCATTATCGTCCTTAGTTAGATCAAAAACGTGACGATCGGATACCATGCTCGAAGCGTGCCCTGAGTCGAGCTCGATGACTATGTGAGATCCTCACTCAATACCAGGTAGTGATTGAGCTCTCGAAAAAGTAGTAACTAAGTAGCATGCTGGCAGAGGAGGAGAAGGAGGAAGGAATAGGAAGGCATATACAAGCAAGCGGCGGGAAGCTTGAAGCGGGGTAGAGATATCCAAGTGAAAAAGGTGCCGCAAAAAGGTTGAGATTTTCTGGTGTGAAAAAGCAGATCTGAAGTGAGAGATCGTGCTACGTGACGCGTGACGTGTTTCAGATCTGACCTTGAACTTGAATCTAGACATTATGACAGCCAGGCAGAATCTGCTGCAACCACTTCGCCTGAGCTCGTGATGAGTTTGGCCCATTATCACCAGCCTGCAGGCGGTTGATGATCTCGTTCCAATTCCACTCGGAATCATACAGCTTCCTACCTTGCAGAGCGCATAAGGAAGTTTGATCTCTATCACTGCTCGAAGCTGTGTCGGTAGAGGTAAGCTCTGCATTCAGGAGTTGCCCGTGTTTGAAGTCGAGCAACATGTTTACAGATGTTGGAAAAGGCTCTTGCTGTTGTGCTGTTTTCCGTGTGCTACCCTCAATCGGCTGTGTCGAAAATGTGAACTGTGGTGTTTGACCGTATGTCCAGTCGAGCGTCTATACTGGGTCAGTTGGAAGTCATATTTCGTGGCGGGAAAACACAAACCTGCATTTCTTCCCACATCTCTTTCACTCGTGGTACCTCGAGTGCTCTCTCGCCGATATTTACACTCACATCTACATTATCCCCTCGCGCATACATCTCTTCGAAGCCTTTCCTCACAGCATCGCGAAAGATGACAGTGTCAAGCCCAATGTTGGCAACAGGCGAACTCACACTTTCCACACCTTTGGCCTTGATGTGGCCCCGCGCGGGTGAGTGCAGATAGTGCGGGATTATCTGCAGGTTTGGCGAAGACAATAAGCATGTTCCATGGTGCAACGCGCGTCCTCTGGTCAATTTGTAAGCGGACCCAGATACTTTGAGCGGCTTGGGAACGACAGTATCATCCGAGTCTGGCGCGACGGTGTAAGGTGTATGGTGCAAGCTTTTCCAATCTGCTGGCTCATACCTCTCGTGGCCTTGGTCGAGCACAATATCATGTCGCTCATTGACCCTCGCCCGCTCGATGCCCTCCTTTCGCAGCGCACGCACAATCATTTCAGCATGTTTGTCACGCGTGAAGATCGAAGATGGACAAATGATACTCCAATTGACATTGCCTTCGTCATGGAAGACTGCACCACCACCTGACCGTCGTCGTACCAAATCAACCTTGCCCAAGCCGTAAGGTTCGGTCTGTGGCGGGTCGCTGGAAGATGTGCCTGCATGACGTTGTGATGCAGCAGCCTGCAGCAGCCTGAGGTTGACTTCCAGCCATGGGTTCTGGTTCCGACCGATGACTATACAGGGACGGTTTACATATTGGAAAAGTATACATGAATCACTTGGTGTACGCTCGAGGAGGAACTGCTCGACAGCGAGGTTCAGGAAAGGGTCTGTTGTCTGTGACTTGTAAATTTGTAACGGATGCTTCGGATTTGACGCGTTCTCAGCCCATGTTGCGAGTGTGCGTCGAGTTATCCTGTGCGTGGTGTAACCGTGTAGCGACAACCTCGTACGCAGATGATGGTGAAGCATGCTGTAAGGGAATACTCCAGGACTGGGCCTGAGGTCCATTGGCCGAGCTCGGCCGGGACGATCCCAATGAACCCTTGCCATGTGCTCGACCAAAATGTTATGGCGGAAATCATCATCACGATCATTTTGTAACGATCTTGCTGCGATCCATATTCGCACTTCTCTAGACTAGCTACAGATCAGAGGAAGTCCAGCTCAGTGGAAAGAACTAGTATAACCACTCGCACAAGATGTCCACCTTTGGACACAACTTCCGAGTCACGACGTAACACATCCTCGGCCTACCATGAACGATGCATTTCGAAGTCATTCTGACTTTACCCTAGTGCTGGTGAATCACACTGTCGGTCCGTCACAGTCATCATCGATGGCTGCCCTCCAGGCATGGAGCTTACAGAAGCCGACATTCAACCACAACTCACAAGAAGACGTCCTGGGCAGAGTGCCCTGTCAACACCACGAGATGAAAAGGACAAGGTCGAGATTCAGTCGGGCACAGAGTTTGGGATCACATTAGGGTCGCCGATATCGTTAAAAGTTATGAATGAGAACCAGCGACCGCATGATTACAAGGGAGACAAGATGGACCTTTTCCCTCGGCCTAGTCATGCAGATTGGACGTACTTAGAGAAGTATGGCGTGAAGTCTAGCAGTGGTGGAGGACGGAGTAGTGCACGAGAGACTATCTGTAAGGCTACCGCGAGATGAGACTCACGTCCAGCAGACTAATGCAGCATCTTCCAGGCCGCGTAGCAGCAGGAGCTATAGCAGAGAAGTTCCTCCGCCTCGCCTACGGTATCGAAATCATTGCCTACACCGCCTCGATAGGCAACGAGTTCCTCTTCGCACCCACGCCCGAACACCCCTCCGCGACCACAAACCCTGAATTTCTCTCTCTAATCAACACGATCGACCGCGAAACCGTCGACTCCTTCATTCCCGTCCGTTGCCCAAATAAGGACGCCACAAAGCGCATGGAGGGCGTAATCTCCGAGTTCAAGCAGCGCGAGGACAGCATCGGCGGTACCGTAACCTGCGTGATCCGCAACGTGCCCAGCGGTCTCGGCGAGCCCTGTTTCGACAAGATGGAAGCCCTCCTCGCACACGCCATGATGAGCATTCCAGCAACAAAAGCCTTCTCCATTGGTTCCGGCTTTGGCGGGTGCCAGGTTCCAGGATCGCTACACAACGACGCCTTCGTTGCTGTACCTGGCGCACCCCCCGGGCCTGACGGCCGTCCTAAGCTCACTACCAAGACGAATAACTCGGCTGGTATTCAGGGCGGCATCACTAATGGCGCGCACATCTACTTCGACGTCGGCTTCAAGCCGCCAGCGACGATTGGGCAGTCGCAGACGACGGCAGGATACGATAGTGCAGAGGGCAACCTCGAGGCCAAAGGCAGACATGACCCGTGTGTGGTGCCGAGGGCGATCCCCATTGTGGAGGCAATGGCAGCTATGGCCGTGATGGATGCACTGTTGACGCAGCAGGCGAGACTAGGCGCGAGGGGTCTGCTGCCGCCCCTAAAGCAGACGATCCCTGTCAAGGAGACCGAGGCGGCGAAGCAGGCGGAGACGACGGAAGCGAAGGTGAATGGTGCCTAGATATGTGAATGTCATACCAGATACTGGCTATGTATTGAGCCATCGATGCAGTACTCGCCCTCCTGGCTGCTCTTTCGCGACCGAGAACTTGTATGTTGCAGAATCGCCATGTAATGCATTAGGGGCAGGGTGTCATAGAACTCCCGTTACCATGAGATCTTTATGACTTGGGAGAGGCGCGAGTCCAAGTGTACTCAAGGCGCTGTCACGATGTTGTACCCAGCTGGCGGATTGCATTCGCTGATTGATTGATCTAGCGATTGCCACAGTAAATCTGACAATCACAACCTTGGGTTCACAGTGTCAAGTGAGGTATGACTAGAAGCTTCATTTCCATCTCCATCTCCACGTCTTCCATTACCAGTCCACCACCTCCCGCGTCCCGCACAGTTCATCGGATGTGACAGCCGAGACCGTTTGGCCGAAGCGCGTGAAGGTCTAAAGGCTAATGATAGTGTCATAACAGAAAGATACACAAAGTCAGATGCAGAGACCTTAAGATCTGGAGCGTCGTATTTGCAGCATGCCCTGCATAAGTATTGACAGCATATACTTCGCCACGAATAGTGTTTCGCCACCTACTCATGCAGTGTTGGCGCTTTGCTGTTGCACATCATAAAAGAGCCGAACTTCGTATTCCTGCAGTCTTGTATTCTGAGACGCGGCCATCGCGTCTGAAACATAGGCCTCGTCAAGCTCAACTCTACGCTTTGTCAGTTGTCTTTTTCAGTTTGGAGGCTAATGACACTCAATATCACGGCTTAGATGAAGTGGCGTAGATAGACGATTGAGCGGCAAAGACAAACGCCCTGGCTCAATATCGTTACCTAGTTTCGCTATTGTGACAACCAAAGCTAAACAGAGCGTCATGGTACTTTGATGCAGGTCGTGCTCAGGAACGCTGCTCATTGGCCGCACAAAGTCGGTATCAGATGTTTTGCAGTGAAACGTCTGTTCGGTAATTTCAGAAGTCTTGGACGCGTCTCATGTTGATGCCATGCTCGACCTTGATTGTCCACGAGCCACGATGCAGCTGGTCTGGAGTTGGAGGGGTCCGTTGTATTTGTACCTCATCGTCGCCGTCGTGTTGTTCGTGCTCTGCTAGTTGTACTTACACCTTACACCACCCCAGCTCTCCTAGCTCTCCTAGCTTTCACCTTTACTTTCTTTCACGGTCACTTCCACATTACACCACCACAGCCTTTCAGGACACCCTCTTTCTTTACACGACTGTCTGTCAACCACGTTCTCTCTTTCCAGCCACTTTCCAGCTCTTCGCCACTTCAACTCATCATAGCAAGATCCTCCTCAACAACAACAAGCATTCCCAACTAAACTAAACAATCACATCAACTCAACATGCTCTTCAAGAACACCTTCGCCCTGGTGGCGGTCCTTGCTGCATCCGCTCAAGCCCACGCCAGTGGCCACCAACACCAACACGTCCGGCGCCAAGCTGCACCCGTGGCTTATGGTGATTCCGCTGTAGATGCAGCAGCTGCCGATGCAACTACATCAAGCGCGCCGTTCGTCACCGCGTTCAGCACAATCTACTCCAACACATCCTCGTCCGCCGTTGCACCAGTCGAGGTTGCCACTTCAAGCGCTACCGTTGACGCTGCAGTGAGCGCTAGCCCTGTCGCGATCATATCTACATCTTCTCTCGTGGCAAGCAACACAACAAGCTCGATCGCAGAGTCTTCGACAGTGGAAGCCATCTCGGCCGACGCATCGCCTGTCACCATTACTGCCTACTCGACCACCGTTCGCACCATCTCGGAATGCGCACCCACAGTTACCGACTGTCCTTACAGGACATCTCCCAGTGTCACCACTGAATCTAGTCCCGTCAGCACCATTGTCGTGCCTGCGAGCGTCATGGCTACACTGAGCTCTGCTTCTATTCCCAGTGCCGCTCCTGTCTACGCCACCTCGAACAGCTCAGTTATCGCAAACGCCACAGTTGCACCTGTTTCCAGCAGCTCCGCTAGCCTCGAGACTATAACCCGCTACACAACCACCACGATGACAATCAGCGAGTGCCCAGCCTCTGTCACTGATTGCCCGCTTACTGAGACACCTCACATCATCACCGCTGTTGTCCCAGTTCAGACCACAGTCGTCCCAGCCTCTGTCGCTGCCGCAATCAGCTCTTCCGCAGCCGTTATCCCCACTACAGAGACACAAGCCATTGCCACCAGCTCCGTAGCCACACTGACCAGCGCTGTTGATGGCTCGCTAACCACAATCACCACAACACTCCACAGCACCATCTTCCTGACTCTCACCACCGTAAGCATCTGCCCCTCTTTCCTTCCCAGCTCTCAATCCAACCATACTAACCACCTCCCAGAACACAACCGCAACATCCACCCTCCCCACCCTCTCCGCCCC
>Ga0268250_10001160_pt1 | contig 11658 bp, 10 predicted proteins | sample AgamicAsSfe_FD_200448 | JGI IMG/M metagenome (GOLD analysis project Ga0268250, IMG submission 200448) | Agave microbial communities from Guanajuato, Mexico - As.Sf.e (v2) (version 2) | ecosystem: Host-associated > Plants > Phyllosphere > Phylloplane/Leaf | place: Guanajuato, Mexico | collected... | reverse complement strand
CGACAAGCTGATCACACCACGTTGGACATACTGCGGTGAACAACCCATCCCCCGTCAAATTCCTGACTTCGCCTAGAGCAGCTGTGACAACCTTGCCAAATCTCTTCTCGTCGCAAATCTCGTTCATTAGTTCGACAGAAGAGACAACTACTCGACGCTTGCCAAGTATAGAAAGACTGTAGATAGATCCTGCTTCATATTAGCTTGTTGCTACTATCCAGCCAGATGTAAGACAGACCATATTTGTCGGCAATGTCCATCAACGACTTGATGGGAACTTCGGGATCGATATCGTTTACATTTCCTAGGAAAGGCCAGCCAGCTGGACCAGGAATAGGGGTTGACATGTTTGGTAGGTAGTGTTGAGAAAGGCTCCAAGTGCCTGCTTGACCTTTCTTATAATTAATTGATCCCTCCTGTCAACATATAAACTAGGCATCGGAGCTCCAAGCTTGGCCACCGACACGGCCTGTGGTCAGCCGACGCGCGTGCTTCCATGTGATCAAAGCTTGCCGAGGTCTCCATTGAAACGTGTGTTTTGCGCTTGTTCAGGCAAGACTTGCGAAAATAATAGAGCAGGACTCGCAAGGCCTACCTCTCCTACTCTATTCACCAGAGGCGACCCTCATCAAAAGCGGCCAGATCAGAGCTCCGCTATGCCGGTCGTTCAGCATTCGTGCAGATCATGCGCCTTGCTCGTTTCCGACGTTATCATTAGATCATACGTACTCGAGTACACTAAGCCTGCCTCGCCCACGAGGACGCTTTCTTCTATACAGCTGGCGGAATGTCCATTACTCTTAGCCATCGTCACCGGACTGCTCGTCTCAGCTGAACCCAAAGGGGCGACTTGTCCCAGAATGAGAAGACCTTCTGATCTGTCCAATCTCTGCTCTCATCCACGAGTTCCAGGTCAAATTTCCAGAAAACTTCTGTCAACAGCAATCGACACTCGTGGTATGCAAGGTTGCGACCTATACAGTTGCGAGGCCCCACCGAGAATGGCTGAAACGCAGCGTGGTTGTCGTGTTCGAAGCGTGCATCTTCGCCGAGCCATCTTTCCGGAATAAAGCTTTCTGCGTCGTAAAAGTTGGACTCTGAGTGGTAGGTCGCCCACTGGCTTACACTGACAGTCACATCTTCCGGAACGTACTCTCCACAAATCCAGGCACCACCTTTGGGCACTTGCCGTGGCAGTCCAGTCGGTACTGGTGGATATAGTCTCATGCCTTCCTCGATACAAGCCGAAAGGTAGGGGAGTTGTTGCAGAGCCTCAATTGTGATCTCTGAATCATGGGCAAAAGCTGATTGCAGCTCACGCGTAAGCCTTTGAGCTGTTGCAGGGCTTCGAAGAAGATGGTACGTCAACCCACTACAACCTCTTATTAGCAATAGAAAACAGTACTTGCGAGTAAACACACCTCAATAGCGTAGCGGTCGTTTCGGTGCCTGCGATCATAAACATGGCTGAGTTGCTGTGCATCTCACTCAGCGACATCCCGCCCTCTTGTCCAGCTTTCTTCAGAACAAAGCTCCACAGGTCTGGACTGGATGGTGTCTGCGCGAGTCTCCGATCCACTCGATCGGCAGAGTATTTGAAGTGGTTGACCTGCTTTTTACGGATTGCATTGCCCAAAAGAGCGTTGAGTAAAGTAGTCATGCCCGGTAACAACCTGATCGCGCGGAGCCTGGTCATGGATTTGATTGACGCGAAAATCGTGGCAACCCATGGAGAATACTCGGAACCTTCGAGCATATGCAAGCTTTCCGAGAATGTCAAGTCGGCCATCAGATCAAACGTTGTGTAGTTGTAGTAGGCAACCAAATCGATAGGAGCGTCGGTAAAAGACAAGGCCTCGAGCTTCTCTGCGAGCAGGCTCGCCCAGCGTTTGAAGAGAGGCTCCTCTTCTTTCAAAGCCTTGTCGGAGAAGGCGTGCGACAAGACTCGTCGCTGTCGTGCGTGACTGGAATCATCCGAGCTCAAGATAGAGGTGGTTCCATTGACGGGAATGGCATAGAGGCGACGGTCTTTTGCAAAACTCCTCTTGCCGGACAGTCGATGACCATATATCTCCTTCCAGGCGTTCGTGCCCGACAAGCCTTTGCCATTGGCTTCTGCGTCGATGTAACTGATCTCCGTCGGAGAGACTCGCACCACGGGTCCGTACTGTGAGTGGAGACGTTGTTTCGTCTTTGTGTCTTGTCCTCTCCAGATCATCCATATAAGTGGTAGATTACTCGCTGCCCAGAGCCGTGGGCCAGGGAACTTCGAGAGTGGTCCAAACCAGACATCGTATACAGTGATCGCAACTCGATAAACAAGATACTATGGACAGTTAGCAAACAGGCATCAGAGTTGCAGACGAGGCACGATACTGAGATGACAGGAAGAGCGAGCATCCTCCAGACGAAGCCTGGCGCCGTTAAAGAGATACGTTCGAGGTCCATGACAGCTCGGTAGAGTCGTCACGTACGTAGCGGAGGAGCGGGTTGAGGGAGTGTGGAGGATCTTCATTGCGGATCTGGGCATGAGGACAGTCTAAATATGCTAGACCATCACCGCGAGAGAGTTCGAGCAGACGCCATGCCCTGAGAGCCTTGCTCACACCCTCCGCGATTGCGTCTCCGGTTGCCAATCAAAACCCACCTCCTCTCCCAAAGGCAGCGGGACGTTGTAACTTGCAAGAGTCATGGACGAACTACTGCAGGTTTCATGGCGCGCCCATCACACGCTTGACAGAAGTGAGGATGGCAACGAAGAGCCAAGGCAAGTGTGCGGAGTTTCCAAGCTTGAGAAAGGACGTTATTTTGCCAAGCGAGCAATAGTCTTTTGATCTTCAATGTGATCTTCACGAACAGGGACGACGATCCGCAACTCGACTCGAGATGCCGACGAAGCAGCGATTCTATCAAGACATGCTGCAGCTGATTGTTCGCATTCGACATCCCAACAACGAATGACTGGAATTCAGCTGCAACACGCGATTGTTCGTCATGATTCCACTCCACTCTCGCGCAGAACGCGGCCCAAGAATCGACCCACTCGCTCGTGGCCGGGCTGTCACGGAGACTCTCAGAGCGATACGTGCGTACGAAATAACTCTTTTAGTCTTAAGGCTCAGCCGTTCCGATTTCCCAGGAGTCAAAATGTTCTTCTCAATTCCGACTTGGTAAGAGTTTGATTATGGCAGATACCGGATAAGTCAAACAATACTATTCGGCTGTTGGTGTTTGTATGCGGAGGTTAGATGTTCCTGCAGAGGCTTCAAGATCAGCACCCAGACCACGCTGTAACCGGCAAAAACGTCCACAATTTGGAGAAATACTGCTTTAACGCTCGCCAGTGCTGTCACGTCAAGGATCGTGGGAACTTTGTTTTCGCACGGAAACTGGTCCTAGACATCGCTCGTATTTGCCTGAATCTCGACGCTGTGTTCATGGATAGTAGGGACGAGTAAAATCTTTCCGAAGCAACGAGTGCCGTACATATCAAGTGTCATATCTGCTGACTCTCTCGTGTCTCTTGGACCGCAGATGCAACGCAAGAAATCCTACCATACAATGCTTCAATAGATTGAATCCTGATAAGGGCAAAGGAGTCTCTGAGAAAGTGTATACAAGAATGCTGCGATGCGATCCGTGATGATCAGTTTGCCGAAGCTACTGTCCAACGTGGGTGCTTCGAGCCTCGACACGCCTTTAGGGATTCGGCCGTAACGTAGAGATCTGCAACACGGTATGCCTGCGCAGACTGTGCAGCTTCCGTAGAGTGACTCAGCGAGTACAATAAACGGCAAGCCACATGCATACTCCGTAGTCAAACTCATGTCATGAGTATAGCCAAGGCGCAGCATGCGCATTGTGTCCTTGGTTCAAAAACTGGAATTCAGGACCATTGGTGTTTGTTATCAACGAACGATTCTGATATCGGGATTGGCAAAACTCTACTGCAGTTTACAAGTGTGTTTCGCAGCGATCATATGATCACTCTAGGACTTGAGTATATTATGGCAAGGACCTCCAGAACCGAACATGGCTCGAAGGTCAGCGACGATTTCTTCTGGCTGTTCATATGCGAGGAAGTGACCTCCGCGTTTCTTCTCGCTCTCGAAAACAACTGGGCCGAGAGTTCTTCCCCAGGTCCGGGGAACGATAGTGAGCTCCTATGGAGAAGACCGTCAGCCTCGTGTGCAGGGTATGGCTTGGTGAATACAGTCGGAACCCATCCGATCAACGCACGCCGCTTAGACTGCGTCTCACTAGCATGTCACCACGAGCCAACATCCGGTCGTACTGTAAATACACAGGCGGGGATGGCAGGATTCTAGGAAACACCCACGTACCTTTGGAGCATAACATAATCCGAGCTTGACTCGCTCAATATAGCGCTGAACACGTTCACGAGTGGCGTCGGCTGTTGTGTGTGTAGCCTCGTAGTATATGCGTAGAGAAGCAGCGGCGCCGGCTTGTGAGAACCAATAGATCGAGATCCATGTCAATATCTCATCATCGGTCCACGGGTAGCTGTCTGTCCAGTCATGAAGTTTCTCATAAATCCAAGCGAGTAAGGCTACAGGGCTGTCGGCAAGCGCATAACCGACAGTCTGAGGCTTAGTACCTGACAGAAGATAAAGTCAGCATGGCTGCATAATGCCACACATCAAGTTGGTGCGCTCTACTTACTCTGGATTGACCTGTAGCCACTGCCCTCATTAGCAAACCAATCACTCCTGGAGCGCCCTTGTATCTCGTCTTCGGTATATGGGGTCACAGCATGTTGAAGAGCGAGTAGCGGATGCGTAGAAAATTCTGGAGGGGACGCCCGGACCATGTTGATATGGGAAGCCAGGCAAGATTCCGGGTAGAGAAGGCCTATACTGCGGGTGATGTACATTCCCCAATCTGATGTTATCGCGTCAGTCACAATGTATAATTTGAGATCGTGAGAAACAGGTCTTACCGCCACCTTGGGTGACTGATTCGTCAAGAAGATCAGCATACTTTTTCTTGAACAATATCACGAAGGAGTCGCACCGTATCTGTTGTATCCGAGAAGCTGCATGAGACGGTGACATGCCTCAGCATACTGGCCAAGTCCAAATCCTTTCTTCTTGATACCTAGCATAAGACTGAGAAGGATGTCCTCGACAGTTTATTTCGTTCTCAACACTGACCTGCGCTCCATCCGAAGTTTGGTAGAGAAGGTGCAACGACGTGAAAGTTGACATCGTTGGCGTCTCCTGATAGGCTACTAAGCATTTTGGTCACCTCTACGTAGCTGCCAGGCTATACTGTATTAATTTCGACACATCAACGAGCTTATACGATACGACCTACCCAGCCATGAACGAAGAGCAGAGGGATAGCATCTGACGTAGAACTCGGCTGATGCAAGAAATGTAGCTCGATATCCCCAAAGCCATCAACGGTGACATCCGTCTTGAAATTGGGCAGCTCGTTGAGTTTTGCCTCTGCCTTCCTCCAATCGAAGGCGTTTCGCCAGTGCGATGTGAGTCTTTTGATATCAGCCAGAGGGCTTCCGTAAGCCCACTCGGCGTCTTCTAGCTCATCGGGGAAGGTGGCAAGGTCAAGTCTTTTATGGAGATTTTCAAGACGAGATTCGGGCACAGCGATGCGATAGGGAGAAGGCGACATGTTTTGAATCACGGATTGTGTGAGGAAAATAGTAATCACATTGAAGTGAGTCGTGGTAAGTGCGCTAATACGGAGAGCTTAAGGCGGGGGAGGGATGTGCTCAACGATTAAGCTTGCCGAAAAGAGCCGCATCTGCGCCTCATCCGTCACCTCATTCACTGCTGTCGGCTTCCGCCCCGACTCGCATTTTTCACCATGATATTCGAGGCACGACGCACTCCTTGGAACAGCTCTCTTGGGAGTTGGACAACTGAGAATACTCCAGATGCTTGAGATGATCTTCCTGCGCCACGAGCGTCCACAGAATGCTCCGAGATCCAAACGTCTGGTCGTCGCCGCTTACCCGGAATTTGTCAGATCGTCTGTCAAGATTTACATGACTTGACGTGCGCCGCAAGGACATTCTCTCGAAAGGGGCAAGGCATGGGCTGATCGTCGTTGATCAACATCACAACCAAAATTCCGTGCCTGATCATGCTGATTTCCATGACGGCCCCCAGTCGACTCTTTACTGGGTCGGGACACGTTCATACAAGCGTGGGCATTGCACGGCTGGTGACAAGGCAAGCGGTCACTCTTGGTGACGTATTTTTGTATGGGGAACCGAACTGAACGGCATGGAGACATGAATCTCCTACATATCTTTTCCGCTCTCGGAGATTTCTCAGCTATCATGACGATCTGAACCTCAGCACGGTGCTGAGAGTCAGGATCCACGAAATCGAGAGATTGCGTAGATGTACCAAAGACGACGGCTGATTCGTATCATAGACAAAGTTTTAATGTCTGGTACTCATACATAAAGGAGTGCCATTCGCTCGCCCTGAGCGTAGTGTTGTTTGGTTATCTTGTCGAAACACTGTTCGACCACTCTTCAACATGCAGAGAATCTCGGTCGCGCTCGCCTTCCTTTCGCTTACTGGCTCTACTCTCGCTAGACCAGCCCCAGCGGAACCTGTGCCTTCACCGACCACCACCGCCATTGCTTCTCTCGAGGACAGGGATCTGATCGGGGACCTTACCGGGGCTGTAGGCGGTGTCCTGGGCGATGCTGTAGGAGACATCAACGACGCTCTCTCCAAAGTTGGGGTCGGCCAACTTGCTGGAACACAAGCATGGAGCACAATCTCATCAGCTTTGGCACAAGTCACAGCGACTAAGACTCAGACCAACGCTGCATCGGCCATCTCCCAACTCTCTAGCATCCACGCTGCTAAGCCTTCGGCGAACCTGTTCGAATTTGTTGCTGCTGTCGCCGCGGAAGGTCTAACCGCCAACTCCGTCAATGATCTTCTCGGCTTTGTCGACGGCTTGGCTACTGGCGAGAACAGCATGAGCAATGTCAACATCCAGAAGCCCAAGGACACCATCTACCCTAAGAAGGGCAACGACCCCAAGTATAGTGTTACCGAGTCCTCGTTGCGCGCCGCCATCTACATTCCTCCTTCGTTCCAAGGCGGCAAAATTCAACCTGTGATTCTGATGCCTGGTACGGGAGCGACTGGATACTTTACATATGTTGGAAACTGTAAGAAACATCTCTACGATAGAGCCTGTATGACTTTCACTGATGTGGTGCTAGATATCAAGCTTCTTACCGGATCAAGCTACGCTGACCCCGTGTGGCTCAACATTCCTGGATATCTCCTGAACGATGCTCAGGTCAACGCTGAATATGCTGCGTACGCGATCAACTATATCGCTAGCATTACTGGCAAAAAGGTGTCCATCATTGGCTGGTCCCAGGGGAACATCGATATTCAGTGGGCATTCAAGTACTTCACATCCACGGTGAAAAACACCAGGAATCACATTGCTATCAGCCCTGATTATGCTGGTACCGTCAACGCCAATCTCATTTGTCCCGATGGCCTTCCGTGTGATCCATCTGTCTTCCAACAGCACTACAAGGGATCGAGCAACTTCATCGACAAGATGAGGCTCAACAACGGAGACTCAGCATACGTTCCCACGACCACTGTCTATAGCGGACTTTTCGACGAGATTGTCGAGCCTCAGCAAGGCACAGGTGCCTCAGCATACCTCAATGACGCCCGCAAAGTGGGCGTCACCAACAACTACCTTCAGGGCATCTGCCCTGGCCTACCTGGCGGTTCTTTCTACACTCACGAAGGTGTACTTTACAACCCGATTGCATTCGGCCTGGTCAAGGATGCTCTGATCAATGGTGGAGCTGGTAAGACATCTCGTCTTGACCTCAACACCTTATGCAACATGTACCTCGCCGACGGTCTCAACGTGGGCGACCTGCTCCTTACCGAGAACGCCATTCTGGTCGCTGCACTTTCACTCGTCCTCTACGAGCCCAAGGTCTCAGTCGAGCCCGCCATCAAGGCATATGCCACATACTAATCACCTCACGAACGCCCAACCTTTATAAATATTCTGGTCTTACAATCTGTACATATATCATGACCACATAGAGCAGCCGGTGGAAAGACCGGGTTGACGAAAGCTGATGACCCTTCTTGTATATATATATTGTTATTTACTTATTGTTTTCTCCTTCCTTGAAGAGCTTCGTGTTGCGCAGCACCTAATGTTGTTTCGAGTTGTCGTGGCTAATGGGCGTTGTGTCATGTAAATATGCTATGGTGCAATCGTTGTTCGTCAAGGTTTGGGGTTGGTCATCATGTCGTCAATGTCGCTCAGTGCTCAGGATTGTTAAAGCGGCAGAAGTCCAAGCAGACCAATGATGGCCTGGACGAGGAATGGCTGGGCAGTGTCAGTAAGTGTTGGTGACGAGCAAAGCGGAATGCGGGACACATACAGTTTGGAGGTTTCTCTCGGCATGACTTCCCAGAGTAGCGGCGGTGCTTGTTCCGACGATGATGAAGCCACCGCCCGTGGTAGCCGCTGAGCCCGTGGTGGCAGGAGATGTGCCAGTGGTACTCAGACCGCTTGCAACAATAAGACCGCCTCCTGACGTAGGCGTTGTTCGGGATGACGAAGCAGAGGCAGTCAAGGGCTGAGAAGCGGCAGCTGTGGTCGAGGCGACAGAGCCGCCAGAGGCGATGACACCGCCGGTGATGATGGACGAGATGGCACCGGTGCAAACGGCACCGCTGGGACAGCAAGCAACATGGCCAGCCTGATCAGGAGCGCAGATGGCCGAGTTTGCACAGCAAAGACCTGGGGCACCAATGGATGCACAGTTCTTGTAATTTGTCGGGCAGGACGTTGGATCCAGCGCGCGTTTGGGCAGCTCGTGGTGGAATGTTTCGTTGGAGCTTGTCTGTTGCGACCATTCGAGCACGGACAGAAACGGCGAGAAGAGTGATGCTTCTGCCAACGAGGTCAAGAGCAACAGAAGGCTGCAGAGATGCCAGAGGCCAGATCGAGACAGCATGATTGTTTGCGAATTCGGGCTTTGTCAAAGGTACGAGTGCTTCTATCTGGTTGCTGCCCGAAGAGATCAAAGGTTGCTCGTCTTGCGTCTGTTTGCTTCTCGGCTGTTGGCAGGTGAATGCGTGTGGCCCCTGCGGCAGCTCTCTCTTCACTTACAAGCTCTCATCCTCCAGCTTTCAATCAACGAAGCATTGCACTGCACACCTTTATGACTCCAGCGTACGCCGTATACGAAGTAGGTAACGTGTGTAGCTCTGAAGATGCGCATTTCTTGCACACCTTTATGACTCCAGCGTACGCCGTATACGAAGTAGGTAACGTGTGTAGCTCTGAAGATGCGCATTTCTCTCGGGAAATTGGATGATGTTTGTCGACGAGCGATAAGTCCTCGACTATCTTGATACATGCTTTACGTCGCTGTAGAAGAAAAGTGGCAGTGGAAGCGGTCAACACAAGAGGAGCCGGAAGAGAGCCTGAACGAGTGAAATCTCCTCGCCCAAGGTCGTATAACAGTTGGGTCGGAGAGCTAGGCTCTACGGAAGCAGCTACGAGCATCTCACATCACATCTTAGAACAGGGTAGGCGGGACGATCGTACTTTCTGAAACGTGTAAGTGCGACTAACTGATCACTTGGATTGACATGATGGTCGGCTTCACCACCATTCGAAGAACGCATTACCATGTTGCATCTTATACTCTTGTTTGGCTTATTTTGCCCCATTGCTTCCTCTCAGACGGCCTGTCCGTTCTTCGACTCCGCAGAGCACAATTACACCGCCTGGTCAGAGAACCACATAGCCACGTGGTGCAAAGATCATGACCCCTTGTCGACGTCTCAGTGTGCCAGTCAGTTTGATACACTTGGTGTCTAGTCTGATTGCTGACACAGAAGAGCTGTTGTATGGCCACCCTCCCTCCAGTATCCTGAACGTGTCGAGTTCCGTCGCAACTTCAAAGAGCATCTCTTGCAGCTCGAACCCAGGATTGGCACTCTCAAAGACTGCATTGCCCGCTCGTCCGCTCTTCAACTCAACTCTACGAGACATGCAAACGGCTTGAGCGAAGCCGTGACCTGTGACCTCTATTCCTTTCACCCCAAGCGACGAAATGAATGCGTATGCTATCCCGTATACAGTGACCACGTCACATCCATCACTGCTGTTGTCCAAGGCATGTACAGAGCCCTCGAGACCACATCCGTCTACTACCCACCAATTCAAGTCATAGAAAGCTGCCTGCTCGCAGCTGCTGCTCAAGGCCCGCCTGCCATCTGCGACCCACATAGATCGAAATGTCAAGAGTCTGCCGAGGTCCTTTATCGAACACATAGAGTCTCTGGAGACTTTCCATACTGTCCCACACCTGGCCTGCATGCATCTAGTCACCAGCCGGTTCGCACCATCGCACCTTGGAGATCTCACCATACCACAACGGTGACTGTTACATCATCGAATGACTGGGGGCCGCTGCCGACTGGTTCTGACTGCAAAAGGGATGGTGAGGAGAAGTCACTCTGCAAGAACGACAAGTGTATGTGGGGTTTCCTCAAGCCTTGGGAATCCCCGACGGTCAGATTGGTCACAGTCACAGGCTCCAATGGCGTCTCGCTCTTTGGTTCTGTGAAAGAAAGTGTCAACATTACCACACCGCATTGGGGGTTCCTTGCTCCGGCCACGACTACTAGAAAGAGCACGACTACGACGTCGAGCTACGACACGTCAAAGTTCAAGAGCAAAAAGCCCGAATCATCGGCTCACTCTACCTCTCCCCCAGCACCGGTATGCACCAACGAGCTTGACTGCAGAGAATACTGCGAGAAGAGGATAAAGGCACCAAAGAAGCACATGATGGCACTTCTAGTTGGCGGCACTGCGTTTACTGGGATTGCGGGTCTGGCAATGCTGCTGAAGATATACAGCAAACACATTCATCGCTGGTGTAGGGCTCGACACGACCGCCGCAGAAGCGCTGAAACATATATTCAGCCTTCGATGGATGACGGGAGTGTGCAGGGCTTGCAGCTAGCGCAGGCACGTCCAGTTCAGGCGAGAAGCAGAGGTCATGTGCGGTTCCAGGTTGATGGCGCCGACAGTGCTGTCGATGTGCTCGATGATACAGATTATGTCCCCAGAAGGTCGAGCGGCCACGAGTTTCGTTTTTGATCGAGCCTTAGCATTGGGCGTGAAGCGAGTCAATGGCTGAAAGATGAGGAAGACAGGACATGACATTCTTATCCCTTTGCAAAGAACAAACACACATTCCCGACTACCACAGTCATATCGTTATGTGTGATTGGTGATTGGTGATGGTTTGCCTGAGGATGAACTGAACGATCAGGAAGATGCAGGCCAGGCTTGGCGGGAAGATTGTCCGCGTCCAAAGCTCCACGTCATTTCTTGGTCGTGCATACCTACCTAGCTATTTGCGCCGCGAACCAAAACCTAGAGACAACTGTCACAGCACCGCCGTACGCCCAGCATGGTGTCTCTCTTGCTCACCGTCTTCCTGCTGAACGTGGCAATCCATCTCATCAACACACTTGGCGCTGCGACCATCAACGAGCTGGTATGGACATGATGGAATGCTGCTTGCGACTCGACAGACACTAAATGCTCGTAGCTCTGGGTCCTCTA
>Ga0268250_10001159_pt1 | contig 11658 bp, 12 predicted proteins | sample AgamicAsSfe_FD_200448 | JGI IMG/M metagenome (GOLD analysis project Ga0268250, IMG submission 200448) | Agave microbial communities from Guanajuato, Mexico - As.Sf.e (v2) (version 2) | ecosystem: Host-associated > Plants > Phyllosphere > Phylloplane/Leaf | place: Guanajuato, Mexico | collected... | reverse complement strand
TGATGAGCAACGCATGATGAATGATGACTAGCTAACTAATTGATACCCCATTTATGATACATCCCTCATCTTTCTCCGATACTAAGCTTCGTGGGTTTTCTACTATAGGTTGTGCCCTGTTTGTTACAGGACGACTAAGGACGCATAATGGCAGTTCAGCGAATTCTTTGATGCTGCGTCCTCCCTTCGCAGCTGAATACGAGCAAGTGTACACATCAGGAGGAAGTACTTTTGAAGGAGGACGACTGGAAACTCAATACCCTAATTACGTTAATGACCTTGAATCAGAAAATACCAAGACGCCAGCGTCTACAAGCAGCACCAGACCAGCCATCCACCCTGCGTCATATCACGATACTCACACATCCGCCATTGAGTTCCACAAATCGCCAACCTCACCTCCAACCACGAAGCACATCCAGCTTTTCTCCACCTCCACTCCCTCTCTAGCACCATCATCAGCACGTCCCCTGATCATCGGCACAGCATAGATCCACTTCCCCTCCTTGCCCCTACCCTTTCCCTTTCCTTTTCCCTTTCCTTCACCTTCACCCTTTCTCCTGGACTTCTCCTTGCCAACGACTTCCTCTGCCCACGGCACAAACACCCTAACATCCCTCTCCGCCTCCAAAACCCCTCCCAACACCCCCACCATTTTCGCCACCAGCTCCTTCGACGCCCTCTCCGCCAGTAATGCGGCAGACATGTAGCTCAGCTGCCACTGGCTGTACTTCTTACTCGGCGTCGTCCTGGTCCTGTCGAATTGGCGCTTTAGGACGAAGCATGAGCGGTGCAGCAGGCGGAGGGTGGTGAGGAGGGGGGCGAGGTGTTGGGACGCGAGGATGGTGGTCGGGCTTGGGCTTGAGGAGGTGGGAGAGGCTAAGGGAGCCGGAGAATGGTATGGTGGCGTGCGAGGAAGCGTAGGGTAACCAGGGTCGGGTAGGCGGGCTGAGGCAAAGGACTCGGCGAGCCATATGTCTGCGTTTGCGTCTGCGTTGGCGTGAGACTTGGCATGAGTAGTGGTAGTGCGTAGCTGGTTGGCTTGCTTCGACGCCGCAGAGCGAACTGAGCTAGGCTTGGGTCCATAGTGCAGGAACGTGGTGTTTGGCAGCGATGTCAAAGAGGTCCGATTGCGGCTGTTGCTGTTGTCGCTGTTGTTACTGCTCGTTGCCGAAGTGGAGGGCGAGCTCCTGCTTGGACTTCTGATCTCTGCTTCGCTCTCATCAGACGTGCTGGCTCCCTCACGTCCGTCATCATCCCCATCACTTTCATCGCTATCAGAGAAATACCTCGAGTACTCATCCGTCGTGGTGGGAAGCGCATGAAACTGTCGTCGTGAGTGCACGAGCAGGCTCTCCTTAACCCAGTGGACATGCTGAGCTTGTCTCTTCTGTTCCTGCTCCATCTGCTGCTGCACGTCAAGTCTCCTGCTTTTCTCCCTCTCCTGCTCTGCCTCCTCAGCCGCAATTCGCTCCGTCACCGCGTCCTGCCTGCTCCTCAATACAGCAGCAGCGAGTGCACGAATCCTCATCGTCACGTCGATCTGACTCGCAAACACATACGCAGCCGGTCCTAGTTCTGCCTCCACTCCAGCTCGGCCTCCATCTCCTTCTCCCACGTCCCCATCAATCGCATACAAGCCACCAACACATTCAAGCACAAACATCGGTCTCCCATCGACGCCCGTCCTCAACGTCAAATAAGTTCCCTCCTTGGGTCCGCCATCATCCTTTCCCTGCAAGTTCAGAAACTCACAATCACCCACACGCAGGCCACGTGGCGACAGAGTGAAGTGGCGACTGCGGTATTGAACTGGGAAACCGGGGATGTTCAGGTCGCAGATGCAGAGGGAGCGGAAGAGGGTGCTTGTGTTGTTAAGGGCGGAGAGGGACGGTGTGGGCGTCATGGCGTGAGGCGACGTACTTGAGAAGTGGAGGAGGTTTTGAAAGGCAGGGAAGCGGGCGAGATCGAGCGTGAAGTCGTCAAAGTCGTCTGGTGACAGGAGGAGATATGGACGTGACAATGACGAAGATGTTGAAGCTGCCGCTTTTGGCGTCGTTGATGTGGTTGGCATGATACGATCCTGCTTGCCTGGACGTCCAACTAAGTCTGGGACACAGCCAGAGTTACGTCGTGGTCTCGTCGTAGTAGGCTTGGACGGCTTCCCTGCACTGCTCGTGCGCTGGTACATCGACAAGGGAGAGTCTGGAGTGCCAGTACTGTTCAGATACGCCTGCGCATCGTTCGTAGAGGGTCGAGAAGTGTTGAATTGCTTAAAGGATAGCATCGTAATGGAGTTTGTGGTAATGATATGAAACGAATATGAAGCACAAGGGTAATGTAAGAAGGAAAGTGCAAAGAACAGCGATAGGGCTCGATAATGTATAGCTGTGGCACTCGAAGTTCACGCCCTGAAACAGGAGACATTGTGCACGTCATGTTTGAAACATTGCCACTAGTTCAGAGCGATTGTGGCTTGCACAGTGCTGTTTGATGTTTCAGATATTTCTCGGACAAAGAAAGTTATTTCAGCTCGACCTTGCGTGCACATTCACAGGACATAGTACCTGATGTGGTATCATGAGCTCAGTGATATCAGTATGCCAGAGACGCTGATGACTGTGGGTTGACGCCAATATCAAGGTAGTGACATAGCTGATATAGCTGACACCGAGTAGAAGGCTGTGACAGCGTCAATGCGCCGCTCGTACAACCTGAAGGGAGCCGTCCATTGCCAATCGCGCATTTCGCTTCCCCGTCTGACGGCAAGGTGATGAAACAAAGAACGTGAGCAGAAGATGAGAAGATGACAAAACATCACAGGGCGCTTATTTCGCACTGTATTGCCTGCCATCCCTATGATGGGGTATGGCGCCTTCCTCCCCTTCGCTCGCAGCCTCACAGGCAAGCAATTCTACCGCGCTCCGCCGCACACGCATCTCTCCCCTGCCCCAAATCAGCAGAGATAGATAAGACTTTCTCTTTCTTTCTTCCTTCCGCCGCGACTCGTCCGGTACTCTCACATACAGTACCAGTGTACCACCCAGTCCCGGACTCCAAGTCCGAAGCGCGAACAGCAGGCAGCCCTTGTGGTTGGACATGGTCCATATCCGCTCGGTCATCGGTCATCGGTCATCGGGCATCCTCAAGCCATTGCGATTTGTCAGCATGCGCTGCGACGATGTAAAGGTAGAGGTAGAGGTAGATATGCGCCACATTGATACGTAGGGTCTTCACTTCAGACTGGACTTACGTAGTCCTCATACAAGGGGGAAGCGGACTAAGAAGCCAACAATTCGCAATTCTTTGGTGAGGGAGGAATAGCGACCGGCCCATCTAAGTCGCCCTTGTTCCATCCACTGGGCCATGTCGATGTAGACTTTGCTGTTGCTCACTCATTCCAGGGTTCGCGATGGGCGCACGACTCTTTTAGTGAGGGAGCAGGTTGCAGAGAAGGTCGACTCATTAATCTTCCTTCAAATAAGAGACAACCAAGTAGTCGCTTGCCGAAGTGAGTGTTGCGTCACGTTGACGGTTTGCACAAACCGCAAGACAGAAACGAGAGGCCTCCGTCAGTCGTGGAGTGAACACTCTTGGCAGGCAAGCTCTCGGGCCTCTTTTTCGCAGCGAACTTTCTTTGTCCATTTGCCTTGCCTTTCACCGTGCTGTATCGTGTATGCACCTCATCTTCACTCTAATGCATTGACCACTAGCCATATGCAGTAACCCTTACGACGACCACTAATCAAACACAATTACCCATGCGACGCACGCAGAGTATCCCATCCGTCCCATCGTCATCGCAGGACGGCACGGCATCGAAAAAAAGCACGGATGAGACGAGCAACGATGAAAGTCAAAGCAAAAGCAGGAGCAGGAGCAGAGGCAAGGAGGGAAATCTATCGCCCATCGTATGTTAGCATAAATTCTATGCAGGAACACGTAAAAGGCCAATCACGAGTCCAGAGTCTAGACCTTTTCCTTTCATATTAAACCTTTCAAGCGCTCAAGGAGGATTTGCTGGTTTGCTGAATCGATCTCAGGCCCCGCGCTAAAGTCAAGGGGCGATTGAGATTAAGCCATGGGGAAAAAAGTCAAATGCCCTTACGATGATGGCGACGTCGTGACTGTGCAGCGGAGACAGCTCGGGACTCGCAGACAGACACCTGGACACCATTACAGACCGATGTTCTAGCGGCTTTGGTGTCATCACCATTACAGACCGATGTTCTGGCGGCTTTGAGGTCATGACAATTGGCACAGTTCACAGTCACTGTAGCCAGTTAGGTGGATCATTGAGAACTCTATTAGCATCACACTACTCATTTCCCTCCCTCCTCCTCCTCCTCCTCCTCCTCCTCCTCCTGCACTCATCATCATCATTGCGATTCAGCGACAGGAATTAGCCCTCCGCGGACGTAGCCCCATCGGACCATTCCACTTCTGCCGCGTTCTCAGATCCCGATAGACGTGCATACATATATGCATGTATGTACGCGCGGCTGGCGCAGAGCACCGTTTCTTCGTGTGCCTTTGCCTTTGCCTTTGCCTTGTGGGCTGTATGTAATCTTCATCGTTCGTCGATGGTGATAAGGTTAGACGATGAGGAGCATGCGCACAGTCATCATCGGCGTCGGTCTCGGAGCATTGTACAATCTATGCTTTTCAGACGGTACAGTCGTTCATCGTATATGCTGATATTGTTGAATAGGCAAAACGACCCATATTCTGCGAATCCACCACTGCCCCAATGTGTATATATAATGTTACAAGTAACTCGTAGGACTGACGAGGGCGGCCCCATGGTCCTGATCCATAGTTTACCAGAAGAAGCGAAGGGACGTGGCCTTCGCGCAAGGCGTGCTCCGTATAGGTTGTATGTTCGGGAAAACATCAACCCTGAGGAAACCCTCCGTAATACTCAGACTTGCCGCCGTGAGGTGGGGGCAGTTGTGAGACGTGTGGCGACTGCTGTGTATGTCCTGGATGTTGTTGTTGTTGTTGTTGAGGAGGTTGTTGAGAATGCTGCGGTGGACCTTGATGCGATCCAGGACCAGGCGCTTGGTGAGGCATGTAACTCTGGTGAGTGCCGTGTGTAGGGGGATATGCAGCCAGGCCTTGACTGGCGTGTTGCGCAAGTGGATAAGCGTGGGAGTCGTGTGGTGATTGGAATGGAATGTTCTGATTCGACGGGCGCATGTTCATCTGTGGTGGTTGGCCACTCATCATGTGTGTGTATTCGACTGGTTGAGTAGAGTTCTGTTGGTGTTGGTGTTGTTCGGAAGCTCGATTGCGGTCGCCAGACCATCCGTTAATATTTTCTGGTGAGTGGTCGCCGGCGTTGGAGGGAGTGCTATCTCGTTTGTTGCCAGGATGCGCGCCATATCCTGTGGCTGGTTGCCATTGTGTCGTGGGACGGTACCCATAAGTAGATCCTGATCGTGGTAGTTCAGCTCCGTGATTCAGCATGTTCGTGGCGAGCTGAGCCTGTCCGATCTGTGGCTGCTGTGAAAGTAGTGGCAGGTTGCCACCATTCGCATGTTGATCAGAGACGCGAGAGCTGTGGTCTTCTAGTACAGCTACATAGAGTCAGATTAACACGAGTCAGATGTGTGATGCGAGTCTGTGAGATATTGAAGATCTGGGACTGTTGTGCTGGGAGCGGACCAATGCAAAAGTAGATGGATGAAAGCAGCAAACTTACCACCATTCTCAACACCCATCGCTAATGCTGCTTGATCCAGTCGCATGCGCAACATTTGTATTTCAGCTTCTTGCTGACGGATGCGTTCATGTAGAGCAGCAGTAGCTGTGCCTGGGCCGGCGCCAACCGATGCGAGCTCATGTTCAAGATCAGTGACGCGCTTTTCGAGTCGTTCTGTATTTTCCTTTGTGCGCTGACGGATTGCGCGTTGAGCTTCACGATCATTTGCACGTTTCCGCTCGAGTTGGACGGCACTCAGAGTCGAGACGCTACGAGTGCCAGCGCGTGATGCTCGTCGGCGGACAGCACCGTTGCCATGTCCGTTCATGGGTCCAAGTCCGTCAACATCATTCAGCTCATCGTCAGTTCTGTCGGACAACAGGCTGTTCTGATCCTGAATGCTGCTCATGATCAGAAGTAAGTAGACGCTGGAGATCGAGAGCAAGGTAGCACAGAGGAGAGAGTCAGCTGGAGAGGGTCAGAGTCAGATAAAACGACGAACGACGAACGACGAGTCGGAAAATGCGGGGCAGAAACTGAAAAAAGCGAGTCAGAGTCAGATTCGAAAAAAAACAAAAAGGTCTGGCGCAGACTGTGCACTTTAAAGCATAAAGCAACCTCCTTCTGCGCTGTCAATCTGCGAATCTGGGTAGTATGTATTGACCTTTTTGATTCTCGGGTCAAGGACTACCGTCGCTCGTAATGCCGGGACTTGGAAGACTTGATCAGTAGCGAAGCGGCTCTCGAATGGAAAGCCGACGCGCTGCGGCTCGACGTCCTAAAAGTGGGCGAAGCAGCGGCGCCTTCAAAAGGCAAAATCGTCAAGGTCGTGAAAGGTCGCAACTGGGTACAGAGAGCAGTAGTCGCGCGGTCGAAAAGGCCCGCGGAATGACACCGACGTAGTCTTGTGTCGATTGTCGATGATGATGCCGCTAATAATTAGGCGACGGGTGGTGATCGGAAGCTTGCACGTCTGTAGATTGCGGACGGTTAGAAGGTTAGTCTATTGTGTGCTGCACCGATCAGCGCGATAATATATGGGATGCGAGCGCGGCTGTATGCGGTGGCATATATACAGTTTGATGCGCGCAAGAATCGACGGCGGCAAACAAAGGCAATGACAGCAAAATGCCGTCTCTTCGTTTCACTTACTGGTTGCGGTACTAGTATGGTACAGTGCAGTCGACCCCAAGCTTTATTTTAGTGCAAAACCCCTGCCGTCCTTTGATGATCTGATTATCCTACGCGAGCGGCCGACGATTCGCCAGTTCGTGTCGCGAGACGTACTGCCGAAGAAGACTGCCTGTATTGTATGTAGAGTATGCGATTATTTCTCTGCTTCGTCTATGGCTGTGTATGGCCGTTGGTCGATTCGACGGTCTCGAATCGGCGGCAGTGCAAGACGACAAGTGGCGCCGACTGTGATTTTGCTGGAGAAAACGTAAAGGCACAATTGGTGCGTCTCCGAGATGACCCTATCCCTACTCGGCAGTGATGCAGTACAAGATACCGGACGTTCGAGACCTTCTGAGAGCTGGAGGAGAGATTGAGATGCTTTGACCTTTGTTCGAATCAGGCAACTGATTCAGAGGCCGTGAGAGGAGAGGGTGAGGCAGAGGGTTGGCGTGAATTAAAGTCGAAGAGATGATGGGATGGAGTCAAATGACACGAGGGGCTGCGGGCGAGGTTCGGGGGTCAGAATGCAGCAGCGATGATGCAGGCGGCTGTGACTGTGATCTGTGGCTGTCTACTCTGAACATGCAGCGCAAAGCGATAGAGGCAGGCAGATTACGCATGGGCGTAGCCTATATCACTGGCAACGACCGGCCGGCGTCCGGCCGGGAATCGGAGGAGAGATCCGAGGTCATCGCCACTACTCTTGACCAGCACGCAACGCAGCAAAGCACAATGCTGCACACAAGAGGAAGGTGCTTGCAGGATGACATTCGCTTCGCTTATGATTATGATTATATTGGGTTGGAAAATCAGCCCAAGCCACGCTGTCAGAGACATTCAAACCATCTTCATGATTGCGATCATATACAGAGTCACAGAGAGACAGCACGCGGTGTAGAGACTGCGACAATGACCATGATACTGTGCCCATCCTTGAGACCGTGCTGGAGTCGGGACATTGATCTGTCACACATGAGACGATGTTTGCTCAGGTCTGATCTGAATCATCTGATCAGCGTCTCTGACGGGCCTTCTCTCCCTGGTCGCCGGGCCGCCATCGTTTGAGCTTACCTGTCCCTTCCTTCATCCTTCATCTCTCCTCGATGATCACAAACGATCAGCGCCGGTACGACATGCAAACATGCAGCGTCGACAGGATCATCAGAACGTGTGCCTGAGCCGTTATAAGAGACGGCAAGCAACACTGCTGAGCTCAGGCGTGGCAACCTCATGCTCCGATCAGCATAGCATAGCTCCCCTCCAAGACCTCTCAGACGCCACTTACCACCCGTGTAACCTTCCCTTTACGTCAGAGCTCAACAGCACCCTGAAAGCGATTATTATTCCCTGACTTCTCCACGGAGCTGATCCACGTCAAGTTCTAGACCGCACCGCCTCAGTGGACCGTGCTCAGTGACGACACGTTCACCTTTGCCAAGTCCCGAGACTCACATGTCCTCACCTTTGAAGTTTACTGATGAATACACCAAGTGTCAACTCGGTCTCATCTTCAGCAGATATCTTGTAGTCATGTGCTGCAACTCATGGAAAGCAAGTTGGGCAATAGACCATGGACAATGCGCGGGGGCTTCTTTGTTTGTTCAATTTCTGGTCATGGTTGCTCGACAATGCCACGGAATATGCCGATGTGCTTCGTCTCTGATACAAAGACCACCTGAGGGCTTTCAAGCAGGCCGCAAGGTCATATTTGGCGACCATCACATCCATTTCACCATCACCTCGCACTTTCCCCCAAGTCTCAACATCCGCTAGCATAGCATGCTGAAACAATAAGCATGGATGAAAATACAGAGCCTTAGGGTCACGGTATCTTCCGCGGTGTTGCCCGCTGCTAAGCTTGCAATGCCACTACGAACTGCTACTCACCAACGTCTATCGCCGTCCACGTTGCTTTAGGTCCTCCACCGACAGGTATCCTGGCACGTTCGGCACGAAAGCGGCGCATCCCATTGAACTGTCATCTTCGCCGCGGACTTCACTCTTTCACAATGCCTCATGTTCCGTCTGGTGCATCATACGTGAACAACCTTGTCCCTAATCACACGCTACGAATTCCTGGACCCTTTTGATCTCGGACGTCGGACGTCCCGAGATCTCCTCCAAGGACGCGAGCTGGTCACAGAGCCATTATTTCATGCGCGCATCTATCGTCCGAAGAAGACATCACAGCCGATTACCCGTTCACCCCGCCTGCATGCAACGAGCTCCCAGACATGAGTAGTCAATAATGCTTACTAACAACGACCTTATTAGGCGAGCATTGCATATTGGTCTGGATCCAGTCGATGTTACCCTGCAACGCATCTTACGTTATCCAGCCTGGAATGGGGATTTTTGGACGGAATCAGCCGTCACGATTGGTCATCTCGTATCGTATCCTCATGCTCCTGTCTCTACGCAATCTCTTTCCTTCTGTTTCACGTATGCACAGGGCTTCCTTATCTTTCTCATCTGGGGAGTCAGGCTCTCCACTCATCTTGCGAAACCCTCAATCGGCCCAGCAGCCTAGCACATTCTCGGCTCAAGCCTGGGCAGACCGAATCCGGCTGTCCGTACGTCCGTACGTCCGAGCGTGCATGTACGTGACGTGACGATGGTGTAAGCTTTTGTGATGATGAAGCTTGTGTAACTGATGTCTGTGCTGAAGAGTGTACTCGTGCCGAATGCCAGTAATTGGAGGTACAGCCAGGCTGTGCATATAGAGCTGGATTTTGCACTAACAGAAGACAAGTATGCCTGAGGGCCTCAAGAGTCAAGACGCAACACAATATGTAAGAGCTATAGGAAGAAAGCGATATAGCTGGATCAGTTATGCTTTGGAGACGACTCGCGAGATAATTGTAACGGACGTTCACCACTACCACCATCTGTATGCAGCACTTTTCAGCTCACCAAACGCAATTTCGTATCTCCAGACATCGATGTTTAACCATCCAGGCAAATACAAGTGACGTGCCCTTCCAGATATACCAAAGCACGCTCCACTTGAAAAGGCTCATCGCGAAGATTCACTAATCTTGCCTTACACTTCACAAAGCAACCACAAGAATGACCCAAACACAACCCAGCAACGCCGAGACAGCCAGACTCGACACGCCCAGACGCGCAGCAGCACCCTGATTCGGCACTACCGTCGTCCCCGTTGTCATGGCAGATCCCGAGCTCGCAGCAGTCGCCGTCGCCGTCGCCGTCTCAACCTTTGCCAAAAAATACCCCATTGGCAAATTAACGCTATACTTCACGACCCCCTTCTCCGTCGTCGCCGGCCCTCCATACGGTATCGTCAACGACGACAATTGCTGCCTCATACTAATCGTGAAGCCTCCCGTCGTGATCGTCGTCTCAGGATAGAACGCCAGATCCGGCATGTGTATCGCATACCCGGACACGCTCGGCACAATCGCAGAATACTCAACCAGACTATACGGACCGCCCCCCGTCGCCGTAATGCTCGTCGTCATAGTGGTTGTTATATCCGGCTGCGTGAACGTCTCACTTATCGTATCCGGCTGCCCATACACAAACGTCGACGCCGCGCCTCCCAACGTCGGCGTGGGCGTGAAGGACGCGGGTCTGGAGTAAGAGGCATCGTTGTCGAAATTCTGAGGCTCGCAGTCGGTGCGATCGTACCAGAAGCCGGTGGGGCAGAAGAGGCAGGCGGGTTCGTTGGTTGGTGGGGGGCCGATGAAGCCGGAGAGGAAGCCGGGAGGACAGGTGGTGGTGTTGCCTATGATGGTGAGCTGGCCGAGGCTGAAGGTTAGTGTGGAGATGGTGGTGTAGTATTCGGTGATGACGAAGCCGGCGGTGCTGATTGTGGTGGTGAGGGCGCCGGTGAATTCGGCGTGAGTGAAGGTCGTGAGGGTGAGGAGGGTGGAAAGGGTGAGGAGGGCGTGGTTGGTCATTATGGTGAGGTTGAATGGCACGAAGTAGTGAAGGACGAGGAGTCACGAACAGCACGTATACCAGCTATAGGCAGCGGGTTGTAGGATCACAGCAGAATAGTCCAGGAAGTCCCAGTGCCAGAGTATTTCGTGGGAATAACGCACACACTTATGTTCAGTAGAGCAGAGTATCGAAAAGTAGAGGTCACAAGACGTTCAGGATATATATAGCAGCGATACAACGAGTACTTTGATACATGCCTAGACGGTGACGCGTAGCAGCAAGCCCCAAAGCAAGCCCATTTAGGAAAGCAGAAACCCCCAATCTAGCCCATCACGTGACTGGCTATACACAGAAAGAAAATGGTACGAGCCTCGGTACATTGACAGATTGGCCGGCAATTTTCGCCACTTTTCGTATCCTTGTACCATCCCATCTCATCTTCACCATTATTATATTGCTTTGCATACTGTATCCCTCACATCCTCGCGAATCTATTTCCTGTTTCTTCCTCAGCGCAAGAGCCAAATGCCAGACCGAGACTACGTTGCAGTCCGCAGCGACATTGTGAAACTCCTGCACCAACCTGAATACGACGACGGCTCAGCTGGGCCTGTGCTCGTGAGATTGGCGTGGCATAGTGCGGGAACTTATGATGCTGAGACGGATACTGGGGGTTCTAATGGCGCGGGTATGCATCTCTCTCCACATTGAATAGATGGGAAGGGGGATGAGAAATGGGATGAGAAGTGGGATGAGAAATGGGATGAGAAGTGGGATGAGAAATGGGAAGAGGTGCTAACAAGCAGAAAATCAGGCATGCGATATGAAAAGGAAGGTGGCGATCCTGCGAATGCCGGACTGCAACATGCGAG
>Ga0268250_10001158_pt1 | contig 11664 bp, 11 predicted proteins | sample AgamicAsSfe_FD_200448 | JGI IMG/M metagenome (GOLD analysis project Ga0268250, IMG submission 200448) | Agave microbial communities from Guanajuato, Mexico - As.Sf.e (v2) (version 2) | ecosystem: Host-associated > Plants > Phyllosphere > Phylloplane/Leaf | place: Guanajuato, Mexico | collected... | reverse complement strand
GCTATTACATTATTGTAGAGTTTCTTTTTTGTAACAGCCCGCATAAGTAAAACTTAGAAGAATAAATTTAGGCTAAACGTTTAATATAATCTCTGTAAATACAGTACAACAGAAGGATTTAGTAATAAAAACGGTTTAATGTATTTCTTATTGAGCTTTTGAAATGAAGCATCACTAGGTTTTTATTTATTAATGTAGCTCTAAAGCGTCTTTTACGTAGCTACAAGATAAGATAATAAACACTTGAGCTTGTATAAAGGCTATTGCAAACTCTAGTCCTGAGAAAGCTACAATAAACGCTATAGGGAAGAATCCTAAAAAGAAGAATATAAATCCACTTGTCATGATATTGTATGTGAAACCACTTAAAATAGTTAACAGTAAATGTCCAGACAAGATGTTTGCTCCTAATCTAAGACCTAATGAAATATTACGAGCTAAGTATGAGATAAACTCAATTATAACTAGTAAAGGTAATAAAGCGATTGGAGTTCCAGCAGGAACGAATAAAGAAAAGAATTCTAAACCGTGTTTATTTAATCCTAATAATGTTGCACCTAAAACTATTGTAAAGCTAAGTGAAAATGTTAATGCGAAATGACTAGTTGAAGCAAAACTGTATGGAACTAAACCAATTAAATTGTTCATTAAGATAAACACAAATAATGTATACATTAATGGAAAGTATACTTGTCCATTTTTGGCATTTATTTGGTTTACAACAATACCGTGTACTGTTGCGTAAATTGTTTCTTGGCTAATTGATCAGCTATTTGATACAACTTTATTGTTATTTGTTGCCATTAAATTTAACATTAATAATAGGTATCCACCTATTGTTAAGTATAAACCTATGCTTGTTAAAGATAGAGATAAATTTCCTAGTATAGGAGCATCTAGACTTAATAAATTTCTAATTTCAAATTGATCTAGTGGGCTTGTTATGTATAAAAATGAGTTCATTAAATTAATATGTAAAGTATATATTTAAATAAGAATAAAGTAAAGGGTATATATAAAGATTTAATAAAAAACCTCATCCTCTATCCTCCTAACCATAAGCCAGGGGATGATGACAGAGTGGATGACAAGGTATTATTAAAGTTTGCTTATAAATACACGTGTAGAGAATAAACGTACAAATCTTGGTAATACGTATTTTGAAAACACGTATATAAGAGTAACAAGAACTGCAAATGCAAATGTTACTTCATTAACAAAATAAAATGGTACTAATTGAGGCATAGTTTATATTAAAAAATTTTTTGTCATTACTGTTTAATGACTAAATCAAATTACAGATTTGGAATTTAAAGGAAAGAGAAAAGTCCTGCTTGGTAGTTATTTTGTAATTAAGAAGCTTAGTGCTAAGCTATCTTTTGTTTGGACCTAGAGAAGAATCTTCGAAACCCCTCTTATTGCTAGTAGGCATCTGGGGTTCTTGGCCTAGTTCAGATGAGACTGTTTTACCAAAATACTTAAGAGCTTGATTATCCACACTATCCATATTTTCTTGGGAAGTTTTCATATTTGCCATACAGTCTAGTTTGTTTTCAAACTTTATGTGGTCACTTGTCGTAACATCAGAAAATTCCGTCCTGATTATTTCTCTATGTGATTCTAAATCACTTCTATATTGTAAATATTCTTCAACCAATTTATTTCAAGCCGAAATACCTTCTGTGGCTGAAGCAGTTTCGCAAGAAACGTATATAAGTAGGGGTAATATTGATATAAATAAAATAACAATAATAATCGCTTTAGTAATGTTACGAATGTTAGCATTAATAACAAAATAATAACCCAGTACACCTAAAGAGATGACAAAGGTGGTAAAAATATATTTAGTAGTTCCACATATAAAAACGATAGCTGTAAATATCGCTCCTAATATAAATCATTCTAAGTAGTAAAAAATATAAAATAGTATGTGCATCATATCTTATTATTATATTATTAAGAACCTCAGTAATAAACAGATAAGAATAAGAATAATCATACCACATCTACAAAATGTCAGTATAATATACCTGCTTCAAATCCTAAGTGGTGATTTTCTGTTAAATGGTAAGCTAAAATACGTCATAATCCTACAGCTAAGAAAATTGTTCCTATGATTACGTGTATTCCATGGAATCCTGTTCCAAAATAGAAACATGATCCATAGGCACCATCTGAGATAGTAAATGAAGATACTGCATATTCTACTCCTTGGAAAGCAGTAAATATCATTGCTAAGAACACAGTAAAGATTGCACCAAGTAATGCACCATTTCTATTTCCTTGGATTAAAGAGTGGTGTGAGTATGTAATAGTTACTCCAGATGCTAATAATAATACTGTGTTTAATAGAGGTAATTCAAAAGCATTAATTGCTTCTATACCCATTGGAGGTCATTGTGCTCCTAATTCTACTGTAGGTGATAAAGCACTATGGAAGTAAGCTCAGAATATAGCTAAGAAGAATAAAGCTTCAGATACTATAAATAATGCTACTCCCATATTTAAACCTCTTTGTACAGCTAAAGTATGGTTACCTAAGTAAGTTCCTTCTGAGATTACGTCTCTTCATCAGAAAGCCATACTTGAAACTAAACAAATTAGTGCACATGGTAATCAGTACTCTGAATTAGAAAAACCATGCATTGTTAATACACCTGAGGTAGTTAGACTTAATAAGCTAATACATGTGAAAAGAGGTCAAGGTGATGGAGAAACTAGATGGAAAGGGTGTCCCTGAAAGTTACTTCTATGTAAATTTGACATAATATATATTAAAAACCGCATAACACTAAAAAACATAAGGGAATGAGAATAAGGGCAAAGCGATGAAAAAATTATAAATAACAGGTTATATATGTCTTTTTATTAGCTATCAAATTTTTTGTCTCGCAAAGCGCTACAGTTTAATGACTAAATCAAATTAACTATTTGGAATTTAAACAAAATGATTGCTAGGGGTAAAATAAATGATTAATGGATCATTTATTAAAGGCTAGAAAAATAAATAAAAACATTATTAATCGTAAAAAAACACATTAAATACCTGCAGGTTTGCATTACTAATTTAGGGATATAAATAGCTTAATACCAGTTACAGCCTTCTAATTTTTTTATATTAAATATATCAAGATATTCATAAAATATTTAAACTGAACAGGTTTAATAATGGTTTTTAATTTTTTAAATATTTTATTAAGACTCTATATTGCAATTATTACAAAAAAACATAGGTGTAATAACCAAGGAAATAAGCAGCCTATCCAGGCCATAACGCGAAGCAGTACTTGGAAGGGGAACACTTACAAGCTTACTAGCCCCTAATAATAATAAATTAGCATAATTGTGTAAATTTCTATCTGGTGATGAAGCATTAATAGAACCGCTATTAACACCTGAAAAGATATTAATAATGAATCTAGGTGAGAGAAAATTATATATTCCACGGTTAATAGCTAAGTCGAAACTGTTAACATCCAGCAAACTTAACCTGGAAACAGAATCGGGGAGTAAAATTCCATATATTTCTTCTGATAGCCTAGTATTAGTTAGATAACCTTTAAACAAACCTATTGGGGTTGATACTTGGACTGGACCACTCGCAGGATATATAGAAGGCATAGAGGAGAAAAGCAATGATAAGTATACACCATCTCTATCTCATAAATCTATAACCCAGCCCTAATATACATCTCCTTCTAATACTAGTATAGGCACTAATCATAAATCTAGCTGATGTTTATCATCTTTTCTAGATGAATTTTTACCTATAATTATGATAATTCCTAGTAATATAGAAAGACCTAAGCCTAAGGCCTCCGTAGAAGTGTCCAGCTCAGGTATTAAGGGAAGATCTACACCAGGAGGTGTTAAAACCCTTGGACTAAACAATACAAAAATCCATAGTGCTATGATAAACAATATTATAGCAAAACCTCCGATCAATGCGGGCATAAACACAAACAATGTTACCGTGTATAACCCCAGTATATTAAAAAGATTTATTTTATTTATTTGTTTAATTTTAAAGTAGTTAATAAGGCAAATATTATTATAATAAACAAGTTATTGTCACTAATAAACAAGTAAGGAGTTAATAAGTAGAAAATTAAACCAACTAATATGTATAAGGCATAAGATGTAATAACACCAGTATCTAAACTAGCAATATTCTGACTTAAATTAACCAATCCTTTTTCTAAACCGTATGGTCCTAATAATTCTACAGATCCTTTATCAAGAACTTTAGTTGTTTGACCACCTATTTTTAATACAAAATCTGTGATGTATCTGTTGTAAAACAGTTCTATCAAGAAACGTTGATTGAAGAAACTAAAAATATTATAACCTAATCTAGATAACTTAAAGTGTACTAATAATTTAGGTAAGAACTCAGATAATACAATAAATATTACACTAAGTGAGATAGTGAATACTAAAGGTAATAACTTGAATAAAGTAGGAACGGCAAATTCAGTGTCTAGCATAATTTCATGACTTGGATGTATAAATAGACTATTATCTGCAAAGAAACCAGTTCCTAATCCGATAAAGATATCTTTAGTGATATATCCAAAGAAAATAGAGAATATAGCTAATACAATTAAAGGTAAACTCATAAATATATCACCTTCGTGTGCATGTTTATAGTTAACTAGTGGACCATTAGGGTTAGTTAAGAATGTTAAGTATAAAACTTTAACTGAGTATAATGTAGTAAACATAGCACCTATTGTAGCTATGAAATATACAACTGTACTAGAGAAATAAAATTGTCCATAAGCAGATTCCAGAATAAAATCTTTTGAATAGAAACCTGTCATAAATGGGAAAGCAACTAAACTAAGACTAGCAATTAACATTACTGAGTAAGTTAAAGGTAAGAAAGGTCTTAACCCTCCATATCTTCTAAAATCTTGGTTGTCTGCTACAGCGTGTATTACAGCACCAGCACCTAAGAAAAGAAGTCCTTTATAGAAAGCGTGATTTACTAAATGGAATAAAGCTACATTGTAAGAAGATAAACCAACAGCTATAACCATCATACCTAATTGACTCATAGTTGAATAAGCTATAACTTTTTTTATATCTTGTTGGAATAATCCTATTAAAGAACTAAATACTGTTGTTATTGCTCCTATTCATAAACATAGTAACAACACTGTTGAACTATATTCTATTAAAGGAGATGAACGCATTAATAAATATACTCCCGCAGTAACCATAGTTGCAGCGTGAATTAATGCAGAAACAGGTGTAGGACCTTCCATCGCCATAGGTAATCAAACATGAAGACCGATTTGTGAACTTTTAGCCATAGCACCTATTAATAAACATATACCTATTAAAGTAATAACATCTTCACTCATAAATGGTGCTAATGAAAACACTGTTGAGTAGTCGATATTACCAAAACTAAGTAATATAGCAAACATACCTATTGTTAAAAAACAATCTCCAACTCTGTTTGTTAAAAATGCAGATAGAGAGCTTTGGTTTGCTGCTATTCTAGTAAATCAGAAACTTACTAAAAGATAAGAACAAACTCCAACTCCCTCTCATCCAACAAACATAAGTAAAAAGTTATTAGCTGTTACAAGAATAATCATCATAAATGTGAATAAACTTAAATAACTAAAGAATCTTTGATTATGGGGATCGTGACTCATATATCCTATAGAATATACATGTACTAAAGAAGAAATAATTAATACAGGTATAAGCATAGACACAGTTAAAGAATCAAAATTAAACCCTCATGAGATATTTAACGATTCTGAATCAATTCATTTGAATAAATGGATTGATACCGGAATGTTGTTTAAACCTACTTCAAAGAAAGCAAGTATTGCGAATGTTGTTGTTGTTATTACAGAAGAACATGTTATTAATTGTGCTCCACTTACTCCGACTTTCCTTCCAAAGAAACCGGATACTATTGATCCTAATAATGGTAAAATTATTAAAGCTAGATACATTATTTGAATTCTATTGCAACACTTCCTCTTAATCTATAAAATGCTACTAAGATACCTAAACCTATCGCTGATTCAGCACCAGCTATTGCTATAATATATATAGCATAAGTTTGGCCTAATATATCATCAAAGCTAAGTGAACTTACCAATATTAAGAATGTAATAGCTAATAGCATTATCTCTATAGAGATAAGCATTAAAATTATATTTTTTCTATTTAAAACAAAACCTAAAATTCCTATTAAGAATAATATTAGTGATAAATTCATTTTTTTGATTTTTTTTTATTTAAAGTGGTGTAATTTTTAGAGTTCCCTCCTTATAAGAGTTTCCTCCTCATAAGCGCTATATTTTAACCCCTCGCGAGGAGAATAAAGCTATTACTTCACTAATGTGATAGCTTTTCTAAGCTTATCTCTTTTAAATTATTAAACTAAAGTATATAACTATTCCTTTTTGGATGGCGATGGGTTTAATTATTTTTTTTCCTTAGTCCCGGAATAAAGTCTTAAGACTTTATTAATCCAAGCGTTATTTAGATATAAATAAAAATTTTATTTATTAATGTCTAATTTAAATTTGGTCTATAACGCCATCGGCGTCCATTTGAGGGCTAAACCTTGTATATTATATCAAGTCTTATTTATACTATGAGCATAACCACGCAGCATAATTCTTCTGGTTGAGAAAAAATATTACTCAGGTTTGTTATATAAAAATATGGTCTTATTTCTCTTATTTTATAAGCTAATAGTAACCAATCAGAGTGTGAAAACTCAGGGTGCAATCTCGGTGAAGCAGGAGGATCCAAACTACTGCTTGGATTATTATGCTGTGTGTTATCATTATGCGAAGGACTACTCGTATGTGGTGCAATATACCCACCAGCTTTTCCAGCTCGGTTGGCCATGTGAACCTGTACTACTAGAACTCGAATTAATATTTTAGCCCGTGGCGATGAATTAAAACTACTACGAATGTCCATAGAATTTATACCTTATAATAGCAAAAAATCCTCTAGGATAAATAACTTAATAGAATACAAGAATAAAGGTAATCCGCTAAATAGAGAACTAACTTCGACTTTTTCGTTCCAGAATTTTTTGAAGGCTAGTCCTTCAAAAAAATAAGAATCGACCTCTGGTCGAAGGGGGGGGGCTAAAAAAACCGATTTTTTTAATCGAACGCGGAGCGATCGTATAATAAAAAAAAAAGAGATATAGTTTAATCCCCCTATATAATAATTAAGGTAATAATATCTTCTAAATTAATATACTCTTACCGTAAATACAGTAAATAAATAAAAAATATAGCGCTTTACTTCGACATAAGGTCGATGAAGATAATACAATAGATATGGCTAAGAAAACCTTAGTACGAGGAAAAAAGTAATCTATCACATTTGCACTAACAACATAGACAGCCCTAAGAATAAGTGTTTAAGAAGTAAGTTAAGGGCCAACCCTTTGTATAATATATATTTATTTTTTTTTTACTATTTTTTAACTATTTATTAGCTTTGTAAAGGTAAACTTACAAATGCGTGAGGTTTAGGTGGACTGTTTAAACATCACTCTAAACTTGTGTACGCTCTATTTAATAAACTTTGTAATAAATCTGTATAGAACTGTGGAGTTAATCATGGGTATCTTGACACTGGTTTACCAAAAACTAATTGTAGATATACCATGTGTAAGAATACAATTGTAGCTACCACAGAAATAAGAGATCCAAAACTACTTATTAAGTTTCATCCTGCAAAAGCGTCAGGGTAGTCACTTATTCTTCTTGGCATTCCTTGTAATCCTAAGAAATGTTGTGGGAAGAAAGTAACATTAACACCTATGAAGAAGATTCAGAAATGTACTTTACCTAACATTATGTTGTAGTCTAATCCTATTAATTTAGGTATTCAGTAGTATCATGCACTAAATAATGCAAATACTGCTCCCATACTTAAAACATAGTGGAAGTGAGCAACAACGTAGTAAGTATCGTGGAATGCCACATCTAATGATGCGTTAGCTAGTACAACTCCACTTAATCCTCCGATTGTGAACATAAACACAAACCCTAATGCGAATAACATTGTAGGTGTTAAGTGTAATGATCCACCGTAACAAGTAGCTAATCATGAGAATATTTTAATACCTGTAGGAACTGCAATAATTAAAGTTGCAGCTGTAAAGTAGGCTCTTGTATCAACATCTAATCCAACTGTGTACATGTGGTGACTTCAAACTACAAAACCTAACACTCCAATTGACATCATAGCGTAAACCATTCCTAGATATCCGAACACACTTTTGTTAGAACTAGCTGATATTGTAGTACTTATAATACCAAATCCAGGTATAATTAATATATAGCGAAAATTTTGATTAACAAAACAGCATTTATTTTTAATAAAAGTCAGTTTTGATTAATACTCAAGAACTTTTACATCCTTGGTAGGACTTTATCTTGAATCGTAGTATTATCTTCGTGATGGTTAATTAAAGACTTTATTCTTATAATTTTTATTAAGCCATTATCTGTTAAATGTTCTCTGTCTTGTATCAATATGTAGACTTTTCTTCATTTTAAATAACTTACATGTTTTCTAGACTGTAAATTAAATTTATTAAAATATTCTATAACATTTTTAGCAGAACCAAAACTAGTAGAACCATAATAGTAGGTATCTTGGGTTTTACTATACCCAATGTTACCTCCTAGATAATTTTGTATTTTCATTAATAATATATTATTCTTTTGGTCAATTTGATAGTTTAATCTTATTTCTGGGTTTTTTCTTATAGCACGGTTAATAATTTTTATTTGAAAACTAGCGTCCGCATCTGAAAAACCTGCTAATCAATGATTGTTAAAATTATCAGTTAAGTTCATAGAGAAATTAATCTTTGTATCTCTATATCTATCATGATTTAATATATTATTAAGTACTTGGCAATATTTATATTCTGATCTTAACTTACCATTTATTAAGTTTAGCACATTTATCATTCCTTCCTTTTTAGACATTATTAAAACATAAGCTCTTTTATCTTTAACTTTCTTAACATTACAATAACCTAATTTTTCTTTTAGGTAATAAGCCAGAAAGGCGTCTGGAGAGCTAAATACTATAACTAGTTGTTGTGCTTTACTAAAATGGCCATCACCATCTATTAAACCTGCTAAATAATGGCCTAATTGTTCGCTATTAACAGGCTTAATATGTCTAGAAACATGTTTTGATACATGTTTTACATGTTCTGAATTTACTACGACTCCGTTGCGTAGAGTCTCTGAGGTTCCATTTCTTGTTAAGGTTCCAAACCCTGAAATGTTACCTGCTGATTTACTTCTTGGTTTTAACTTTTTCACTATGTCGTGTACGATGGAGTATTTAAAACTTTTTAACGAAGTGGTCCCAGCATACAGCAACGTTAAGAGGCCTATATATTTAACCTCTGGGTGTCCAAAAAATCAGAATAGGTGTTGGTATAATATAGGGTCTCCACCACCTGCTACTTCGAAGAATGAAGTATTAAAGTTTCTATCTGTTAATACCATTGTAATTCCTCCTGCTAATACTGGTAATGATAATAATAGTAAAACTGATGTAACTATTACTGCTCAACCGAATAAAGCTAATTTGTGTAATCTTATTCCTGGACTTCTCATATTTAAGATTGTTGTTATGAAATTCATTGAACCTAATAAACTACTTATTCCTGATAAGTGTAAAGCAAAAATGGCTAAATCTACACTAGGTCCACTGTGACTCTGTATACCAGATAAAGGTGGATATAATGTTCATCCTGTTCCCGCTCCATTTTCTATAGTTGCAGCGAATAAGAATAAGATTAAACTAGGTGGTAATAATCAGAAACTAATATTATTTAGTCTAGGGAAAGCCATATCAGGCCCTCCTACTAATAATGGTAATAAGAAATTACCAAAACCTCCGATCAATGCGGGCATAACCATAAAGAATATCATTAATATCGCATGAGCTGTAATTACTGCGTTGTATAGTTGGTTATCAGCTATATATTGTACACCGGGTCCAGATAATTCAATTCTTATAAGAACAGAAAATGCGGTTCCTAATAGACCTGAAAATAATGCAAAGATTAAATATAAAATTCCAATATCTTTAGCGTTCGAAGAAAGGAATCAACGTTCAATCCCCATTGTTATTTGGGATATTTTCCCTTCAGGATTAGTCTGATAAATGATATTTTCTATCTTATTTGAGGTAATAGGCAAAAATTTTCATCAGAAAAATACTATGCTAGAGCTTCGACTCTTAAAAAAATACTTTTCTAGTATCTCTTAAATAGAATATATCTTCATAACCAGGTGTCTTATTTTTTTTAGAAAAAAATTCTGGAACGAAAAAGTCGAAGGGGGTAAAAAATATTAAACAGGTTATGTTTTAATGTTCAAGAAATAAACCAGATTTTTTATTCATAGCATAAAATCAATATATAATTATAAGTTTTTTACAGCGAAGCGAGGGCTAATTTTTTTTTTCCGAGTTTCCTCCACATAAGCGAGGAAAGGTTAAATAACGATAAATAATCTGTTTATGTATTTGATTACTAATGTAAAAGAGATATTTTTATTAACTAATAAAAATGTAACCAAAATACCCAATTTAAGTTGTAATAGCAAACCTTCTTGAAGGCGACCATACAGGGTTAAATTAATATATAATAAGATTAACCTGTTTATGGTTAGATATTTAAGAGCTATGAGATTCGAACTCATATTGGAGTGATTAAAAGTCACATACTTTACCGTTAAGTTAAGCTCTCTTTTTAGCGATGGCGCATCCTAAAAAAAAAACCCCGTCTAGCCCCGCCCCCTGAAGGGAGGGGGGGGTTAATAAATAATTTATCCTTATGATAAATTATTTATTAAACCCAGGTGGGAGGGGGGGCTAGTTCCTCCTGCCAGGTGACATATTTATATAAAAATATATTACACTAGTCCCTCCCCGCTAAAAAAAAAAATATAATTTTTTTTTAATGCGGGGAGAGCCTTGCCCTCAAGGCGTGGACAAGTCCCCTATAATTTTGTACTTTAGGTACAAAATTAAACGGGGGCTAGTTATGAATAGACTAAAAAAAAAACCCGGAATGGGAAGGTTGGATACAATTAAGCCGGATTCTGTAAAGAATATAATTCTAAATTAATGCTTAATAGAGGCTTTACATCTCATAGTCAAATAATACTTTCGCTATTATATAACGATAAGTTTTTTGAGTTTTATTTTCTACTAAAGACCAAAGTTTTAACTTCCGGATGGGTGAATCTAAATTGTTTTCTATTTATATAGCTCTGGACTTTCCTATGTTATTATGTAATAATAACACTTTTAATTTTGTATCACAACCGGGGGTTTAGCGTTTTATTAATGAGAACCTTAAGGGCTTTGTTATACACTGGCGCGAAGGATTAATAAATGACCCATTAATGGCTGATTTATTTTAGAATTTTTTTTTTTAATAATGCGAAGCGAGAGTTGGTAAAAAAAACCTTTACTGATCAACCCTCGCACAATAAATTTTTGTCCTATCGGCGACGTTTTAATGCTAAAGAAATAATCTATACTTTTTACTAATAGCCTTACCTGACTTCGTAACCGGAGATAAATTTATTTCTGAGTGAATAAACCGAGTAAATTCCCCCC
>Ga0268250_10001156_pt1 | contig 11667 bp, 10 predicted proteins | sample AgamicAsSfe_FD_200448 | JGI IMG/M metagenome (GOLD analysis project Ga0268250, IMG submission 200448) | Agave microbial communities from Guanajuato, Mexico - As.Sf.e (v2) (version 2) | ecosystem: Host-associated > Plants > Phyllosphere > Phylloplane/Leaf | place: Guanajuato, Mexico | collected... | reverse complement strand
GCATTTGCTTTTCGTTGTAGACCTTGTGCTACAACACATCGACTTCCTCTCACGGCATCGAACTCACCGGCTGCATGCTGAGCCCTTCTCGCTCGCTGTAGCAGTCTTTCTTTAGCTATTCATGCCCGAGCTCACGTCACTCTCCATCTATGCGCACTAATGACCCATGGCGGATTACGGATCGCAACAAGGACGCAACTCTGGCAGGCCCCAAAACTATGGTCAGCAAGCTTTGCCTCATCAGCGAGATGCAGCATTTTCTTCAATCTTCGGCGCAGCACCTCCAGCTGGTCGGAGTCGGACCATGACTTCTCAATCACCTCCACCAAATGGCAGAACTCAGACGATGTCTTCCATGTCTTCTCAAGCATCGGAGCCCTTATCACGAGCACCACAAAGTCGCCCACCACCACCACCACCACCACAGGGCTATTTCAGCCAGGCGCCAGACATGTATCAATCGGCAAACGGTGTAAGCCCACAACATCAGCAACAACCGCAACCGCAGTATCTACCACAGCCTGTCCATCCTGAACGCAGACAGTATCCTCCGCAACGTGTGGAGGCACAACCGTCCATCATACCTGGGCAATATGCCGGCAATGGTCAACAACGAGCTTATCCCGGTTATCCTCCAATTCCAGCACCTCCCGCGATGAGCTCAAATGCTTCCCGAGCACAATCGATGGCGTCCACCGCGCGTCCTGTCTATAATCCTGCAAATAGCTACAATGTATCCTCGGCATCTGCATTTCGTCAACAGCCCTACGTGAATCGGTCGGCTCATACCACGGCGCAAGGTCGTGTTGTTCCGGAGCGCATCGATGAAAGATCGATGTCTATGTCCTCGCTAAACAGGGATCATGATCGTCTACAGACCATGAATGGGAGAGTGATACCGAGCCGTGAACGAGAACCTGTTGTGCATGAGGAAGAGACACATTCGCCAGCGGATAGGTACGCTGGCCCTCAGAATTACAGTTCTCCTCAACCATCACTTCCAGGAAGCAAGACTAGGACTGCCAGTAATGATGCGCAATCAATCAGGACCATGTCCATGGCTTCTACAATCGCTCCATCTATCACCCCTTCAGCTGCCTATCCGGATCGAACGCTCTCCATGACCCACAGGCCGTCGGTAGCATCCCAGACTAATGGATCATCCTCCCAGTCTACTACCCGCCGAAGAGCGCCACCTGTGAACACAGCTCTTCTATCCAAGGTATCAGAGGCTTTCAAAGAGCAAATGGCGGTGACTGAGAAGGAAAAGAATGGCCTAGTCTACCCTAATGCATTCACGGGTACTGAAGCCGTCGACTTGCTGTGTTATATTATGCATAGTCGCGACAGGAATCTGGCACTCTTGCTAGGACGTGCGCTTGACTCGAGCACTCAGAAGCTCTTCCATGAAGTTACCTACGCAAACAGGCTTCGTGACTTCGACGATGAATTATATCAGTTCTACGATCGAGCAGACGTGCACGGAGTTTTCACGATAGTGACGGAGTGCTATTCACCAACATGCACCAAGGATCGACTATGCTATTCTATTGCATGCCCGAATCGTTCAGAGCAAATGAAGCGTCTCAACATGAGGCCACAACCAGGCCTTAAACGGGAAGCATCCCGGATCAGTCTGCATGAGGATCGCGCAAACGAGCAGAAGCTGTGGATCAACACCGTATCGAAAGAAGTGGCAAACAGTGTGGATGACCGTGAAAAGAAACGCCAAGAGGTCATATCCGAGCTCTGCTATACTGAAAGAGACTTCTGTACAGATTTGAAATATCTGAAAGACTACTGGATCACGCCTTTGCAATGGGCAGGCAATACAAGACAATCTCCAATTCCGGAAGCACGAAGAGAAAAGTTTATACAGACTGTATTTCACAACTGCTTGGAAATCCTCAATGTCAACGAGCGATTTTCGGGCGAGCTCTCGAGGCGTCAACGACAAAATCCTGTGGTGCGCAATGTGGGTGACCTCTTCCTGAACTTCATCCCAGAATTTGGTCCGTTTGTAAGGTATGGCGCCAATCAGATGTTTGGTAAGCATGGGTACGAGCGTGAGCGAAGTCTGAACCCAGCGTTTGCAAGGTTCGCCGATGAGACTGAACGCCTGAAGGAGTCGCGTAAGCTCGAGCTAAATGGCTATCTTACCAAACCAACAACTCGTCTTGCAAGGTATCCTCTTCTCCTGGAGAACATCTTGAAGTATACTGCAGAAGACAATCCAGACTACACTGCGATACCTGAGGCGATAGCCAAAGTCAAGGCGATTCTGTCTCAGGTCAACACTGAGTCTGGAAAGTCAGAGAACAGGTTCAACCTCATGCAACTCAATGAACAGCTGATATGGCAGCCTGGCGAATATGTTGACCTCAAACTCACAGAAGAGACTCGACAGCTGATTCACAAGGGCCCAATGCGCAAGACACCTACTGACGCGACTGGAGAGGTTACGGCATATCTTTTCGACCATGCACTGCTATTCGCGCGGATGAAAATAAACAATAAGCGTGAGACACTCAAAGTCTACAAGAGGCCGATACCTTTAGGTCTGTTGGTTATGTCGTCTCCAGACGACTACACACAAAGACTGGGTTTGGCAAAACGACCATCATCGAGTTTGATGAGCACGAAATCAGCGCCAAGTATTGCCAGCACTAGATCGACGACGAGTATGGTGTCGCGTACAGAGACCAACAAAGCAGGTGGTTATCCTATCATCTTCAAGCACTTGGGTAAAGGTGGATTCGAACAAACCTTGTACTGCACATCTCTGATTTCGCGGCAAAAGTGGTACGAGCATGTTGATGCACAACAGAGCGTTCTACGCGAGCGTAGCAACATCTTCACAAAGACCATCCTAAATGAAGGCTTTTTCAACAGCGGTGGGACACGCATCAATTGTTGCGTGCCTATTGACGGTGGCCGAAAGCTCGTTGTTGGAACTGACTTCGGCGTGTACATCACCGAGCGCAAGGTCAGGGACGCCTCGATCAAGCCAAGGCGAGTCCTAGATATCAAGAACGTTGCACAACTCGATGTCCTAGAGCAGCATTCGATTCTACTCGTTCTTTGCGACAAGACATTGTACTCCTACTCTATAGACGCCTTAAATCCAGAGGAAGGCCACAATGCACCGTCAAAACGAGGAAGAAAGATATCACATGCCAGTCTCTTCAAAGTCGGCGTGTTCGAGGGCCAACATCTGGTCTGCTGTGTCAAGCCAACGTCACTCAACAACTCCAGCGACATCAAGGTATACATGCCAGATTCGATGCCGAACAACAAGAAAAAGTCCGGCCTTGCCAAGATGTTGGCTGGAGGGCAGGAAGTACTTAAACCCCACAAGGTAATGCGCATGTTCCTGTTCCCGCATCGTAAGCTGACACTATGCAGGAATTCTATGTACCTAGTGAGACATTTTCAATTCACTTTCTGCGGTCCACGCTCTGCGTTGGCTGCGCACGAGGATTTGAAATTGTTACATATGACACACTCCAGACACAACCTTTGCTGGACCAAGCCGACACCTCATTTGACTTCGTGGCGCAAAGAGGGGAGAACCTCAAACCTCTCCATGTCGAACGCATCGGACTCGATTTCCTTCTTTGTTATAGCGATTTCTCTTTCTTCATTGATCGCCACGGTTGGCGATCCTTCACGGATTGGAAGATCACTTGGGAGGGCACTCCTCAGAGTTTCGCTGTATTTCAACCTTACATATTGGCGTTTGAGCCCAGCTTCATTGAGATGCGGCATCTGGATACGGGCCTACTGGTGTATATATTGACGGCAAAGAATGTGCGGATGCTACATTCCTCAACAAGAGAGGTAAAATCAACGTCGTCAGGGTTGAATTGAACGAGCTGACCCTAAATGCAGATTCTTTACGCTTACGAGGATGAAATGGGGAACGACGTTATCGCCAGCTTGGACTTCTGGAGCAAACCCAAAGATGGTGGAAGTAGCTCTAGTAACGCCCTGAGTAGCAGATGAGCGACGACTCGATCATGAAACATTCGAAATTGTCATTCAGTATGTGCTCTATCTGTATGTGAGACCTGCTCGCCCAATATGCGAATATGCACTTAGTACTTGAATCTGGTAGCATTTGCCAAGCCACGTCGCTGGGCTGCCGAATAGCAGGTGCGATGTGCTTTGCACTTGCCTCTGCGAAAGATTGACAATCTCCTACCTTGCCGTACCAGACATCTGACTTTGCCTCAACTGCATCAGAAGAGCTCTTCCTATCGAATTAACATACAGCTTCTTACCCTTATTTCATTCAGGGTGTGTTGCCAAGAAGATCTTTCTTGCTCCTTCACCCACATTCTCCCTGTCGTTATGCTCCAAAGAGGCAATAGTGACGCCGCAAAACGAGTGCGACAAGCCAAAGCAGCACCCTCTCTGCCAAGACGAGATAGACGCTTTACTCTTACTGATCAAGCAGTGCTCCACGAGCAAGCAGTTGTAGCTGCGGTACGTGCGCATGAGATAGCCTACGGCCTACCACGATCTTCACTTGAGGAAGACATGCCAACCTCATCCAATCGTCCATCCTTGGAGCGTCAAGGATCCCATATAGCTCGACGTCTCTCGAACGCCAGCTCCAAGAAGAAAGCGAAGCCACCAATTCCATCTCGATCTGACACTGCAGAACGATTAGCTTCGACTCCGTCAGCAATGTCAATCTCGCACTCAGTGGTTCACCCCATGCCGACGCCCACGCCCACAATGACTACCTCCTCCGGTCCTGGAATGCATCTCAAGGCACGCAACGGCAAGTCCAGGAGCGAGCAGCCTTCGGCCGAGAGTCCGACAGTGTCGACGCCAACATCTGGGAACAAGTTGAAGAAGAAGGCGTCATATCTCATATCGTCAGGAAGTGCGACACCTCTGTCACGCTCGGAACGTGAAGCCAGGCATAGTTTTGCAGTGCCAAGTCCAGATCCTTTGGCCAACGACCATCTGGTTCTCCGTCAAAGCCCCCCAGTGGCCACATTGTCACGACAAGCACAGTACGCTAAAGACAAACCCGAAGTGGACCGTGCCACTGCCAATAATAGCCAGGACAGCGCGCAGAAGAAAGAAAATGTCAGGGCTGGTTCAACTGCTTTGTCCATATTCAAATCCAGAAGAATATCGATGAACCTCACAAGCACGATCAAGCGCGCATTTAGCCGTCAAGTACCTACAGCTGCGTCCGAAATACCACCTCAGCAAGTCAAGGCACATCGACCACATTATGGGAGTGACTCGACGAGTGCCTCCCGACACTTATCTCAGTCGACTTCTTTTACTGCTATTGACGGGGACCTCGATCACTCATCCTCACGCAGTCTGACACCAGTCCTTCGGACGCCAGATGCTTTGGACTTTCCTGCACAGAGAGTAACCTCCACCTCATCAGCAGACCACTACTACACAAAGTCCCGCGTGACAAGTTGGATGTCAGACTCAAGTAGAGACCATACTACCAGGCCCCGTGAGCTTGAACCTGCGCTACCAAGCATATTGGAAAGTCCCTGGCGCAATACGTCACATGCTTCATTACATGGCCGGAACACGCTGAGAAGCAGTCATGAGACGTTTCCAGATGTGCTTCCCGAACAAGATGAGGAGGAGGATCTGGCATCTGCGGTAGAAGGCCAGCCAAAGCTCGACAGTCGGAATTTACTCTCAGCACTGCGTACACACATGGCAGTAGACCGAAGACTCCAGCAACGCAGCAGCGACAACAGAAATGTATCCAAATCTACACAACGCACATGGAACTCGTCGGGTAGAGTACCTAGTGGAGATCAACAGCATCAGGCTATAAGCGCGGAGGAGGACGTCGAGATGCTAGCTACCATCAGAGACTTCGCAGTACCAGACTGCGCTTACGAAGCTGCTAATTGCGAGGACGCGGCTGAGCAGCCACCATCGCCAATGGCTCGGGGAACGATGATCTCTCCCAGCGTATACTCCATTAGGTCAGGCATCAAGGAGAAATTAAGGTCGCCAAAAGACAGCGTCATCTCCTTGCCGGATCGTGCTGCTACCCCACCAGGGACTGCATATGTCACCGAAGCACATCAGGTCAGCAAATGGTCTTTGGTTGGGAATACTGGCAATACTGCCTCAACAACGCCTATAATCAGCACCTCTGGAGAATGGCGCTCGTGGGCTGCAGACGAACTCGCAGACCTGGAAGCAGCTGTAACAGGACCTGCGACAAGTATGAAGCACAAACGGTGCGGTCTGATCGCGAATAGCGCAGAAAGACGCGCCGCCGCACAAGCAGTATCGTCCGATTCGAGAATAGTGAGCAGCGTTAACACGAGAAATGAGGACGAAATACCACTCAGGCGTCCTAAATTGCTGGGAACAAGATCCGACTCGATGAACGATCGCTTCCCTATGCTACCACTATCTCAAAAGCCAAAGAGACCCAGCCCAGCTTCATCACGGAAGACATCCTCGACGAAGGCGTCAGCCCAGAGAGAGACTGAAAGCTCACCGCCAGCAGAGACACGGTCCAGCACTGATGCGCTCAAAGTGGATCATGCAACAATCGCGAGGAAGAGGTCGAACCTCGCTCTGCACGTCATGGCCACGTCGGACATGGACTCACCAACCATTCCAACACGATCACCAGCACGCACCAGGGAAGAGCGAAAAGCGCGGAAGCCGAAGCGTCAAGCTCAACTCCACGAGCAGCCCTCCCTCGCTCTCCTCCTAGCTGAAGAGCACTCTCGCGAAGCAAGTCGGCCTCAACCCGATCGAACTCCCACATCGTCTATTCTCGACGAAGGCTGGTTGGCACGCCTGCAAAGAGGTCCGTATGCTCAAGACTATCCGTCATCTCCTGGTAAGCAAAGCAGTGTTGACTCGCTGGATCTGTTGTCGAGGAGGAAAGGGACTGGCATAGGTGGACTCGTGAAGGGGATGAAGCTTGGAGGAGGGGATGAGAACACGAGACCGAGTCCGACGAAGGGACAGGTTATGGTTGATGACTTTTTGGGGAAGAGGTTGAGTAGAGGATGGAGGGAGATTGGGGAGGGGAGGGAGGTTGGGCAGGTCAGCTCGCCGAGGTTTTTGTGAAGACGGCAAGATTAAAGAGGAAGCGGTAGTTGTGGGGTAAATGTTTCTATTGCTAGGATATATAGCTACTGGTACCTATCTTGTATGAGCGTGCGATGAGGAGAGCACCAAAGCTCATGACGTCAACGCTTGTTTACTAACAGTGACGGCAGCATCAGTCGAATATTCTTTCACACGCAACAGCAATACATCATGGACAAAGTTGAGGGCATCGGTCTGGCTATGCTGGATAGCAAGCTCGATCTCGAACAGTACCGCATCCCAGATCTGCCAGCCTCGATGTACTATATCCCCAACTTCATCACGCCTGCCCTAGAAGTCGCACTCCTCTCAAAAGCAAGCCTTTCACAATCTATCATTCGCCTACCTGTCTACTCTCTCGCACCTACTCTGGACCCATCAAGCCACGACTGACCTTTCCCACCTCTCCTCCAGATCTCCGCCTCCCGCTACATAACCCTCCCAACCTCCCAGCGCCGCCTTCAAGTCTACCCTGCACCACTCTCCTCCACCAATGTCCTCCTAGCCACGACCACACTCCCGTCATGGCTAGCCAACCCGATCCTCCCCACCATGAAGCAGCTTGGCGTTTTCGGAGGGACAAAACATGGGGAGCCAAATCATTGTCTGGTCAATGAGTATCAGCCCGGAAGGGGAATCATGCCGCATGAGGACGGAGAGGCGTATGAGCCTGTCACGGCGACGATCAGCCTTGGGGCCGTGGGAGTGCTGGAGCTGTGGGGAAAGGGGCGGAAAGACGTGGATGAGGAGAAGGAGAAGGTGTCTGAGGCTACGGATGAAGACACGGACGAGAACACGAATCCGGCTTCAGACCCGGCGGCGAAACAGGAACGGAAACAGCCAAGATGGCGGATATTGCAGGAGGAGCGAAGTCTGCTGGTCACGCGCGGCGGGGCATATACGCAACTACTGCATGGCATAGCCGAGACGGATCGCGACGAGCGGCTGCGTGAAGTGGTGAATTGGGATATGCTGGCGGACAAGGAGAGATTTGGCAATAAAGGCGTGTGCGAGCGTGGCACGAGAGTTAGCTTGACCTTTCGAGACGTGAGGAAAGTGGCGAAGGTTGGGGCTAAATTGTTTGGGAAGAGGTGATTATGGGGTGTCTGGGAAGAGGTGGACGGAGGCGATTGAACATTACACATGAGCTAGATGAGATTGAAACGGACGAGGATGATGACGACGCGGATGTGCGTGGATTTAGTGGTAGCGAGCGCGACACAACCTGCTTCTTTGGGGATATAGCCGAAATCCTGCAAGAGGTCGTTCGGAGGTTAGACAGCGGTTTGAGGTCAGACAACGAAGAGATGAACACACTGGAGAGTGTTGGAGAGCGACAGCGACAGCCTCGTCAATGTTATGGCGGCTTAGCCAGACGAGCTGGAAAGCAGAGGATTTGAGCCTGACCAACGACAGACAGATTGATCTACCGCAGCCGACGGTTCTGTCTTCCAATACTACCTGCATACCGGCCGGGAAGCACAACATGCCCAGATCGAGCGGGAGCTCAGCTGCATTTGCTGGCTGGGAAGTCATGTCTCTGCAGTGCAGTCTCCGTTGCGTAGCCGCGTCGTCTGTCCTGCTCTCTCGTCGGCCACCATGCCTGATGCGACCAGATGTGATCGTCTCGGAGCAGGACGCGTTTGCCAATGACATTGCCAACTACGTAGATACATCCTGAGCCTCATACTCATCTTGACCTCGTGCCTCAACGTCCAGGTTATTGCCGGGCGCCTACAGTATTGGTAGCGTCTGAACGTGCTTACTACCGGTAAGCGCCGTCGCGACTTAATCCAGGATCGCATGTCTCATATCTGCAGGTAATCTTCTGGAACGGCTGGAATGGCATGGTGGCTTTACTGGTCTGTATGAAGGGTATGCCCGGTTGAGCGTGTTTCAAGCATGGCATAGCAACTGCGTAGAGTGGAGAATTGTAGACAAACGGTAAAAGGCGTCACTGGTTCACCAATGGTACCTGGACTAGCAGATGATGATGCAGGATGTGCCGAGCGGCGTGATTGGAGAGATGTCAGACATGTCAGAGGTGTGCTGTCGCGTGGTCCCTGCCTGGCTTGATGCTAAGCCTTTCGTTGAAGCCAGGAGCTGGGTAGATCGGAAACGATGGCAAAATGGTAGTATTCCAATGTATACTCACGCTACACTTTCGAACTGTAATCTACAAACGACAACGATATCATTGATGCGCGTCACTTTCGACAAGGCAGACCGGCTAGATGGCAAGCATCGATGTACCTTCCTACGGTAGATGTCGTCCGGTTCGCATGCGTTTGTGAAGTCCCGCAATGTCTCCGCAATCCCCTTCAGCTGGCTGGACTTTTTTTTGTCTTTGTGCCTGCTTGTGTCTCCTTGCATCACCTCACAACGACCAGAGCCAGGAATGCATCGACAAACTACTCTGTATCTACTCTTACCGGCTGCTCGTCCGCACTATCAGACAGCCACATCCCATAGCACAGCCGTTCCACCCCAAGGATGCCTCCCTCTTCTCACTTTCACCTGCCCTGATTTTCTCCTGCATATGGCGTTTGGACGCATCCTGCAGCCAATCCTTCGCTAACTCTCCTAGCGCTATGCTGCCAACTGCACGGTGCACACCTCGCCCACTTCCGTCACATCCAAGCAATTCTTCCCATTTGTCAATGGCGGTGAGACAACGATGGTTTGATCCTCAGCTGGCACACTTAGCCCAGTTCAGACACTTTCCTCCGAATTGTCTCGGGCGTTTGCACACTGTCGACTGTGGTTACTGATGCTGCCATCAATTGTGCGATCGCCGAGTCGGACAGGGGAACACGGCTGGAGCGCTCGTTCGAGCTTTTCTCTTGTGCGCGCTCCTTGTCACATTCCCTGGCCTCCTGGGCTTATAACCCCTCTGCTGCTCCCCCTCTTGATGCTTTTGTTTGCTGCATTCCCTAACTTTTTCTCCATTCACTGAAAGTCTGATCGTTACATCGAGCTTGCCCTCAATCGCTCTCAGACAGATCTCTAACGGCCCACCAGCATTCTGCCCCACTGCCACATCTACGTTTCATCTTATCCTGAAACACGCTCACTTGGCTGCGATCCTGTCTGCAAGCTGACGTCGCTACTCTCGGCGTGCACTCCGGTCGTCATCACATTCGACCTTCACGTCAGGCTCTACTTCACTTGATTAACAATTCTCTCGGTATGCCAGCACCCAAAGACGTTCACCTGCTCCTCCATCGCGCCGCCTAGCCATTGCCCTCGCCACTGCCTACTTGCTCACGCGTCGTTGATTTATGTACATGTGAAGAGTGCACGCACTAACACAACACGCTCTTCAGGTACCAGACTTTTCCCAAAACCACCAAGCTTCAACAAAAATGGGTCGTAGCGGCTACGAAACTACCGGCCTCGCGCCACGCCCCAAGCCTGTCTTTGGTCCTCCTCGTCCTCCCAAGCCTGCGCCTGGCACGACCGGCAACATGGGTCCTCCTCCGAAGCCCAACAAGCCCAAGCAGCCTCCAAAGAAATGAGCTTGTCAAGATGAAAGCGCAATCTGAAAAGTGCCTCCGCTGTACGTCCGCCATGTCTCCTCACACTTGGCTGTGCTCAAGCTAACCCTATCGCAGACAACACTTCTCAGCCTGTCGCCATCCAATGAGCAAGCCTCTGCCGTCAACTTTTCACTTCGAACTTTTGTCTTATCTCATCAGCTTTTTGGAACTTTTGCGATCACTTTTGGAAGCACGATCGACACTGTCCTTCATTACACACTCTCTCTTTCAATACTTTCGCTCACACACAACACACTCTGCATCGCAAAGGCGTTCGACTTGGACATGACGAATGAGATACCCATCGACTGTAGCTGGCCGACGTCGTCGAGCTGCTCGCAAGCAAGAGTTTTGGCATACAACACCGGAGTTTTTGTTCTGTTTCTGTTCCAAAAGGCAAAGAAAAGCAAAAGCAACAACATGGATGCGTTTGAAATGGCTGGATTGCAGCCACGACCGGGGGAAACATCTTGATGACCTTGATGCGCCGTCGAGCTTGCATTATCGTCAGGTCGCCGGTTGTACAGCGCACTGATGATGGGATCTTGTTGGGGAGCCTGCTCAAAGAGTGCGCTGTTTAGGGAAATCGCTTGGTTGATGACATTTGGGTGATAATGCTTTGGGAAGAATAACTTTTGTAACATCATTTTGTTTTGTCTTCTTGGCTGTGCTTGGCTGCTTCTTGTATACTTAATCAAAATCAGACGCTATGCCTTTCTTTCAGGTGTTTTCACAGTATCCTTTCGTGACAGTCTTTATGCTGATGCTCATGTACCGCTTCGTGATTGAGTAGAGAAGTTGACCCCGGACTGGACCCCGCTCTTCCAATGTCAGGCCTCGTCACTGTTGTCCTTAACATTGACAGCCACCATCGACCATCGACTGGTACTTGTCTATTGCGCTTCCACATCTCTGAGCTTATCGCCTTCACGCTACATCCGCATACATCATTTTGTGCTCAACCGTCTTCACCTTGGACTGCGCCCCAGCCTCCCACCACCACCACTCACTC
>Ga0268250_10001154_pt1 | contig 11680 bp, 4 predicted proteins | sample AgamicAsSfe_FD_200448 | JGI IMG/M metagenome (GOLD analysis project Ga0268250, IMG submission 200448) | Agave microbial communities from Guanajuato, Mexico - As.Sf.e (v2) (version 2) | ecosystem: Host-associated > Plants > Phyllosphere > Phylloplane/Leaf | place: Guanajuato, Mexico | collected... | reverse complement strand
AGGCTCTCGGCCTGTCGCAACACGTCTCTACTCTCTGTATCTAAGGTACGTTCCTGATACTTTCCACTAAACTCCTTGGCGAACATCCTTTTTGGGGCGTTTTCTCGCATCCACATGAATTGAGTCAAGAACCGGCGATATTGTAGCTTGTTTCCCTCTGAATTCTTAAGTAATTCCATCTGATGACACGAAGAATCATACCAGCGCCTTCTGTCGTCCTGCTCGAGGAGGACGATCCAGGGATTCCCCATAGTCCCGTTTTCTATCACCTTTATGCCGTTGGTGGAGAAGCCAGGTAGCAACTCTAAATATTCTCCGAGTTCATCAAGATCTGATCGGAACAGAGGAGAACGCTCTAGCCAAGATGAAGCGACTTCATGTAATTCACTGACTGTGCGGTGCTTGAGAGAATTCTCTTGTACCACAAGAGGCCATCGTGCGATGTCGCTAATCAAGCTTCTGCCATTGGCAATGAGCGTTTGAAGGCACTGAGCGTCCTAATGGTCCTGATGAGTATCTAGTACATCGGTAGGAAGGAATGAGACGATGTTGTCCAGTACGTAGATGCAAGCCACTACAGTTTCGACCGGAACGACGACGAAGTGGATCAATTCGGAGGATGTTTCGTCCATACTGGCGTTTGTGCGTCTAACCTAGGTTTTGCCGGCGCAGAAGAGAATTTGGGAGATGGAAACACGCGTTGGGAAGTCGCAGTGTTTTTTGAGCTCAGACAGAAGCCCCACTAGAGCAAACGGCAGTAGCGACCGTACGATGGTAACTCGTTTGATAGTGAACGATAAAGAAAATTGCAGCATCCTAATCGGTTCACTGGCTGAAATGGGGAGATGAGAGGTGAAGGTGAAGAACAGTGATTTCGAGCCACTAGTAACTCGCTACATCACAAGACGAAGAACAAATAGTCCGCGCGAGAGATCAACGATCGTTTGAAACACGGTAGTCTGCGACAATCAAAGAGCTTTCAAACAGAGTCATATTCAACATATATCACCATAGCATCATTACACTGAAACCTCCTGACCAGAGAAGACATATTGTTTACGTGTATAACAATCGTGCCTCTTCGAAAGTTTGACAAGCGCCATACCCATCAGATCTTACACACTGAACAAACCAACTCCCATGTTCCCCAATCTTACGATTGATCGCTAGCACAAGCCATGTTGTTCCCTGATATCCTTGTTGATTTCCTTAACGATCTGGTCTAAGCGCGTCTTATAGAAATCCAAACCCCTATCATCTTCTTGGAACTTCTCAATTTTCCCCGCAAGGAATACCGCCTCCCAGAACCGAGGATGTTGACGGATATGTTCACGGATGTGAGGATAGCGCTCTGCGACATCATCGTTGTGTTTGGGTATGGTCGTAGTGTTCTGAGGTACGTTGACACTGTGGCTGGGGCTAGGGACGGTGCTCCGGCGCCCATTGTGACCATGATTAGAGGCAGCTGGAGTGGTGGAGTTCCGGGACAGGCTGGCGCTCCGAGAGTGACCCTCTTGGTGGGGGTATTCGACTGCAGAATATTGTTCATGATATCCAAAATCGTAAGGAGTTAGTTGGGGATATCTAGACCAAGCTACAACGCGAAGATTATATGCGCAGTCTTCTAAGTAGAATGCGGCGGCCAGAACACGTAGTTGATCTTGCCGAAGCATGTTGTCTGTGTAGTCGGGGTCGTAAATGGAATGTCCCATGGGCGAAGGTTGATGACCATGGCCATGAGAGCGACTTCTCCGTCGAATCCAATTCCAACCATTGTTCCGGCGAACAAGCTCATATCGAGGATCATAGCCGCCACGCATAGGCATCGTGATTGGTTTAAGTCCGTGACGGGATTCAATGGTTAAGGTCGAGGTCGTAAGCGGTTGACCCTGGGTACTCAAGTAGTGTTCGCGCGAAGGAAGAGTATTTGGAAGAGAAGAGGGTCTGTGAGGTGTTTATCGTACAGTAGTGAGCCAACCCTTGAAATAAACCTATTCGCTCAAGGACTAATGGCAGCTGCTGCCTAGTAAGTGACAACAAGGAGAATAGCAATGGAATAATTAGACTCTAGCACTGGAAATGCAAACGGAGGCGAAGTGTGTGCCAAGTAGCACAGGGAATATGTGAAAAAAAAAGAAGCACACGGTTCAGTGTTTCACGGAGACTATGAGCAACGATAATATGATGAAGATTGAGTATATACGGAGGAAAGGTCTTCTCATGTCATCCTGTGACTCTTTCAACAATGCAGAGACCATCATGGATATTCAAGCACCCGAAAACGCCGTGCAATATGCAGAGAACAGCAACGATACATCCGTGCAAACATGACATAGCATCAACGTAGCATGTAACTCAAGTCCGGCAGCCCTGCTACAATGTTTTGAATTACCTGCTCTTCCTCGTTCTTCCTTCGTTGTGCAGAGTTTGTAGCTCCAGTCAGCGGTTGAATCGACGGGGGAGTTACATTCCGTGGGGGTGAAGATCGTGTGAAAGTTTTCGCTGAAGACGCGACACTGGAAGGCCTTGGAGGGGTTTCGAAGACTGAGAAAGGATCTGATGGATCGCGCGTGGCCTGCGCAGGCGCTCTTGACGCTGGTGCCGATTCAAAGAAAGAGAAATCAGCATCCGCCCATGCATCTACAGTAGACTCATTTGGCATCGCCGGGAATGGAGGCGGCGTGCTCGGCCGGACGGGTTCTGGTTCTAAGGTACTAGATGCGAATGCAGAGAAATCGTCGTCTTGCGTGTCATTAGTCTCCGCAATCTTGACTTCGCTAGAAACAACTTCATTCGCATCGGGCGTGTCATGTGCTGGTGATGTATCAACTTGGACTTGGTCCTGTTGAATAGTCTCTCGAACTGGCTTCGACGAAACCTCGATCTTGATCTTTTCAGGTGTGACAGTGGTAGACCGCTTAGCGGATTTCAAGCGTCCAGGTCCAATAGGCCCTTGTTCAGCATTGAATGGAACAAAACTTTTCGGACCAAAGATCGCCGACGTAGGCGATATGGTGCTTCGTAGGCGCACGATATGCATTGCGTCAGCTGAACGATCCTGGGTCGGTGGAGTCGTTGGAAGTGGCGCAGAAGTTGACACAGTGCTGTCTAGCGTCGCTGGTATCGAACTTGGGAAGGCTGAAGGTGGAGTAGACACTGTAGGGCTTGATATCATCTCACCCCAATCATCTTCATCATCTGTAGGGACATCGGTACGTTGTTCTTGATTGAGAGTGTTGGTGTGAGGAGTGCTGAGCTCTTCCCAGGGACTTGCTAAGGTCGTGGTTGGCGCAGGAGGTGGGATTGCTTTCGTTGCGACAGCCGGCGTTTCAGTCGACGTTTGCCCTTGTGTAACCCCAACGTCGCGTGCAAGGTCGATCGAAACCGCACGAAGCTCCTGTGTCTGGGCATTGACTACAGCTGTAGGCTTCGGCACGACAGGTGGAGATATGGAGCGCAGGCTAGGACTGTCCTGCTTCCAAGGGTCTGTTGTGGTTGTCGTGGAACTCCAGTTGAAAGCGATCTGAGTGTCAGCAGACACAGGAGGAAGGCTTTGTCTTGCCGGTGCAGCTTCGATTACTCGCGGTGTGGGAACGGACGTCTTCGTGCGCAAATGTCCTCTTGGGTTTATAGGTTCTGGAGGTGCTGGTGTGTCCCAGTAGAACGAAGCTCTAGCCCCTGGACCTGTGCCAGAAAGACGGTCCTCACGAGCCCATCTTGCTACCGTCTTGTTTACTTCGGATCTGACCTCAGAACCCGCCCATGTGACCCGAATATAATTGTCGTCCCCGTTCCCGCTATTGAATTCTCTCATGGTTTGCTTACGCGTCAACCTGTACCAAGCCTTGCGCCCAGACGTTGAGTATACCGGGTCGTCTGGAGCTTCTTCTGGCTCCTCTGCAGCGCCATCAGGAGGAAAGAGTTCGTCAAGAAGTGTTTTGTCGAGTTCGTATGCACCGGCGTTATGCGAGGCGGCGGCGGCGGCGCTCGAGGAGGCTGCAGGCGAACCAGGGCGAGACGTAGAACGCTCTGATAAGGCCTCTTTTGTATCACCCGCAGCGTCTTGTGTGATCTTTGACTGACCAGAAGGAGCTTCTGTCAATAGAGTATCTTCTGTGGAGGTTCCAAACTCCTCGTCTGCACTATCGTTGCTCGAGCTTTCGACCTCGGCTTCGCTATCCTCGTCATTGGTTATTTGTGACTGGACCTCCTTCTCAGGTTCTGTTGCTTCTGCAGTCTGTTTCTTATTTACAGCCTCTTCCTCGAACGAGGTTCGCGGCGACTCGGGAGGTGCCTCGTGACGGCTCGCTTCAGACGGGGACGTAGAGGGTCGTGCAGAAGAGTCGTCATCGGGCTGTAATCGGTTCGAAGGAGCGACTGGAGCTTGATCAGAAGCCTTATCCAGCTGTATCGTGGTCGACGTGTCCGAAGTATCCGAAGCTACGTTGTCCGCATCAGAAGTGTCCTCCGTCTGTGCAGCCCACGTGTCTCCTTCCAGCGACAGGTTATCTTCATGTTTCTCTTCTATATCCCATCGCGGCCCATCTTCAATCGCATGCTCATTCTTCAGCGGACTCGGCTCAGCTATGCGCGTCTCCGTAGGTATAGCGACAGTCGTGTCTTGCTCAGATGACGTAGTCCAGTCTCCGAAACTCTCATCCTCATTGCCCCATCCAGCATCGTCCAGAAAACCGTTTAATAGCACCGGTGCGGGAGCAAGTGCAGGCGGCTGTGGTGCGGTCACCTCGTTCTTCGTCGGGGACTTTTGGTCGTCGGCATTGTTGTCTGCCCAAGGGTCGCCCCAATGATCCATGGTCGGGCTGCTGCGTCAAGCGTCATAGTGAGTCGCTTCTGCTAGAGAAGCATCACCAGAAACGCAAGCGATAACGAGTTAGTGTGAAAGGTAGGGCGCTGCGAACCGTCCAAGGCCAGCTTACCTCGGGGAGGTGCAGCTTTCTGCCAAGCCGGGAGTCGGACTTTATTCAGCCGGCAAACTTCTCTCCCGAGCAGCGTTCATTCACGACTTTGACATTGACCATGCAACAACAGAAAATCAGAGCGCGAACACCTATTTCAAGGGATACGTTCTGACACTCGCTTATGGAGGGAAAAGTTTCATCTGGACATTGCATCTCACGGCTTCACTTCTTGCTCCATCATTTGTGTAGAGGAACATGACTAACAACGCAGCACATACATTGTAAATTCATGATATTCTCATGGCTTCACACCTTCGTCAGTGCTTTCTCTAAGGTTGCCTCTCACAACATGGTATCTCCTCCCGAACCTACTATGTGCATCCCAACCAAGACTCCACGATGCAACCCCCCACAAACCCATGTTCGTAGTCCGCCAACTGCGCAATACCACAAAGCAGCTAGCAAAGTATGCTCACAGAGATAGTCGGCAGGACGATTTAGCGGTTCAGGATAGTTCGGGAAACTAACATATCGTACGGGAGCTATCTTCGTGTTCTTATGGCTTTTGTTTCTATTTTAGATTGCTTTCAATGGGTCACTGTTGCAGTCATTGTGGTTGTTGCTTGCTATCTACCTTGTCGAATTGCTATCACTTATACGAACCCAAGAATGATAAGCATTCAGCTGTCGCGCAATGCATTGTTATCAGAGACCTGGTTTTGCCCGATGCAACAACGTTCACGCTCTTCAATCTCAAAACCTGACGTTTAGAGCTTTCAAGACTTCCTTTCAGATTCATTGGCTCGTTAGATAAAGCTCATCTCTTCCTTCATTACGACTGCGTAGATCCATCGTGATCATTATACCGGATGTCCGCCATTCCGTGCGCTGCACCAACCCTGTGGTAACCTTGGAGTAGACCCACTGTGGGCCTGGATCGTCTTGCAGTAGATAGCTGTCTGTGCGTGAGTAAGACGGGTTGCACGGACTGTCCAAGTGGGTCATCATCCCAAGTATAGACTGACTGTCAAGCATCACACATTATCGGTTCAGAGTTGAGGTTCGTGCAAGACGCGACGTGAATGACATTCAGTTTCTCAGGTCGCTATGCAAGAAGACTGCTCAGATGCTCGCATCCGTAAAGAACATAGAAAATGAGCGCTCAAGATGTAAGCACATCGAGGCAAGCCATAAACGCCGGATGAACATGCAACGCCGAATACCAAGACGTCTAGAAGATTATTACTCCATAATCCACCGCTTTTCGCACAATGCTTTCGTTATCTTCTTGAGCTCTATTATCGGACTGACTCGATGATGGAAATGTCGTCTACTGCGTCCTCGTCCATGTCATGATGCATAACCTTCTTAAGACCATTGTCGATTTGAACGGCACCAACATCCTCTTTGGGAACCCAGAATAATTGGACCATGCCAAAGATAGCAGCAGCAGCAAGGGCGAACCAGGCTGCCGCGGATCCTCCGAGGGAGTAGATCAATCCGATAAGAGGTGAGGAAATTGTTCTCGCCAGACAGCAGGCCGACATAGCGATACCATTGACACGACCAAGGACGAGGGGCGATGGAACGGCGTTCTTCATCAGGATCAGGGCGCATGGGAACACGATGATACCGAAGAATGCCTGCAGGAAAAGCGAAAGGTAGATACCCGGGGTCTCGAGCTCATGGGGAAAGGCGCTGATGAAGGGCACAATCAGGTAAGTGATCGGGTAAAGAATAATCATCCAGATGAATGAGTTCCAGACACCAGCCCATTCGACAAAGATAGGGAAGATGAAGCCCTGGACAAAAAGAGTGATGAAGCCGTTGACCGTGAGGAATTTCCCGACGTCTGGTAGATCCATTCCTAGTCCGCCCTTGAAATCTAGGCCAGTCGTTGTAGGTGTATCAAGGATGTAAACCGGGAGGATCGAGATGAAGGCCATTTGGTGGAAAGCAAAGATGGACATAGCGAGGACGATCATGACTACAGTTCGGTTGAAGGTCTTGCGGGGTTTCGGGGTCGGCCCACCGCGCATGGGTAGCACGTCCTGCTGGATCTTGATCGAGTGCATGGTTCCAAAAGATGAACGGCGGATATCGAACCTTTGGTCGAAGGGCATGGGCATACCCTCTTCCAAGAAGGAAGCCCTTTTGCGGATGTGTCGAATGCTGCCAGAAACGGACATGGAGGCCAACCTGTCGCGCGTGTAGCTAGCAATGGAGCCACGGTGCCGCATAGAGCCAGCGGTTGAGCCTCGGGCCTCTCGGTTCGCATGCGGGTGGTTTGCGGGTGGTCCAAGAAGACGGCTTCGCTCGTTAGCAGGGGTTTCGTTGATGGTATCCAGGTGGTCGTGGTAATCATGCTGTTCATGGTGGTCCGCGATACCGTTTGCTCCCTCCTCCTTCTCTTCACGGACAAGTGTTTCCTCCAAGAAGATCATACCCTGGAGGATGGCTAGCATAATCCCAATGGCTGCGATGAGGTTAGGGAGAAGATACGGGTAGCGTCCGAAGAGACCATGCTTGTCGAAAGCATGAGGGTAGAGTCGTGCCGGTTGGGCGAGGAAACCACCCATTGCTGAACCGATAATACCGCCCACCGTCCAGACGAAGGGCTGTGTCGCATATGCACGCGCTATCTCTGGTTAGATGGACATGCGGGATGGGGTATTGCGCGATTTACTCACGCTCGTGGGCCGGATTCTTGACCGACTCTGCGACCATGGTTTGCATGATTGCAACGTTTCCATTCAATGCACCGCCGATAAAGCGCGCAAGCAGCGCGACCCAATATGTCTGCGCAACACCGAACAAGAGACTTGACAGGGCAACGCCGAGCAGACCAATAAGCGCGACGGGTTTCCGGCCGTAGACATCAGAAACCATTCCCCATAACGGGGCTGTCATGGCCTCGGCGATGGCGTAAGCGGACACCAAGAGTCCAGCGTAGAAAGAAGCATCGTGTTTGCTAATTCCCAAGTCCTGAACCATGAGGGCCGAATAGGCCAGGATAGAGTTGAAAGCGAGAGGCTCGGAGAATCGGCATATTCCTACGCGGTGGTCAGAAACATCCAATCACAATGACATCACTGCAGCCGCCACACATACCGAGAATAATGAGCTGCTTGGTGGGGAACGGCGCGTCCTTTGGATCGGGAGGCATACTGGCAGTATTACGATTACTAGAGAATGGAGGTTGAGGAGTTTCGCATAATAACAGAAGATGGGAATCAAGGTTTTACGGGCAACAGCTTATCATAGCGCCACTAGGTGAGAGCAAGCGCGGGCCGACAGATTCCCCTCAATGGATTCGCGACATGCACCGTGCCCCAACAACTAGCGTTTCCCGCATTCGCGATAAACGTGCTGCAGCCTCGCCGTTCCCTGTTAGATGCAGACACAAAACTCGCTTGTGCCGCCTCAATTCCGATTGCTTGAAAACCCCCGGCCGTTGAACTCATGTTTGGAAGCACCCTTCCGACGAGTGCGGCTGCGCATGCTGGGACCGATACACGCCAGCTCGCCGAACTCCGTCAAATTTGCCTGCCAGATTTGCTGTTTGCAGGTGTCAACCCGTCGATTGAGTTTTACTAGGCCAGATCTTGGACTTGCCCGGGGCGGGTTACCCTTGTCGTTCGATTCATACGTCATAGTGAGAATGACCGCCAAGGGGTGCTGCAGTTGAGGCAGGCAAAGCAACCCTGTCTCAACTATTGGCTTGCTCACCGTACTTTCCACGGTCGTAGCTTGCACGGCTGCCGCGGACCATGGAATCTCACCATTTGCTTTGTTCGACAAAGACATCGAAAACCAAAGCATCGATCATCCTGCTAGCAATGCCCAAACTCCACAGTGCGAGCATCTGAGAGGCCTGCGGGCAGTTCCCGCAGAGGTCGTGGTTCCTTTTAGATTTGTTGAGTAACATGTCAGGTCAAGCCCACGCGGAACTTGGTGGCGCTACCGAGCGTCACGAGGCATCCTTCTTTCGACACACCTTCCTGTGTGCTATGAACAATATCACTCTACTCTGCAGCCTCCGCGAAACCTCATATCTTTGAGTAGCATCCTGCACCAATGGCAGGCCAAGGAAATGACATGCATCCGCTTGCGTTATCTGCTGAGGCTCACGAGACCCAATCGCCATCAACACCATTGTCTACCCCGCGAGACCTGTCGCACCTCTTCTTGTAAGCGGTGTGACAGAGCACTACTGAGGTGCGGGTGCGGATCCGATCATCGCTGGTCTGCATTCTGGTGATGGTCTGATCATGTGATATCGCGTCAAGTCTAAGCTCAGCGGATACATTTACGTCAACGATCTTTTCTTTTCTCATTCACGATCGTATTTCGCACGCTACAGGCCGTACCTGCCCTCTCCACGACAACTACCGAGATGACACAAATCAACGCAGCCGCGGCTTCGCCTATCGATCCGATCGCTTTTACATGTTCGCTTCCGTGCGTGAAATGAGCAGCGATCCGTCTCATCTCCCAGTTCCGTGCCTGGCGCTAACAGTCCCATCAATACAAGGTAGGGGCTCTTCCATTGTTCTAGATGCTCTTGTTAGTTTGAGCTTGAATCATCTCGGTTTCACGTCTTTCACGAGTCAGCGATTATCCTCTGTGCCGCGTCGCAGGCAGTCCACGATTGGAGCATTGCGTTTCGATGGTTCGTTAATCTCATCCACCGTTCATCGAACGATCTCTATATTGCACTGCATCAAGCCACCATCTCCCATCTCTTTCATTGACGCGCCTAAACTTGAAGTCGTGACGAAGATGACTGCGACACCCATGCAGGTACCCACTTAAAGTGGTCTAGTCGGCTCGCTTCGTCCCGACCGCGACTTTCCAGCCCCTAGGACGTACCTTGGAAGACTGTCTTGTAAATGACAGCGTTATGCGGCGCCACGGCATAATGATTTCCTGCTATTCGACAACTGGAGCCACAGACCCCCACGCTATGTGCTGTCAATTCGCGCTCTACTTACGGCCTTGTTTTGGACACTTGCCCCTAACTCTTCCTGTCCTTCCAATGCTTCCGGCGGATTGTACGACTTTGACCTAAGCAGCACACGACGGATTACTATCGAACCCTCTACGGTCAACCCGCTGTTCTTATGCCAACAATGCTCACGAGCGTGTGTGTGTCAAGCTGAATTGACACTAGCAATCTATAGAGAGCCAGCATGCGTACAGGTGATGTGATTTCCTTGTCTACATCTGGCCTCAGGAAGTACATGATGTTAAAACCAGTCTTGGGAGTCGCTGAGATCTGAGAAGAGACGAGGAGCGCTGGCTTTATCACTACGGAGGTCGATGAGGAGTACTACCGAATGGATTATGTCGGCAATTTACGGCCCAGACTACGACATCGTGCAAGACGTCTACCTGGAGTCCGTCAAGAATGCATGCGCTAGATGGTTGACCCCGCTCATAGCGTTGTTAGTACCGTCCTCAAGCCACGAACATCACCGGTCACTAGTAAACAGCTTCCCAACCAACGTGTGCCTCCTTTGTTTTGCCAACGATTTCCAAGACTGGAATACCTACCGTTATACATATTTTCAACATAGCGCTGAACCACTTTTGCTATCCGTCAAGCACCAAAATGCCTAGATTCAATTGCCGCAGCCGTTTTCGACGACGGTCTACATCATCTCCTGCAGTCTGCCAAAGGAATTGTCTGCAATGACACCAAGGTTACTGTGAGAAGGATACGTCCCTTGTGCCAATACTCTCTGCGGCGGTCTAGTCGCCACTTGCGATAGTGGTTGTACCCATTCACTGTATTGTCGTTAATGTAACACAGTTGTCAATGCTCTCGAACCTATACTCAACCAAAAAGACATGGTCGTTATGGAGGTTAGAGAACTTGAGCAACCTACGCTTATCTACGACGCTTGGGAACTGCGCTGTTTGGAGTCGATGTCAAGTACTGTAGATGAGTTTAGCAAAGGCACTGAACGGTCAGTTGATAGTATCGAGACTCTCATGTCAGGCCACAACAATATGCACAGATTCTCTTACGCCAAAATATTACTGTAAGGGCCATCGGGTGGAAAATCTCTAAGCGGTACAGTATTTCATTTCCTGTTAGCCTATTCATAGTATTGTTCGAGTTTTCAAACATATATGGAGGCATAATACTCCCAGTTGACATATCAAATGACATCTTAGGTTTGCTATAAAGACCAATCAACACACTACAACACACTACAACACAAACTGATCTCCGAGAATCCTGCCTTTACTTCTCGCCAGAATCAGCTGTATTCCAATTTCCGCTTTGAACCCCATCCGGCCGCCCAAAGCGCAAAGTTCAGCGACTGCAATCTTGCGCTCAAAACATTGATCTGAAACTACCGCAAGCTCGTGGAAAGAACGATGCTCCTAGCAACAGAGACCACCACCACCAAGGCAGATAAAGCGCAAAGTGCGACCAGAGAACATCTCGATACAGTCCTAGATTAAAACGATATTATGCAAGAAATCGCTGTTCTAATCTCGAGCATAACTAGGTAAAGCTAGGGCCCTGTTTGCCTTGCTCCAGGAGTAAATAATAGAGTCGGAGAAGATTGACGAACTGCAGCTGAAATTATCGCATAGTTCCGATACTGGCTGTCAAGGTCTCAAGACTAGCCATATACCTATACTGGCTGGTATGCAAATGCTGGGGTGGGTAAAGAAGTTTGGTGCCTTTGGTGAGGGTCCCTATGGTTTCGTCAATGAAGTCAACAAGATAGGGGCGGGTAAGC
>Ga0268250_10001153_pt1 | contig 11680 bp, 13 predicted proteins | sample AgamicAsSfe_FD_200448 | JGI IMG/M metagenome (GOLD analysis project Ga0268250, IMG submission 200448) | Agave microbial communities from Guanajuato, Mexico - As.Sf.e (v2) (version 2) | ecosystem: Host-associated > Plants > Phyllosphere > Phylloplane/Leaf | place: Guanajuato, Mexico | collected... | reverse complement strand
TTTGTATGCTGTTTCCGCTGCAGCCTCTACTTTTGTGTGATTGCTATCATCGTCGTCATTGATCTTCAACATGTATTGTCCGTCGTCCTGTGTTACTGTCGTACGCCTGTGTCCACTCGTTTGACTTGGCTTATGATTGACTGTCAAAGCGTATGGTCAGTTTGAGCACCTCGAGCATCGTGCCGGAGTCGTACAAGCTACACTACATAACCCCCGATCCCCATTCAGCAATGTAGGCCCAAGCTTGATGTCAAGTTTCGCTTGCTGACGCGGGTCAAGGATTCGCGTGGTGGAAGATGACGGCCGCGACATGGTGAGAGGTGAACAGTCGACCTAAAGAGTGTTGTTACATTGTGTGATGAATACAACAAAAGAGCGACCTCGGGGTTCGTAATGAGCTGACAGTGGATGGCCGTTCAGGGGACTCAAAGTGGGGCACGCAGTCACGTTTTATTTCATTGAGTAAAAAGTTTATAAGGTATCGAGTATGGATCTGACTTCCGTCGTGGCCACAATATCACGGCGACATCACCGCTTCTCGTCGCATACTGCCTTGTCCAACACCACTTGCCAAGATTTCTAGCCGTCCCGCCTGGATTCTGTGCTTCTTGATGATTTGGACATATTCGGGATCTGGTAGCAACTCATCATCATTGATCGTGTCCTTATTCTTTGCTGCCATCTCGTTGTCCATCTCCTCATGTAGTAGGGAAAGGACGAGCCCGAAGTCTCCACCAAGTCTACCTAGACTCGTAGCGCAATATAGAACTTGTGTCAATAGACTGTCTCTCGAACTTTGATCTCGTATATTTGGCAAATATTCCTGCAGTACCTCGAAAAGCATGTCCACTGCATGCATTGTGAAGGTCGACAAGGCCGGAGGCATTTGTTGTAATGGATCATCGGGTATCTCTGGTTCGCTTGACGTGGTGAAGCTGCTTGTCTGCGGTAAGGTAGGCACAGGCTGTCGTGCATATGTGTCTGCTTGGGCTCCTTGGGCTGAAGGTCCTGGTAAAGATGTTGGGAAGATGCTTTTGTACATTGAAACAATAGCGAAGCACTGTTCCCTGAAAATTTCGACATATCTTTTGAGATAGCGTTCTGTTTGCTGTCCTGCCGACCAGTCGTTCGAAACCTGTGACCGCTGGGCCTCGCGATACGCAGTCTCCTGATCTGCTAGATCGCGTAGGGGTTCTAGTGCTTCAAGGGTAGTTATCAGATTGGCCAGTCGAGATATGATGAACAGCGCTCCTAGTGATCCCTCGCCTGCGCCTGTGGTCACGTTCTTGGTCGAAGTAAGTCGATCATCCAGATCTGGCGCCACACGTCGTAATAAAGCAATTAATCGCATCCCGCCGGCGAGTTTGAGAGACTGTGCTCGAAGAGCAATGATCAGATTCGTCGTCATACTGCGCATGGCTTCCTCCGCCTGCGCCGTGATTGAGTTGACAAGGTGAGAATCGGGGTACAGCTTCTGCAGCCTCTTAATATGCGCATACAGGTCTAATGCTGAAGCGTAATTTGCGTTCGCCGATGACATAGCTCCTGAGGCACCAGTAACAGACCCTGCCGATGCTGCGATAGTTGAGGATAGTAGAGTCGGCAACTCGAGTATGTCTGATATCTTGTCGATGTTGTTGCCCAGCCGCATGACATTTTTCCGCTGGTCCAGGATGTGATTCTCCGATGCTTTGCTGTACTTTGCGGCAAAGCTTGTTGCTTGTTCATCTACTGCAGGGACCACTGCTTGAATCGCAGCTACCTGTGTCGCAAACTGTGGCAGCGTGTGCCGGAGGTGCTGTAGAGACTCGACAGCTGTGCTGACAGATCGAAATGACCGCTTTGCAAGAGCTTGCAACGATCGTGATGAAGTGTGAATGTCATAGTCGAGAGCTTCACGCTCTGTGGATGTCAATGCGGACAAAGACAGGCTAGAAAGGCGGTGTAGGTATGAAGATGTGGTTGGTGTGGGATTATGTGGTGTAGGGTTGTCATCATTGCTACTCGCTGCAAGGTGTGGCAAAAGCAATTCATACAAGTCTGCCATGGTGGCAAGTCTTTATATTGTTTGCTCCCACCCCTGAGCTACACCAATGCCACGGGCGCGGTACCGCAGACGATGCTTGCACCAATGCTCGATTTGTGAGGTGATCGAGGTGAGCAGAAGGGGTTCACAGACGCTCTCTGGCTGAGATGGGGTTCCAGAGCGTCACTATTAGATGACTAAGCAGTTCTTCTGTAGTGTTGTTGCTTTTCCTGAAACTGTAAAGGCTCGTTCTCTTCTCTGCTCTGCTCTGCCGTCTTTCCGATGTTGTTGCGCTCAAAACGTTTCTCCTCAAACGGGCAGCTTGTTCCGCACAAGTATGTAGTTAATCGCTGATCGCCGTGCCAAGAGATGATGCAGTCACCGATGCCAAAGTGCCGAACCCCAATAATCGCAAAAAGTGACGGAGGCAAGGGAACATCATATACCATGATGCATGCCCTGGGCTTTTCGAATCTCCATGCTCATCTCTTCTTCATCCCCCGACAAGTCTTTCTCTGCTCCTGCCCCTTACTCCCAACTACGTTGCTACAATCCTTTCGACGTCCATCTCAATCGTAGATACACAGGTGCTTAGCGGAGTTACACGTCCGAGGTCTCCGCAGAGTTTCGTGTGGGTGTTGCCTTTATTGGGATTGTTGCAGGAGTACAACGAAGAGAGCACTGGCGACAGGACGCGACGCTAGCCAGGCATCATGGTCCTCGGAGGAAACTCACTTCAACGAGCGTTGACAGAGGACCAGAAACCAAGGTATGCTGGTCATTATTGAAGATGCTAGGCGGCCCGAGCTGATTCTGGCAGATGGCAATTACACAATGTGGATGATCGAATATATGATCCTGAATATAACCCCAACGCTAGCGGTACACTCGCAGCAGATGATAGCCCCGAAGGTCTTGCGAGTCGGGATGGAGCATGGGGTGAACGCGATGTGGGTGGCGCGTTTCCAAGAAATGCTGCTATGGAGGATTATGAAACACTACGGCAAGAATTGAGCACTCGGGCGCGGTCGAAAGGAGAAGGAAGAGTTTCTGGAGAAGTAAATCCCACATTTGGGCGACGTATAAGTCGGTCGATGTCAAGACGACGTTCGAGATCATTAGCAAGAGCACAAACAACCGCCACATCCGAGGGAGGAGACGTCGAGAAAGCAGAGGAGGATGCGGATGATTTCCAGCTTGATGCCTTTATGAAAGAAGGACACTTTGAGAAGCGTACAGAGGGTCGATCGGCCAAGAAAGTAGGTGTAATCTACAAGAATCTGACGGTCAAAGGTGTTGGGGCAGGAGCTACATTTGTCAGGACAGTGCCAGATGCTGTTCTTGGCACATTCGGTCCTGATCTATATCGGCTTATCACTCGATTTATGCCTTCCTTAAAGATTGGTAGGGGCGCACCTACGCGAACCCTCATCAACGACTTCACGGGTGTAGTCAGGGACGGCGAGATGATGCTAGTGCTAGGACGTCCAGGATCCGGTTGCACGACATTCCTGAAAGCAATCGCCAACAGCCGCGAAGAATACGCTGGAGTCACGGGCGAGGTCTCATACGGTGGTATAGATGCAGCAACACAAAAGAAGCAATATCGCGGAGAGGTCAACTACAATGGGGAAGACGATGTGCATTTCCCGGATCTCAATGTCTGGCAGACGCTGGTTTTCGCGCTCCTTACAAAGTCGAAGAAACGCGAGAAAGGTGACATACCAACTATCGCTAATGCTCTGATGCGCATGTTCGGCATTCCGCATACAAAGTTCACCAAGGTTGGCAGCGAATACGTTCGTGGTGTGAGTGGAGGCGAGAGGAAGCGCGTCTCCATTGCCGAAACGCTGGCCTCGAAGTCAACAGTACAATGCTGGGACAACTCGACTCGTGGTTTAGACGCCTCAACAGCGCTCGATTATGCAAAGTCCCTCCGAATCATGACAGACGTTAGTGATAGGACGACACTCGTCACACTGTATCAGGCCGGAGAAGGTATTTACGAGGTCATGGACAAAGTGCTTGTCATTGATTCTGGTAGGATGATCTTCTCAGGTCCTGCGAGTGATGCACGGATGTATTTTATCGATCTAGGTTTCGAGGCACCACCGAGACAGACCACGGCCGACTTCCTGACAGCATGCACCGATCCTGTTGAGCGCAAGTTCCGAAAAGATTGCGAGGGCTCGACGCCGAAGTCCGCAGAAGAGCTAGAACAGGCATTCCGAAACAGTCCAAACTATCGGATGCTCCTCCAAGATGTCTCGTCATATGAAAAAATGCTACAGGAGACCGACCATGCTGACGCTAAGGAGTTCGAGCGGACCGTCAAGGAGAGCAAGAGTCATCGCACAGTAGCTGCAAAGTCGTCATACACTGTCTCTTTCTGGCGGCAAGTTCTAGCTTGCGCTCAAAGAGAGCTTTGGCTCCTCTGGGGTGATAAAACGACTCTTTACACGAAGTGGTTCATCATCATCGCGAATGCTCTGATTGTTGGTTCCCTTTTCTACGGGGAGAGCCTCGATACAGAAGGTGCTTTCTCACGTGGAGGTGCTATCTTCTTCGGTATTCTCTTTCTCTCCTGGCTGCAGCTTGGTGAGCTCATGAAAGCTGTCTCTGGCAGGGATGTCGTCGCTCGCCAGCATAACTACGCCTTCTATTCGCCATCCGCCGTCACCATTGCCAGAGTTCTCGTCGATCTTCCGGTACTCCTACCACAAGTCATCGTCTTCAGTCTGATCATGTACTTCCTTACAAGCCTGTACGTTACGGCTGGACGATTCTTCATCTACACCTTGTTCGTCTACGTTACCACTATCTGCATTACGGCACTTTACCGGATGTTTGCCAGTCTTTCGCCGAGTATCGACGACGCTGTGCGTTTCTCCGGAATCGCGCTGAACTTGCTTGGTAAGTCATGATCTCTATGGATTGCAGCAGATCCTCTGCGGCACTCTCACCAGGACTCGTGTCCAGGCTCCTCTCCACTGTATACATTATCAAACCGGACATCTACTAACAGTCTGTAGTCATTTTTACTGGCTATGTACTGCCCAAACCCCAACTTACAGGAGACTACATCTGGTTCGGCTGGCTGTACTACGTAAATCCTCTCTCCTACTCTTTTGAGGCAGTCATGGCCAACGAGTTCACCGGTCGTGACATGGCCTGTGACCCAGCTCAACTCGTCCCGCAAGGCCCTGGTGTCGATCCGGCTCATCAAGGTTGTGCTATCACAGGATCCGGCGTCAACGCGAAGACCATATCAGGTGCACAATACATCAACGCAAGCTACACCTACACGAGAACTCATCTGTGGCGTAACTTTGGAGTCGTCATTGCCTTCGCGATACTGTATATCTTGGTCACCGTCTGGGGCACTGAGTTCTTCAACTTTGCTAAATCTGGCGGAGGAGCTCTCACATTCAAGAAGACTCAACGTGCGAAGAAGGTTGCTGCTGCTAAGGTAGCAGCTGCGGACGAGGAGACTGGTAGCAGCTCAGGTTCTAGTGGAACCGAGGTCGAGGGAGCTTCCGTGCCTGACAACGAGGATCAAGCGCTCAAAGAAATCTCCGGCAGTGAAGCAGTCTTCACGTGGGAGAAAGTCTGCTACACTGTGCCATATCAAGGTGGCCAAAGGCAATTGCTCAACAACGTTAACGGTTTTGCCAAACCAGGACTTATGGTCGCACTGATGGGTGCGTCTGGCGCAGGCAAAACAACGCTGCTGAACACACTTTCCCAGCGCCAGACTATGGGTGTCGTCACTGGTGATATGTTAGTCGATGGAAAAGAGCTTGGACTTGAGTTTCAGCGCGGGACTGGCTTCTGCCTTCAAGGTCAGCGATATTCACTGCCAGTATCAGTGCATACATCTGGACACTAACGAAATTATAGGGGATATCCACGACGCTACGGCCACCATTCGCGAAGCACTGGAATTTTCTGCAATACTGCGACAGGACCGCACTACCCCAAGATCAGAGAAGATTGCCTACGTCGACAAGATCATTGATTTGCTGGAGCTGAACGAAATGCAAGATGCCATCATCAGTTCATTGGGAGTCGAGCAACGCAAGCGTCTCACGATTGGTGTGGAACTTGCAGCAAAGCCTAACCTTCTTCTCTTCCTCGACGAGCCAACAAGTGGCCTCGATAGCCAGTCTGCCTACTCCGTGGTTCGCTTCCTGAAGAAGCTGGCGAATGCTGGCCAAGCAATCGTCTGTACCATCCATCAGCCCAGCTCTGTTCTGATTCAGCAATTCGACATGATAGCGGCATTGAACCCTGGCGGAAACACTTTCTACTTTGGACCTGTAGGTGAGAATGGCAAAGACGTTGTCAAATACTTTGCGGATCGTGGTTTCGAATGTCCACCCGAGAAGAATGTTGCCGAGTTCATCCTCGAGACCGCTGCGAAGAGCCGCAAGCGCCCAGATGGTACAAAGGTCGACTGGAATGAAGAATGGCGAAACAGCGAGAACGCTAAGCAGATCGATGCAGAGATTCAGCGTATCAAGAGCGAGAGGAGCAGCCTTCCTCTTGCGAACGAAGGCACCCAGTACGAGTTTGCTGCTCCTGTATGGACGCAGACGTACGAGCTTACGAAGCGCACCTTTAAACAGTACTGGCGCGACCCGAGTTACTACTATGGTGAAAAAAGAAAATCTAATAGTTTCGAGAATAAGGCTAATATGATTAAAGGTAAACTGTTCGTGGCTGTTGTAGTAGCTCTCTTCAACGTACGTTCTTCCGAAGAAAGCCTAGGATGCGTCAAGCTAATCATCGTGACAGGGTTTCACTTTCTGGCAATTGGGTAACAGCACGACTGACATGACAGATCGGATGTTCTCAGCCTTCTTGATTCTTACTGTACCGCCGACCGTGGTCAACGCTGTCGTGCCCAAGTTCTTCCAAAACATGATGCTCTGGCAGGCGAGAGAACTTCCATCACGCATATACGGTTGGGTCGCATTTTGCAACGCCATGGTCGTTGCAGAGATACCGATCGCTATCATTCAGTCCGTGCTCTACTTTGTTATCTGGTATTTCCCAGCCGGACTTCCGTACGAAAGCAGCGTTAGCGGCTACGTGTTCTTCATGACAATGCTGTTCTACTTGGTGAGTCATTTGAACATACTTGGACGGCCTCGAAACTAACCATCACTAGTTCATGAACAGCTGGGGCCAATGGATCTGTGCATTCGCGCCCAGCTTCACTGTCATCTCCAACGTATTGGCAAGTTTTTCCAGCATAAACCGCGCAGCATATACTGATTTTTGAAGCCGTTCTTTTTCGTCATGTTCGGTCTATTCAATGGTGTCGTCCGTCCTTACAGCATGCTTCCGGTCTTCTGGAAGGTTAGTCACACCTTCACGCCCCTATGCCGACTCCACTAACTCTCTTTAGTACTGGATGTATTGGATCAACCCCTCGTTAGTCACAACACCATGCACTTATGTTAACACCACTAACGCTCTTTAGTACTTGGTGGATCGGCGGTGTCCTCGCCCGAACCCTTGCCGACGTCCCCGTCATCTGCACAGTCGATGAGACAGCACAGTTTACACCTCCGCCAGGCCAGTCCTGCACTGCTTATGCCGGCGCTTTCGCAGACTCCGCAGGCGGCTACTTCCTCGATCCGACGTCAACCACACTCTGCCAGTACTGCCCCTATAGCTCTGGCAACAATTATTTGTCGACACTCAACATCAGCCCTGACGATGCATGGCGCGATCTTGGTATCTTCGTCGTGTATGTTGTGACGAACTATCTCCTGGTATACTTCTTCGTCTATACTGTCAGAATCAAGGGGTGGACTTTCGGCTTCGGAGCGCTATTTGGCGCGTTGGGTAAGCTGGCGCAGATTGTGTTGAAGCCGTTCAAGAAGCTTGGTGGTAAGAAAGAGGAGGCAGAGACGAAATGATGGTGCGGGAAGGAACGGTAGATATTCGCATTGTGGGTAATTCCATTGGGAGGGCATATTAGCATATACATGGGATAGTTATGATACATGATAGATACAGTATATACAATGATAATTTCACGATGTCACGATGGTTACAACGCATTGAAACCGTGCCATCTGGTGGTGTTCTTGGCGTGATGTTGCGATTCCGTAAATTTTGGTGCAACTATTCTACTATTCTACATGTATTCAGTGTACTGGTACACGTCCCAATGACTCACAGCACATCTTGAGCATACAAGAGCATCATCATCACTTCACAACCGTGCCCGGAATCCGTGGTAATACCGAAGCGTTTACCAAATCACCATGTCCACCCAATCCATCACGCTCACAGAGCTTCCAAACAGAAACCCTGCGCCATCTGGCAACCCTATCACCAACTCCAGTGAGCCACTCGACATCAACTTTGCAGAAGACGAGAACGCCGCTGGTGCGAGTGGGCAGTATCCGAGAGCTGATGGCGGCAAGGACGCGTGGTTGTTCCTGGCGGGCTGCTTTGCCGTGGAGATGTTGGTGTGGTATGTATTGCAGCGTGAAGTGTGCCAATGCAGTGTCGTGCGGTTCCACCTTGCCGCTGAAATGTCGAGCGTGCAAGATCACCAAGGGGACGAAGGTGTACGCTGGAGATTGATTGCCATGCTGAAGGAGTTTATCTCATTTCTCAAGTGGCTCTATACGCAGGTGACTTCATTCGTGTCATAGCCCGGCGTAGTCGCAATAAGATAACACGGACACGCAGGCTGACATGATGGCGCTTGTAGGGGGTTTGCTTACACTGTGTGTTGAGCTACTACAGTTGGGAAGCAGTCTCGGTATACTGACACGACTGCCACCAGTTCGGTGTCTTTCAAGCGTACTACAGCACTCATCCATCCTTTCAAGATGGGAACCTCGCCACTGTAGGCACAACGCAATCAGTACGTTGATCTCCTCTGCATACCCTCTGAAGTGTCACAGGGAGGACTAACGCCACGTTCAAACCCAAAGGGCATTATGTACAGTACGTCCCGCACCCTCCATCTCCCGCCTCGGTCCCTCTCGCCTCCACTAACACAATTTCACAACAAGTCAACGCCCCCGTAGTCTTCGCCATCATCCTCCGCTGGCCCTCCCTGCAACGCTTCTGTAGTGTGCTCGGATTATCTCTGCTCTGTCTCAGCTTGGCATGTAGCTCGTTCGCGACGACAACGAATCAGCTCGTTGCGACGCAGGGGGTCATGTATGCGATTGGAGGAGGACTGGTGTATTCGCCTACTGTGGTGTGAGTAAAGAAAGGCGTCTTGAGCAACAATCTCAATCTGCTGACATGTGGACATATCGTCAGGTTTCTGGACGGCTGGTTCATCAAGAGGAAAGGGCTTGCGTATGGCATAATGTGGGGTGAGATCTTATCCCTTCACGTCTGTCCATGCTATGGCTGACTTCCCAACAACAGCGGGTACAGGTCTCGCCGGCGCCATCTTCCCAGTCACCGTGGAAGCTGCCTTGGGCCGCTTTGGCTTCCGCACCACTCTTCGAGCACTTTCCGTTGGCTTGTTCCTCCTTACCTTCCCTTTGCTCAAGTTCGTTAAGCCACGGATACCGCCAGCAGTGGGAGCGGGTCGCCGCCGCTTCGACCTGTCGTTTCTATGGTCACCCGTGTTCCTTCTTTTTCAGCTTGCTGGGATAATGCAGGGGCTTGGCTACTTCATACCGATAGTAGGCATCCCTGCCGTGCTTATGCTGGTAAGTCTTGAGGCTGACTTGTGCTTTAGATCTACCTCCCCACCTATGCCAATCAAGTACAGAACACCAGCTCGACATCCAGTTCAAACTTCCTCTCCTCACTCACACTTGTCATCTTCAACTTGACCGGGGTCGGCGGCTGCATCATGGCAGGGTATATCAGCGATCGATGGCATGTCACGAATTGTATCGCTCTGAGCACGATTGGGAGTGCCGTTAGTGTATTTGTCATCTGGGGCTGCAGTGGTGCGGCAACTGGTGGTCTGGCGCTTCTTTACTTGTTTTGCGCCCTGTTTGGGCTTTTTGCTGGAAGTTATGTATGTAATGCTTGATCACAAAAGGGCATGCGAGTACTACTAATACCATTGACTTCTGTACAGTCGAGTCTGTGGACAGCACAGATCCGGAAGATCGTGGAAAAGAACCTACAGCGTCCGGACCCCAATATGGTCTTCGCCTTCCTTGCCGCAGGAAGAGGCATGTAAGTTCACGAGCACAGTGAGCAATGAGTAGATGTGGTTTGAGCTAACGTTTGCAAGTGGTAACATTCTCGCTGGTCCCATTTCGTCGGGACTTTTGAAAAGGTCAGTGGGCACGGGTATGTTGTCCCTGGGCTACAGGAGTGAGTATACAGCCTTAATTGTGTTTACGGGTATCACGACTCTACTGGGAGGCATTAGTGTTCTTGGACGCTTCAAGACGGGCTTCTTGTGATTTATGGATGATCTTGAACTTGGCGGTGTTGTTTGCCTAGTCATTTGATAATAGTCACTGTACTAGGACATAAGTCTGAGAAGAATCTCTCGGCACGCCCCCCTTCTACGCTGTTGTCCTGTGACCATAGCATTGAGTTCAGGTTTAAAAGTCTCTAGCACACATCTTGCCCGGGGTTTGAAAGCAGCAAAGAGGAGCATCACCGTGCCCGGTGAAGGAAAAAAGACATGATCGTGCTAGGACCATCCAATGCCTGGCCGCACATTGAGGAGGGAAAGTCGACAATAAGGTGTGGTCGATAATGCAGCCACAAATCCAGGCACGAAATGCCCACAAATCGTCTCTTCTCCGTTGGCTGTCCCGTTCAAGGTGTTATGAGGTTGTTAGACTAGTAATCGATGATTGTTGCTCGGGACGAAAAAGCATGTGGTGAGGGAAGTGGACGTGTACAAAAGCTTATCACGCCGTAGAGCGATAGGCTTGCAGCAGCATGCATACATAGTAGACTACTACCGTCTCGTTGTACCTGTGTACACAAGCCCTTGGAGCGAGGGACCATGGTAGATTTGAAGCATACCAGGTAATCAAACATTCAGCTTCCAGCTCCGCCTCAGCATATAAAGTCCATACTGCTCGCCTTCCATTACACTCACACTCTTACATTACACAAGCACAGCACAGAACAAAACAGAATCGCAGAATACAGCACGTCGCATTATAGCACGGCACCCCCCACATCCTTCCCATGTCCACCTCGCCACACTCCCTCATCACGCCCCTCCACGCCGCCCAGCTCCTCGGCATCACCTCCTCCCTCTTCCTCAGCGGTACCTACTTCGCATCTCCCGCCCTCTTCATCCCCCTCCTGCTGCTCCAGCCCACCAAACTGAGCATCTCGCTCTTCGCCGACCTGTTCCACCGCGGCGCTCTCTTCATCGTGCCCCTGTCCGTCATAAGCACGCTCAGCTCAGCTGTCGCTGCATTTCTCTGCCCAGCACATACAAACGTGGACGTGTTGAGACGCCGGATCAGTGTTGCGGCGGCTCTATTTGCGTTTGCCCCGTTGGCCTACACGAGACTGGTTATGGCGGAGGGGATTGATCGGTTGGTGCAGATGGCGGGGGAGAAGGGGAAGGCGGAGACGGAGGAGGAGGAGGGAGGGAGAGATGGGGAAGTCAGAGTGTTGCTGAAGCGCTGGGCGGGGCAGACGTATGTTAGGGCGGCATTGGCAGGGACTGGA
>Ga0268250_10001152_pt1 | contig 11684 bp, 10 predicted proteins | sample AgamicAsSfe_FD_200448 | JGI IMG/M metagenome (GOLD analysis project Ga0268250, IMG submission 200448) | Agave microbial communities from Guanajuato, Mexico - As.Sf.e (v2) (version 2) | ecosystem: Host-associated > Plants > Phyllosphere > Phylloplane/Leaf | place: Guanajuato, Mexico | collected... | reverse complement strand
ACGACAGGGGACCTCCTCCACCCCCCAAACCGATCGCACGATTTGCACCTAACGTCAGGACGACCTCCGCAGCATATCCTTCTCCCTTCTCTTCCGGGCGCTCATCCCCGGTGTCAGCAGGTCGCGCTCCGTCCTCAATAGAATCAAAGACTTTACCACCCCTGCCTCGGAATGATGTGCAGCAGCCTCCGAGCACGCAGATGCAGCCCCAGCCACAGCCACTTGCTCCACAACATACGGCGCCGTCATATACACCGACGCAGACTGGCGTACAGTATTCTGGCATGCAGGCTACTGGCGGCTACGCGAATCCTTTCTACAGGCAGATGAGCTCGAGTACACTACATCAGCCACTTGAGGCATCCTTCCAAAGCATGCAAATCAGTCAGAATACAGCACTCACGCCAGAGCTTACTGGTAATTGTCAGCCTTCCATTGCGAACAGCAATCCATTCTTACAGACATATACACCTCCGATATCTCCCGCTCCACAAACATATCAACAAATGGCACCTGGAACCCAAGAGCCTCCTAATCTTGTAGAGGCTAGAAACCAATTCTTACAATTATCACGCTCACAGACGATGCCCGTATATCAACCACAACCATTGGCAACGTTACCGACTCAATCGCTGGTGTCTGAGCTTTCTAATCCTTATAGTCAATACCCGAGCTCGACTTCACAAAATCCATTCTACAATAATACTCCCAAACCACTACAACAGCACCACACAGGCCAACAGCCATCCTTCCTGAGCCAATCTACCGAATGGCATGATGTGAACACGATTGTTCAACCCCCGAGTCAGATGCATCAATATCGAACTTCGGGCCTGAGTCAGGCGCAACAATATCAAGCTTCGGAAAATCATTTTGCACCGCAAGAACAGCAGCTCCCATCGCAGATATACGTGTCTCCAATGCGCCACGATAAGTCTAGCATATTGGCTCTATACACACAGCCACATCTGGCACCGGCGAGGCCAGCAGCATTTGCTACTGAGACCACCCATGCCATGGACGCTGCAGTGACTGACGAGAATGAACCGACGAAGTTGCAGCGTCGCAGTGTGACCATGCCAAACCCTGGCAGCAAGAACCCCTTTGCTACCTTGACTTCTCCGACAGGGCACACTTCAGAGCTTATTGACCCGACGAATGGTAGACACAGTCCCGATGCGTTCAGGAGCCTGAGCTCTAAGAGCAGTATGAGGTTATGATTCAGGATCAAAAGGAAAAAATTGGATGTGTTTAAGAATGATACCCATGTACATTAGTATATGTATAGCAAGCAAATATTGTTATGCCATCTTGTCGTGCTCATTTCTGTGGCTAGAACTGTCCTTACTGTGGTTAACTCTGTCCTTGTCGGGCACGAGTCAGTTGGTCAAAATGGGTATCAAATGTCATTCGAATTTCCAGTAGAAGCACCAGCATCAACGTGACAAACTTGCGCCTGGTCCAGATACGCAGATATGATACTAAGACCCTGTCTAAAGCAAAGCGGTGGCTTCCTCAATGCAGGCAAACTTTTTGTTCGCGTCAGTACAGTCGACATCTCGAGCGCGCCAGCAAGAGCCCTACTAACATCTTACCACTTTTTCCAGATATCCCCAGCCAACACATCACTAGCACAACAACACAGTCGAAGTATACACAATGTACCGTCGATAGGGAAACATGATGCCGAGTTCAAGGAAGATGGTGTGCCAGGACTATTGACCTCTGAGGCTTTCAACATCGCATGGACGGATAGTCAAGACCACTATGTCAAGAGATTAAATGCACAGCTGGCCAGTATGTGCAGGCAATGATGGCCACTTATCAACTTCGACATGCTTACAACCGTTAGATGATAACAGAGTCAATGCGGAGATCAAAGACCTAGTGATCAACACAGCACGCGATCCAAACCAAGCAGCAATATTCAACTACGCCTCCATGGCACACAACAACCACTTCTTCTTCCGCACCCTCGTACGTCCCCCGTCTCCGCACCCTCCTCACTCCATCCCTAACCTCCTCCTCACAGTCCAAAGACAAAACCCACATGCCCGAAGACCTTGAGCGCCACCTAATCTCCTCCTTCGGCTCCCTCGACACCCTCCGCTCGACCTTCCTCTCCACCGCCGCCGCCCCATTCGGCCCCAGCTTCACCTGGCTCGTCCAAACGCACAACCCCTCTCCCAAAGACCGTCCTAAACCCTCCGCGACCGGCCTCGGCGGCGCCTCGGCCACGCGCGACAACAACCTCCACTTCCGCATCCTCACCACCTACTCCGCCGGCTCGCCCTACCCGGGCGCGCACAACCGCCTCCAGAACGTCGACATGAACACGCAGAACCTGCAGTCTCGCACGCTTGCTACCACGGCGGAGGACCTGCGCAGACAGGGCACGGTGCAGAATTCTGTTGGCTCGTTTGGGGCGTACAGTCGTGCGGGCGGGGCGGAGGTGGCGGATCGAAGCAGGTTTGGAGGTGCAGAGGTCGTGCCCGTGCTGTGTGTGAATATGTGGGAGCATGTGTGGATGTGGGATTGGGGCGTCAAGGGCAAGGCGGCGTTCTTGAGCCAGTGGTGGGAAAGGATTAACTGGGAGGAGGTGTGGGGGAATTGTGAGACTGGGGGAAGGGCTAGTCCGTATAGGATTTGAGACGAGGGAAGGAAAGAGAGGTTGGAAGACAGTAAATGGTTCTAGTGTACATGAAGACTTTCCAAACCAATGATCTGGCAATTAAGCCTGCTCGAAAGTACAGGATATTGCCATTATGATACAGATTCAACTCCAAGAAGAGGATATACACCTTTCAACCATTGCCAGCACCGGTGCCGTGTTTTCACCATGCCACAACCGATTCCCAACCCATATGCAAGTATCATACACCTTGTCCAGCTAAATATGCCCCGTAATTGCTCTTCCTCGTACAAATCAGAACCGACTCGTTCGGCCTTCAGCGCAGCCTCTGCGTTCACAGCTGAGTCCACTCCTTTACGTCCAATAGCCCTCTGAAGTAAGCGAGATGCAAAATCAGACAAGATGATACACCCTCTTAGCCACAAACCACGTGATCAGCACAAACAGCGCGAAGAAGGCGCACATTGCGTAAAACCAAGTCAGGTTGCCCTCGTCGCCTTGCCCCGGAACCCAAACGTTCATACTGTGGAAGTGTTAGCACGATCTGAGATTGTAACGAGGCGAGAAAGAAGACGTACCCCCACATTCCGGTAACTATGTTCAACGGCAGTACCATTGAACCCAGCACGGTGAGTTTTCCGAGGACGTCGCCAGTTTGCTCGGCGCGCTCGTTCATGGCGATGTTTAGTTGGGCGAGGTAGTTGGAATGAGCTCGAGAGAGGATGCTGTTGTTCGTGTTAGCATTGGTACCCTCAGGGCATTGGTCGAAGAGGATAAGTGAAAAACTTACTTCTCGTAGTGTGTCAAACTACCCGTCATAGTAACAATATGATCCTGAATGTCACCAAGGTACAGCCCGACGTCACTCGTCGGCGCCACCTGCCACTGCTCGTTACAGCGCTTTGCCAATCCCTTAATGACATCGGCCTTGTTTCCCAACAGCCGATACAGGCTCATGACCTTCTTACGACACTCGCCGACACGCAGCAACATGTCCTTGCCAGTGTCACTCATCGGCTCGTCTTCCTCGGAGTCATGGTTGTCTTTCTCATTGTCGCCAAGACCCACATAGCCGAGTAGTGACACCTTGCGCTTCTTGTCTGCATGCTTTTTCTTTTTCTTCTCGTCGGCATCTTTTCCGTTCTTGGCGTGCATTCCCAGGATATCGTCGTCGATGTTGTCGACTTCGCGCTCGATTTGCTCGATGACAGGCGCGTAGGCGTCCGTGATGTTATCGATGATGGCGTAGGAGATCCAATCTGAGTCTGTGTACTGGTGTTCTGCGAGTTGTCGGATACGGCGGCGAACGTTAGCTGGATGTGGCATAGGTGAGAAGTGGAAGCTGAGAACTCCGCCCTTGAAGACGATGAAATACATGTTGACGGGTTCCATGAACTCTTCATTGTCTGGATCCTGCTCGAAGGTACGGTAGTTGACAAAGTAGTAGTTGCGGAAGAGCTCGACCTTCTCGCGAGCTTCCTGCTCCATGATGTCTTCTGCTGTGAGCTTGTGGATGCCAAATACGCGGGACAGGATACGCATCTCGTCGTATGTCGGCTGCAAGACATCCAGCCAGAAGACTGGTCGAGGTCCATATCGCTTCGGCCTGTGTGGCGGGTCGCGAGAGTGAGACTTCGATCTTGCGTCGTCGTGAGAGTGCTTGTGGGAATGTGAGCCATGTGCATGTACGTGGTGTGCATGACCCTCGAATCCTTTGTGTTCAAGTATAGAGGATTGGCGTGTTCCACCGTGAGAGCTACTACCACCATTCACAGGAGTTGCGGAGCGGTCTATGCTCAAACGTGTTGCACTCTGATCGTCTTCATCATCCGAGGAGTCTTCCTCCAGTTCGGGAGGGTCTGGTATGAAAAGTTGACGGAAGTTGTAGTCAAGTCCCTCGAGCCCAGAAAGAGAGTGGCTACGGAGTGACGAGTCCAGCTCTTCGTTGAAGTATGTCCACCTGAACGGCTCTTCCTCGTCATCACGACTCCAGCCTCCCTTTTGTGGACGAAGCCGCCCGCCAATCAACACTGGCTCGCTGACTCTCTTTGCTCGCACACCTTCCAACTCCCGCTCTTCCTTCTCCTCGAGACACCACTCCTCTAGTGCTGACAAATCCGGCCACTGTCTCTTCCTTGATGATCTTCGTGGTTTGAGTGTCTCATGATCTTGCTGGTGCATGAACTCTTCCTCGTCACCGGCTTCTGTTAGCATATCAAAGGGTACACATACATCATCCGCGGCAGTCGACCTTCGTCTATAATCCCTCTCCATGACTGGTGATCTTGGAGTGCCGCGGAATGGACCACCGTCGAAGCCATTCGCTATACTATCATCGTCGATATCAATGATTGCCTCTCTGCCTTGCGACATGCTTTTTCGTGCCTCGCCAGGTGATCTGCTGTGAAATTCAGGTAGCATGACATCGTCGAAGCCGTCTCCCGAGGGTCCTTGTCGTGGGCTGCCTGGCACGGATGGCGGGTTATTCACATCATATTCTGCAGAACGTGAGGAAGCACGACGTTGTAGTCGTCGTGCAGATATTGAGGAAGATTGAGACTGCCGTCGCTTCTTGTCGTAAGAGCTGGGTTTCGCATCACGGACACCTCCGTAGCCAGTATTATCCTTCCATACATTGGGCCGACCAGGAGATTTACCTCCAATCAGCGGAGTCCGATCATTGGTTGGTTCCTCATCTTCATTCTCAGAGTCGCCCTCTATGAGCTGACCGCGAGTTTTGGTTGATGGACGAGACGTTGGACCTGCTGGTCTACCCTGCGTCGAATGACGATGTATTTGACCAGGTCTGCTTTGCTGATGCGAGACACTTGGTCTCCTATTTCGAGTATGTGCTTGCGATCTACCATTCCGATCATGTCAGCAGTCAATCGAGTACCCGCCCTCGTCAACACGTACCTATGGTCAAGCAGGGCTTCACTCTCCAAGCTATCATTACTATTCGTTGCCCTGTTTCCTAATCTGTAAAAGCTTTGCTCATGTGGTACTTCAGGAACATCCTCCAAGCCAGGTCTTTCGGCGGCTGGAGACTGCGAATCACCTCCTTCACTGGGCGCCGCAAATGACTGTCTTCTGTTCCTGCGCTTCTTGCCTGGCCCACGATGGGTCTTCTTCTTTTTTGAACTCGATGCTCCAGATCGTGATCCTGTACGGACTGGTGAGGATGGTGCACCAATTACAGACAAGTCGGGCGCGGCGCTTGCTGGCTTCGGAGGCATGATAGGATAAGTAATGCCTTGGGAGGCCGTGTTATTCGTGTAGATAGCCTTGGTTATAAGTACGAGGATTTTGAAAAGTCCGTCTTTCTTCGATGCAGCCCAAGGTGAAACTGACTCCGAGCACAAGCGTGAAACGAAGATCAAGGTTTAAAGTACAGTACGCCTTGGAGATCGTGATCAGAAAAGCTTCAAAACCTTGGTACATGCAGGCGATGACGATCGTCACGTGGTAACAACACTACTAAGGTCGTTTGTCTGTATTCTAAGTGGTTGATTTCTTCTGCTGTACCCTAACCCTAAGATACAAGTATGAACGGCACCAAAGTTACATCCTATAAGTAAATTGGTCATATGCATCTACATCCACCAGATCTCTCATCAGCAAGTCTCACCCCTGCTAACCTGCTTCATGCCTTTCTCCGCAGCAAGCTCCTCGAATATCTCAACGAAGGTATCGGATTCTTGCTGTTGAACGTGTCAGCTATGACTTGAAACGCAATTCTGGAGAGACATACTGCTCCTCCAATCTCGTAGCGATTCTGTATCACAAAATGCGGCACTCCACTGATCCTGCCCATCTGCGCTGCCAGGACTTCTTTATCAACGAGATCACCCATCTGATTACTGGCGAGCAATTTCTTCACCTCTGCCTCATTCAGACCGGCCTTTGTTCCAGCTTCCAGCAACACTTGATCAGATGTTATATCTTTCTCCTCCTCAAAATATGCCCTGAAGAGGTGTTCCATCACCCTGGTCTGTATCTCTGGCGACTTTTCCTTTCCGAGCTGCACTAGGCGGTGGCTGTTGCGTGTGTTCCCGGTCCTCCCGCCATATTTGAAGTTTATCCCATTCTCTTTTCCGATGCTGGAGAGCATGCGCTGCATTTGTGCTGTTCGCTCTGAACCAAATTTCCGCTCATATAGTCTGGTTACCTAAGATTAGTGCCGTAAAGCGATCCAGAAGTCAAGGCGGCATACGTCTGCTTATCGATTGACTTTGGAGCATCTGGATTGAGGTAGAATGGCTTCCAAGTTGTATCGAAAGTATCGTTACGTTCTGGGTATTTGGCCTTGTATGCAGCTATGCCAGCCTCCATGCGCTTTTTCCCAACATAGCACCATGGGCACACTGTATCGGAGGTGATCGAGATCTGGAAATTTGTCATCCTGACGACGGTGTGTCTGAACGCCAGCTTGAAGAGTCTGCAGTGAGCGAAGGTTGATATAGTCAGCTAAAGTGTTGAAGAAAGATGCTTAATAATGACGATCTTGCTTTAGAGGTCCCGAAGCTTCGCCGATGCATGTGACGAGCACGGTGGTTTCCTTCCATTCTCATAATGGTTTCTGGAAATGTCCTTGCATCCAGCATCTGTACATCTTGAGCTTGCGCTGTCTGTTGACCAGCATTCTTCTGTCGACTCCCAGGTTCAGAACCTGATATCTTGGTGGTTCTTGGCCATTGGATTTTGCAGATTTGTCCGCAGTCATCCCTGATTTCTCAGCAGGATCCACACAGGCTGTTTCTCCTCCTCCAAACAGGTCGCGTAGCTCTTCAAGCTCGAAGAAGTACACTCTCGTGCCGTCACCTCGGATGTAGAAGTTCTCCTCCAGGTATCGTCCTTTCTTGAATCTGACTTGAGCAAGATCACCTCTTCCATAGTCTCTGAACAGAATTTGTCCGCCAGGTTTCAGTACCTGCCAGATATTTCTCAAGGCTTGGCTCCATTGCGCAGGTGATAGTGCCGAGAATATAAAGATGAGAATCGCGATATCCACAGATCCCTTTGTTAGTTCAGGAGGCAGACTGGTATTGTCATCGCCATCTGCCTCTTCTGCAATTGCTGCCACGTCATACACATCTGCCTGAATATGTTTCGTGTCATACAAAGGACTGTTACGGATGACGTCTATTGCCACAGCGGAGAAATCGCACGCATGGAGCTTCAAGTGCGGGTTCTTATTTGCAGCGAGGACAGGGAAAGCGGTATTTCCCGCTCCGGCGCCAAGTTCCAGTATTGTTACAGCTCCTGCCTCTTCCTTGGTAGCCTCCGACAGCGCTGGGAACTCCTGAAACAACCACTTGCGATCTTTGAAGAAATTTGACGAGTTGTTGGAGTAGAATTTGTTCCAGAACTTCTCCGGCGCACTGTTGTAACGTGTCTTGTCGAAGGCACTCACAGGTGCTTCTCTTTGTTTCTGATACTGTATTTCTGCGAACTCCTTGAACGCATCGTCGACTTCGACATGATCCCAAGCGTTGAACTCAAAGACGTCGTCGCCCTCTTCTAGGACACGCGAACCAAAGGAGAAAGGATCGGTACGCTTCTCAGGATTTGTGGCTGTCCGCGTGGTTTGCCCTTTTGCGCGGACGGGGTTGATGGCTGAAGAAGGCACCCCATAGACAGATGCTGCTTCTACGTTTGTGGTGGCCGGGCTTGTTGGAACCGAAACATATGCGCGCATGTGTTCTTGACCCTTCGTTAGCTTTGCATAGTGATGTGAAGCCGTGCTTTCGGCTGCCTCCGGCGCTGGTGAAACCGTGCTAGGTTTCTCGATGTCGGCCATGCTAACTTGGAAAGCAGGAAGAGCAATAGAGCTATATTCGAAGAACGATTTTGGGCATCAATATCAAACGTTGGTAAAACCTCAGCCCTACGAACGGTCCGCATACGATCGACGGTGACCACGTGACCGTAGTAAGCGTCATCAATTGACAATTATACGACCTCTTTTTCTTCGATCTTTGTCCTTAGGCTACGTTATTGTTTCACAAGCAAGCAAAGAACAGAACAGAACAAGAACAATCCTCGTCACAATCTACTGCCTTCATCAAGACTGTCCTGGATTAGCTGTCGCGACAACATGACCGCCAAAACTCTTAGACTTGGCAGCTTCCGTCCATTTGCATCTCCATTCACAACTCGAACTATACCGCAATGCAGACAGCCGACAACGCGCAGCTTCTTCTCTGCGGCGCCAGCCGACCTCACTGCTTCGCGTACCCTGGCTTATCCCGCCATGAAGATCTTCGACATCATCGCCGACATTGATTCCTATCCACAATTTATCCCTTACTGCCAGTCCGCGAAAGTGATGTCTCTTTCGAAGGAGGACGAGCATTATAAGCGGCAATGGCCACATGAAGCCACGTTGATCGTCGGATATGGTGACCAGATCAAAGAATCCTTCACAAGTCGGGTGTACTGTGTACCTCCAATTTCTGAGGAAGGGCGTGCAGGAATGGGGTATGTCGAGGCCGTCAGTGGAGAAGCGGAGCACAATATGGACGATGCGCACATCGAGCATCACAATGCATCAAGTGGAGACGCATCTGCTGCTAGTTCGAAGGACTCCCCAATGGAGTATTTGAAGACGAGATGGACAGTACGAGCATATCCCTTCAAGCCAAGTCCTGATGGGTCGAAGTCGCCAAAGTCGGTTGATGGTCAGCAAGGAAAATCGGAGGATCTGGCGACCACCGAGATGTGCGACGTCACGCTGAGCATACAGTACAAGTTCAGAAATCCCATGTATGATGTGATGAGCCGAGCTGTCGCGCCGAAATTGGCGGACTCAATGGTGGAAGCGTTCGAGAAGAGGGTTAAGTCGATGTTGAGATAGTGCTCGAAGCGCGCAGCGTGCAGATTTATATGTTCCATGTAGCCGAGACTGTCATATCATACAATCACAGACCAATCATGCTTTTTTCGGCGTCCGTCGTCTCTCCCACACTTGGAGATAGCTTTCTTTGGTAAACAGCGTATCTGCACTTGCATTCTCCACGAATAGATCTTGCACTTGAAGCCATTGGTCGTGCGCTTTGTCTCGTAACTGCACCCGCCAGACTTTGCGTTCTGCCTCTCCCTCTACACTGTCATCTCTTGTGCGTACAGCTTCATGAATGATGTTCGCGACCAGGTCGTACCATATCGGCTCACTAGCTGGGAATATTGACGGATTTGGCTCGACGTATGGTGACATATCTAGCGATCTTACTGGAAATGTCACAATAGTCGGGTTGCGCTCAGACACAAACTTGTTCTGCGAGAAACGCTTGATGTGGAAGAGCAGATATGGAGGAAGTGGATGAAGCAGTCGATATCGCACGCGCGTGTTGAGTCTTTCCTGTGCACGAAGTCCATCATATTTCGACAGAATCGTTGTCAGCGGCACTTGAGGAATGATGTTGCGATCGAGTTCATCCTGGAATAGTGGTGCTGCAGGCAGATCTAGCGTGAGTATCATGAACCTCTGAATGTCTGTCTTGACATTGTCATCTTCAAACCGCAGTCTGTCACCAGCATCCGCCCTTGCTGTAATCTGCTGGCTTTCGACTTTCAGCTTGCCCTGAAAGACTTTCTGAACGACACTCGTGCCAGGCTTTGTTTTGCTTCCTCCAAGTGCGAGGTGAAGGTTATTCAGGAACCAGCTCAGAAACTCTACAGGATCTGATTGTTCAGTCAGGTTGAACTTCTTGCCCGATTGTAACGCTATTGCTTGTAACAGTTCATGCGGAGAGACATGAGCTTTGAAAGCACGAGGATTCCACACTTTGCGCACTAACGTAGAGAACCGCTGTGCTAGTTGTGACTTGTCTCTCAGGTTCTCCAGCATGAAATAGTTCCGTAATGGTGCTACATGAGAGAGAGCATGCATGACCACATTGAAGTAGTCATTTGCTTTGATGTTGTTCATACCGATATAGCCTGGTATATATTTTCTCCCTATCAGATCCCATGCATTCTTTGGCTCTGTATCCAACCTGTTGACTTCATCTTTTGGCAGTGACGGATCCACCTGAAACTTGATGTCTTCCAAGCTCTTACTTTTCACCTCGTAGCCCTCTGGTAGCACGTAAACCTTTTTTGACTCCAGGTTGATGTAGACATGGTGGTCGTCCTCTAGTGCGTGAAAGTATGCTTGTGATTTTGGCCCTCTTCCTTGGTAGTACTTGCCGCATACCAAGCAAGCATAAACATTGATATTCGATAATGTCACAGAGCATAGCTTTTCGAAGTCGAAATCCAACAATGATCTGTTGACAGTATCCAAATATAGGTCGTTGTAGCCTTCTGTTGGCGCTTTTTGTCGCGGAGCCGAAGCTTGATTATCCTCATCATCCTGACCATCCATTGCCTCTCCTAGCTCTTCTTCCAGTTCATTCGCTGCGCCAACAATATCGGGAGTGAGGTTGCCATTGCTTACTCCATTGCCGTTTGTGTATTCTTCATCCACCACGTCCTCAATTCGAACTCTTTTTGGCGCAGGCGATTCTCCAGCAAGTAGCTCCTCTAGTGACTCAGTGGCGCCTCTCTTGGACATTGTTTCCGCTTGCGGCGTGTGTGGATGTTTGCACGAAGTAAAGACAATAGCAGCTTGTGAAAGTCTAGAAAAGGGTAGGACGGTGGAGGAATTGACGATCAATGCTAGGCTTGGCATGAGGGACCACTTTACCAGCAGATGAGCTTCTGGAGAAAAGCTCTCCCCTTCTGCTCTTCGTCGCAACACCTACAGCACATACATCGCCTAATATGTTGACAAGAGGAAGCTACAGGGCAGTTGCCCAAGGGTACGTTATTGTCAAGATGATAGTGGTACAAGCAATGCTGACGAGAGCACAGTCTGCGAAGCGCCAATGCATCAAAGATCCCCTCCATGGCTACAAGAAGTGAGAAGACTCGACAAGATGCAGCCATCTGGCCAGCCTAACAATTACATCCAGGCATGGCCACGGTCACCTCCGATATCTTCCAGCCTAGCAAGTTTGGTGGGAAGTACACTGCAACGCTTATTCCTGGTGCGCAATAGTCTTATCAA
>Ga0268250_10001151_pt1 | contig 11692 bp, 11 predicted proteins | sample AgamicAsSfe_FD_200448 | JGI IMG/M metagenome (GOLD analysis project Ga0268250, IMG submission 200448) | Agave microbial communities from Guanajuato, Mexico - As.Sf.e (v2) (version 2) | ecosystem: Host-associated > Plants > Phyllosphere > Phylloplane/Leaf | place: Guanajuato, Mexico | collected... | reverse complement strand
CAAATCTAGCACATACGACCACAGGAGAATGAGAACAGGCCATCCCGTCCGCTCTGGCGTACTTAAGCATTCTACCGGCTGCGTAGTAGTTGGGTGGGTGACCACCAGCGAATTTCAGCTGTTGTATGTCCATCCCTTTTGCCCTTTGTGCACCCTGTGATATCTTGATGATGTGTGAAGATTGCCGTAAGGACTAGGTCTGCTCGAATTTATGCGCTATGACAGCCCAGGTGCGCTTGCATTTTTGGGTGCTGCGCTGTGAACTCTAGATGAGCTGTGAAGAGGGCCGCAAGGACTAGGTCTGCTCAGATTCGTGCTCTATGACAGTGTGCATGTGGTACGCCAATGCTGTCGACAATGATTTGTGCTATACTAACTCTATAGTCTTGCCAATCCATCTCAAAGCCTCTGCTGTTCCCAGTTGGCACTGTACACCAGACAGTATATACACTCTCCCACCTTATGTCCACCTCTAATATGTACAAGAAGTCACCTCAGTCCCACCGCAATATCTTACATTCCCGGATTCACCAATCTCGGCCTGCCCCTGCCCAGCATAGACATCGTCTTCTCCTTGTCCTCAGCCCGTGCCTTCATCGGCAGCCGTGTTGGACTTGGTCTCACGTTCTCTCGGTTCCCCTCGGTTTTTCCAGCGACTTCCTCAATCTTGATCTCCACATCTGCTTCTTCTGTCTTTCCCGTTCCCTCAACCCCAGGCACTATCAATGCTTCGTCCTTCACCATGCCCTCACCCACGTCCTTCACGACTTGTCCAGCAGCCCGCCTCTCCCTCAAAAGTTTCCTCGCAACTTCCCTCCACTTCCGCGCCTCCTTCTGCTCCTCCGCCAATTTCTTCATCAATTCCTCAACGCCGCGACCTGTGCGGACTTGTTCAAAGACGGCCATGAGTTCCTTGTTCGTGCGTGAATAGAGAGCGCTGTTCTCGGCGTGGGCGGTTGCGAGCTGGGTCTCGAGGTCGTTGAGGCGTTGCTGGATGGCGTCTGAGGTGGACGGTAACGGAAACTCAGATGGGACAACTTGTGACGCCGTGGTGGTAGAAGTGCTGGAAAATGACGATAGAGAGGACTCCAAAGCTTTGAGGCGCGCGGCCAGATTACCCAATTCGGTCGACTGGTTCAGGCTACTAATATCGGCGAGAGTTGTCGTGATACTGCTGAGTTCGTGACGAAAATTTGCTTCGGTGCCAGGTTGAGCGGCGGGTCCTTCAATGGTCAACTGCTGCTCACGAGGCTTCGTAGGACTTTTGATGCGCAGTTTCTTCGTTGGTGATGCGGCAGGAGCTGCGACTTGCTTGATGGGCGATAGTTGGCGCGGTGGCGTGTTACCGGAGTCGTTCCTCTCGCATAGGATACCACGTAACCCGGGTGATGGCGTCAGTTTGAGAAGTTGTCTTTCTGGTGTACACGACAATGGCAGCCTCGACTTCCGAAGGTCATTGTTCTCGGGTGACGGCCTCATTTGATCAAGCTGTGCAGGTCGTTCGCGCATTGTGTGGTAGCCATTCATGATAGGACTTGTGGCATCAATCATTGGTTTCGGCTTGACACGAACAGTCATCGCGCGATTGAGTTCAGAGTTATGTTTGAGTGGTGATCCAGATGCTGTAGATGCATACATCGACCGCGGCCGAGCCTGTTTTGTCGGCGACGAGTTTGTGGGAGAGCTTGGATTTGGAGATCGTGCTGCCAAAGTCGATATTGGCAGAGTCTGTACTGGACTGGGTGTCTTTGTGAAAGGATCGATGTCAGGAATGAACGGACTGACAGTGATAGGATCGAGTGTCAAGCCTGTTCTTGCTTGAGCGCCGTTGATCACATCATGTGTGCGTGGCTCCTGTGGAGTCTGATATTTAGCAGTCGAAGTAGGGCCACTTTCCTCGAGAGATGAATGAATTGCGAAAACATTCATTGCTGTAATAGATTCCGAGCTCTTGCCCTTACTCCACGTCCGTCGAAGCGAGCCAGTGAAGGAGACGTCAGGCTGCTTGTTCTCCTTGCGGACTGACCCAAAGCCGAATCTTTTGCTAATCGACGCCGCTTTTGAGCTGAAAGAGCCCGTAGCATATGCTTTGGCAGCTGGTGTCTGGGATGTCATTGATCTTACGTTCTGATGTGCCACGTCATCACACATCAATTGGTCGAGTAGCGGAATGAAGTCTCGTGGATCACCATCCGTGATAAGCATATCGGCGAATGCCTCTGTAAGCAATCCTTTGTCTTCATCATGACTCATACTCGAAAGCAGCTGGCCGAGCAAGTCGATTATAGTCCGGAGTGCACGCTGATTCTGTGGTGCCAGGCGACGTATGGCCTGACCGAATTGCTGGCTCAGATTGTGTGCCACGTACATCGATTCCAGGTGCTCTATGACAGGTCTATCAACGATAGTCCCCATATTCTCTTGCCAAGCAGTCTTCAGAAACTTCTCAAATGATGCGAAAAGAACATCGATCGATACTTGAGCAGCATGCTCAAGGTTATCAGGATCGTCGAGTAAGACATTATACAGCTCGTTCATCTCAGCCTCGGGTGCCAGAGTCCTCCGAGCCACCACTTTTCCAACGACATTGCCTTTTCGAGCAAGTAATGCCACAACATAGCTATTCAAAGTCGATTCGAGTGCTATGAGTGGGTTCTTCTGTGCTTTGCGCTCGTAGACTCTTTCAATCGTCCCAAGATCCTGTTCCTCTGGCATAATCACTTTGGCTGGAGATGTACGAAGTTCGGGTGGTGACGCCGAAGATTGGAAACGAGGCACGTTCTCGAGAATACGTGTGTTCTGCAACATTGCATCTCGCCCGAGATCCCTGCTAGAAGTACTGCTGAATAGGTTCGTGAATGCTTTCACTGGTGAATGTGATCGGTGATGGCTACGACTCCTGGTCGGCTCATCCGAGCGTATCTCAAGGCTCCTAAGTATGGTCTCATTATAGCGGTGGAGACAATGAGCTGCTGCTGGATTGCGAATTTGATACCGCATCTGCAGCGCGTTCGTGACTCTTCTGATCAGCACTGGAAGGATCTCTATTGTGAAGATGTGGTCGGTGGTGGGTCGATCATTAGCAACTTCGACCTCCAAGCGAGACCAGCCCTGATCCTCGGCAGTGATTCTGGCTACTATTTCATTGCCACTTTGGGAGGACTTGATTGTCGATTTGTGTAGTGACGGCTCGATCACGATGCGAAGTGGCGCATGGTGTTGTCGCTGATGCAAGACATGCTCGGAATCTTCCTCGACGATTGCCGTCAAGAGGCCTAGTCCGAGTACGGCAGGTTCGAAGGATCGTGCATCCCATTTTTGACTTTCTCGAGTTGTCTCACTGTACCTATCCTCGAGTCTAGCCTTTCCCACTTCTGCTGACCATCTTGAGGCTTTCCCTTCGTAGTGACCGGACAATCTGAAAACCCGAGTCTCTGGCGGGGTTGCAGACAGCCTATTATGTTGCACCTTCATTGTTGGAGTAGTCTGGGTATGTGCCGGAGAAAGCACAATGCAGCTCCCGTTGTCAAATTCACTCGTGCTGATTGTGCTCAACATCCACCAGGCTGTACATTTCAAGCCATTCTGTACAATGTGACGCTGGGTAGTAAACGGCTGATCGATTTCCGCAAGTAGTATGCGGGAAGATATGGTGGTTTCAGCACAACGCTCCAGTAGCACCATGCACGTAGTGAAGAGAAGGAGTATAGAACCAGTAGCTGGGCTTACTGAACGCTGGGTGTTATAGGGCAGTTTGAGTTCCACTACATCTACTGCAACCAACAGCCGTGATGAAGGAGGGAAGTCGCTTGGCCAGGAGATGACCATTGATCGAAGCCGCACTATTCGCAGATCGTCTGCCGAGGAAGACTCATGTGCACAAATTTCAGTTATGATGTCTTTGCTTGTAAGCAGAAGCTTTACTGCAGGATGCAAGACTGGTAACTGCTTGATCATGTTATTCAAGTAGAGGTTGTAACGTGGTAGCCTCTGGATGGGTTCGATCAGCATGGACATTAGCTTTCGTTCGCCAATGCCAGACAGCACTTTCCCCATGACTGAATCTGGCTGGCTTGCCAATCCTTTGACATATTCGCCAAGTCCTGCATGGGCAGAGATATATTCGGTGTACGACGTAGAGAATCTGGGAAACCACTTCAAGCAGCACTTCGTGAACAGCATGATATCTACGTCACTCAGCTGCATTTCGAGACCGTTTGACGCTTGACTGGTCGACTCGGCTTCTTCAAGAACATGGCTACACTCCTCCAGAAATGATGTGTTTAGACGACATATCTCATCAAGACATCTGGGAAACAGTCGCTTGCAGGTCTGAATGTCCTCCTCACACATATCCGCTGCCAGACGAAAGTTCTCGACGACCAGCCTGACAAGATCTGTCATCTTGCCGACATAACGCTCTTCCGTTTCGACCATTTCATAAATCTCGGTTTTCAGCTTCATCATTTGATTCGTCGACGCAATCGTGCCATGACCGATAGGTGTGGTCTTCGAGGGAGCTCGTCGCACTTTTGAGGTTGGGAGGAACAGAGGCTCTCCAAAGAGCTTTACTAAGGAAGAATATTTGCCATATTGAGACCCTAGGTCATCATCTTGCAGAATGCAACCTTCCTGGGTCGATGATGCTGCTGGAACTCTCATTGAGCCTGGCGGTAAGATAACTTCGGCATCTAGATACGACAATGACTGAGCTGCCAGGACCGCATTGACCTCTTCGATAATCTGCTTGCCCCCCGAGAGCTGCTGCATCCGGCTTGCTAGACATGCAGCATGGGTCTCACTGAATAATTTTGGTTGCGAACGGCTGGACGTCGAAGCCTTCTCTTTCCAGATATCCTTTGCTGTCTCCGGTATCTCGCTGAAGTACTTGAGCAAAGCGAACGCCAGTCCGCGGCACACCTCGTCGCCTTGCTCTTCTCTTGGCAGACATGATACAGCTTGGTATAGTGGTGAACTTGGTGAAATGGCAAGCCGTGGATATGACCGGAGACCAGCGGTAGCGAAGATATGACATTGCACGCGCGAGGTATTGGTTGGATTTGCGATCGAGGTAGCCGATGCGCCATAAAATGCGAAGATTGGAGAATTCGATTGTGTAGGGTCAGTCGTGTAGAAGACGGCGAGATCTGTGGGAATCCCTGCGCCGGGCGAGATGACGACCATGATGGGGCCTGTGCTGGGTGTCTGACGGACTCGAGGCGCGGCAATAGATCCTACGATGAGGATGGAGGTACTGCGCCCGCGGGCGACCCGCGCTCACACTCGACTGTTCGACTTCTATGATGTGTGGTAGAAAAAGAACTCCGCTTTGTTTACAACAACACTCAAAATGCGGGGGAATAAACCTCATGTCTAACGGCTATATTTACCACGCACGGCACAGGATCATCTCTTTGACTCTACCTCCAGCTGAAAGAACTAGAAAGATGTCCACACAAGATGCCGAGTCGATCAGCTTCTTATACGACCGCGATCTGCAGGGACTGCGACTCCTCGAATTACCTCCAGAACTGCTTGATCTCTTGAGCAGTCAAGATCCACCAAGGTGCGTTTGTCGCGACATCTACGCGAGGCTACGCTGATGTTGGCAGACTCGAGATCAAGTCTTCACGGCCAGGAGGAACCGCAGATCAACCAGCCCACGTTGTGCTATGCACTCCAACACAAACATATGACCTGCGCCAAGTCCAGACCTCAAATACCGTCTTTATACTACGTACAGAGGAAGTTGCAGATGCAGAGACAGGAATGTCGGGCACGGGCATATGCGCATTCGCGAAGTGCGGGAGTATGCTGGAGATTCATACGCAAGTGCGGGACGATAAGAGCAAAGTCAAGACAGCAAAAGAGATCTTAAGTGGCTTACTACGCGTCTACCATGGCCCGGAGGATGGTCTAAGTGATACCAACATTCAAGGCTTGGACAAAGCGTCTCTCATCGCCGATATTCCTCACTCGACAGGCGAATGTGAAGCCGTATGGCAGGATCTGATAGCCTTCGAGATGCACCAGACCTGCTGGCAACCACATCCCGAACAGCTACTTCAGCTCTGGCAAACGATCATCGAAGGCGCGACTGCAGACGGCATGAATCTGACAAGGGATTTTACCATAGAAAGCCTGAGGTTGGCCGTTGAAGATCTGAACGCACCACAAGAGATGTTCGAGGCGTTGATGTCCTTTCTCTGTTGGAATGATTGCAGTGCAGCATCAGCCACGCTAGACAAGTCCAGAACAATCGAGTGGGTTGGACGGACCATTGTCGCAACGAATAAGGAACAACCTGGAAGCGTCGACACCAAAGCGCTGCATACTACGTGGCGGAACTCATTGCCGGAGAATTGGCGTAGTGATGCCTCCATGGAAACCATGAATCAATTTTGCGCTGAGCTCAACATTGAGAAAATTAACGCTGCGACTATAAAATCGCAGTCGGAAGCTGTTCTGACTACAGGAAAGCGACCAGCAAAAGGTCGAGATTGGCACGAGCGCTTCAAGAAGACGCGGAAGTAGTTCCATTCCAGTAGTGATCAAGACTCTGTCGATGAGCTGAGCATTGATGTCGACCCAGTACCAGCATTCATTTCAGACTTGGCCTTGCCTTCTTCAATCCACATCTCGAATGTCATTTCACCCGCATCTACTGCTCGCAGAGGGACTGTGCTGTGCCCTCCGACGTTCTCTCCCTGTTTCTTCTCAGTCCTCAAGTCGCCCCCGAAAGCCTCATTGCCTCGTGTTGTTATCGTGCTTTGCGATGCAGGCTGTGCGGGTATCCAGGGTTGAGGATGTCCTATCGGTGGGTCCACTTCATCCTTGAGCTCTATGCAGACCGTGTATGTACAGTTTTCCGGAATAGGCTTTAGTGTCTTGCCGCATACTGATAACTTGCTCATTACAGCACGTAGCTGCTCTTCGAGATCTATGCTGATTTTTGTATCTGCAGTGGGGACAGCTGCGTTCGCTCCAGCCCTGACTATCGGCGTACTGACTTCCCCAGCCGGCACATCTGGCCAACGCGATAGGTCAAACACAAAGCGTTCAAGCGGCCTTCCTCGTCCTTCTGCTTCGAAGATGACGAATGCAACACGAGCTACTGTTCGCTTGAGCAGCTCAGCTTCCACGGCGTTCACGGCTTCGTTGATCCACTGGCACACAAGGGGATGTCGAGATTGCCGCACAGGGAAATTATACGCTCGAGCTGTCAGAAAGGTGGATTCGGGGTAGATATTACGCTCGTATAGTACCGTGTGAAGTGCGACAATAAGAAATGCGCTGAATGTCTGGCATAACGCGGCATAAGTCTGAGGGGGAGGTGGCGGCATTGAAAGCCTGAAGCCAACTGTAGTGTTACAACACGCTATGGTATGATTTACAATGAAGTCAGCGAACGATAGGCAATGGTCACGTCGGTCGCGCCTGACACGTGATTGGTAGATTTACCAAGCATCAGGAACCAATGAAATAGCTTGACTTCCTAAACAAACACCACACCTTAACACTTCACTCACAGCCAACTGGGAAAGTCGCACTGATGTACGGCGCTCCGAACTGACCACCTAACACCATGGAAGCTCAGCTTCTTCACGTTCTCGGACAAACACAATCGCCTCACTCTGGACCACGACAGCAAGCTGAGCAGCAACTCTTGGTAATTAATGCTTGGGTGCTGTTTAAGAAGAGGCATGGAGAATGACTAACCTCTTCAGGACTCCTACCACAACGCTGACTATCCTCTCACACTCTGCTCAATAGCATCACATACCTCTGTATCACCCTCATCGCGTCAGGCCGCGTTACTTGCACTCAAAACATTCGTCCTCGCCGGCTGGTCACCAAGTCTCGATGAGTTCAAAGGGCGAGTCCTCGTCAGCGATGAGAACAAGGAACGCATCCGGGCCGCGACACTCGAACTTGCCACGAGTGCCGACACAGAACGCAAGGTCCAAAATGCCGCCTCCTACGTCGTCTCCAAAATTGCGAGTGCCGACTTCCCTCAAGATTGGAGCGGGCTTCTTCCTACTCTTCTACACCTTATTCCCACATCGAGCGGATCCCGTCTCCACGGCGCGTTGAAAGTTCTTGCAGACCTGGTGGAAGATGGTTTTAGTGAGGACCAATTTTTCAGTGTGGCACAAGACCTTGTCAGCACAGTGCATGGTGTGGCACAGAACGTGCAGGCAGAGCTGATGTTGAGGGCTCTGGCTGTCTCGGTCTTTCGAAGCTCTTTCGATACGTTGGAAATGGTGCTTGAAGATCATAAGTCTGCAGTCAAGCAATTTGCGGAGCAGACTATCAGCGTCTGGATGCCCGTCCTGACGGAGGTGTTGAGCTCAAAATTACCACCGAGGGAGAGTCAGCCTGAAGTCTATAAGGGTATGATCGCACTCAAAGTGCAAGTTGTGAAGGTAACGTAGAGTCGAAGATATGGTCATCTCACAACTGAGAGGAATTTCTAGGTCTTGATGAGGGTCAGGATCATGTTCCCTTCCATCTTGCAGGCTCAAAGCATGACACTGTTTTTGGCGACATGGGAAGAGCTCTCTGCCTTACAGGTCACGTACAAGTCCAGCTATATTGACCACAGTGAGGATGGACGCGGTGAGGACTCAGATGGACTGCAGTACACGCTGGACTTCCTGGTATTAGAAGAGCTAGACTTTTTGCAGGCTTGTCTAAGAGCGCCACCAGTGGCAAAAGAGCTATCTGTACAGCTACAAACAGCCGTAACACAAAACACAACATCATGGATTGTTAACCTTTTACGACTTGCAACGACTTATGCTCAGATTACGAACGAGGATGAAGCCACTTGGGAAATGGATACGAACGTGTTCGTGGAAGAAGAGACAAGCGTTTTGGCTAATTATACGTCACGAGCATCTTGCGTAGATCTTGCTGTCAAGCTTGGGGAAAAGCATAGCGAAGCAATGGTATCAGGTGTACTTACTATTTTGACAGATTTACAGTCCACACCAGGAACACAGAAAGAACAGGAAGCTGTACTGTATTTGCTATGTCAAGTACTCCTAGAGTGGGAGGACAAAGCTTGGTCAGATGAGGCGGCAACGCAACTACTGAAGTGCTGCCAGCGTGTCATGCGAGAAGACAATATCTTCCTTCGTGCCAGGGGTCATACTACTGCGTCTATACTCATCAAGTCGAGCGACGCAATACGGCAGTCGAACGGCATTCGGATGATGGAAAGCACATTACGATCCACAGGGGACGGATCAGAAGTTGTTCAGATTGCGTGCATCAAAGCAATGCAGAACTATCTGTCAGCACTTCCAAAGTCTGGCACAAAATCTTTGCAGAATACTGTAATCAATACGATCGTTCAGTGGCACGCCGCCAAGACAATGAAAGACCTGACTGAGAGTCGTGATATTGTCATGACAGTGCTTGAGACTCTGCGAGATGCGATCTTGTTAGACACAACGGTCTGTGTATCAGGAGAAGGACTGAGTCTTTTCTTCAGTATTGGTAGTACAGCTGCTGTAGACTTCCAGGTCGCTGACTTGGTGGGCGAAACTTTTGAGGAGATCTGCGAGAGTGTCAGAGATCTCGGCGAAGAGGCCTACTCTCAGCTTTGCGGGAAGATAGTCTCGTCATTAGCGGCAGGTCTGGATGTGAGTTCGTACAAGGATGAAAATCCTGTAGCTATTGTATGTCACCTGGTCCTCTCGCGAGATTTCATGACTAAAAACATTTGCAGCTCGCCACCGACCTACTGTCCTCACTCAGCAAGCATGCCTTTTCACCTCTTCCACATGAACTCATCACAATAGTCCTGCCCAAACTCGCACCACATCTACTCCAATCGGACGACCCACCACTACTCAGATCCGCCACGGACACTGTCCGCCACATCATCCAGCACAATTCCGCTACTCTCTTCGCCTACAATGATCCCTCTACCAACAAATCTGGCCTCGAAACCGTTCTCATAGTCATAGATCGCCTACTCGGTCCCGACGTCGAGGACGCCGCAGCAGCCAAAGTCGGCGACCTCGCTGGTGCTGTGGTAGAGCACGCTGGCCACGAACGACTTGGCCCATATCTCATTCCGCTACTTCAAGCCGTTGCCTTCCGCCTGGCTCGCGCCACAAAAGCAACACTAACACAAAGTCTCATCCTTGTCTTCGCCCGCCTCGCCATCAGCAACGCTCTTGAGATCGTCGACTTCCTATCCAGCCTCACCCTCCCCGCTTCCTCCCTTGAGCCAACAACGTCCACCGACATGCCTCTCCCGTCTCTTAGCACCAGGACGCCTGTCACTGACGTCAATGGCCTCACCCACCTCCTCCCCAAATGGCTCGATGCCTCCGCTACCTTCGTCGGCTACGGCGCCATTCGTACCAACGTCTCCGCCCTGGCTACCCTCTACTCCCTTCACGACGCCCGTGTCGCGTCTATCCCTTGCCGCGGCGATCTGATACCTAATCCAGCCACGGCAGGGCGCATTATCACGCGCAGCCGTGCGAAGCAGACGCCGGATTCGTACACGACTGTGAGCGCAGCTACTAAGATTGTAAGGGTGCTGGTTGATGAGCTGGTGGGGCCGGGGGATGCGAATGCTGCGAATGCTGCGGGGAGGGGACTCGCTACCGCAGAGGGTGATGACGATGACGAAGAGCTCGTGGGCGATGATGACGATAATGATGGTGGCGAGTGGGAGGATGATAACACTTTCCTAGATCTGGGACTTGGCGCCACGAAAGCCGATCTCATGAATTTCGGGAATGCTAATGGTGCGCTGTTTCCGGGCGGAGGCACAGCGGCACAGCAGCGGAGTGACGATGGAACGCAGCAGTTCTTGGAGGAATGGTTCAGGGCGCAGGCGACGCAGGAAGATCAGGGGAAGAGGGAGGCGTTCATGCAGATCCTGGGAGGTCTGGGTGAGAAGGAGATGCAGAAGCTATTGGTCCTAGGGTAGGAAGAGTAGTAGTAATGCTGATGCGGTGAGTGGACGTAGACATTCAGTTCTAAACCACCACGTTCCCAACACAGTCCCGGATTACTGCCCGTACGTACGCATGATGTCCTTCATACCCCTCGACCGCCTCCCGCCGGACGCGTAGATCCTCTACCTCGGCAACTACCACCATATCGCCGCTTACCCCATCCACTGTCCACTCGGGGCAAGGAAGCTCCATAGGTCATGGCTGTATGTGGCATGATGCCATTCGGTAGCAGGCTGAGTAGTGGTGTACCGGAATGGTTGATGATGTAACACCGCTTCATATCAAAGTGACAAGGCAGTGGATAGGAACATCCGATGTGCCCCTTAGGGTCATGCCGCGCCCATGTATATTGTCTTTGAGTAGCCCGGACTTGTATGCAGTGACGCTGTAGCTGATCGTGAGGGGACTGCCTGAGATATGCATGAAGCGGTCGCCTCGCCTTGTAATCTTTTGGATCGAACGTGCTGCGCGATGGCCGGACGAGGCTGCCGGATCCATGCGGTTGTGGTCGTTGTCAAGCCGACAGATAATAACTGTCTCCTTCACCGTTTGCTCCTGACCGCTCCGGCATCCGGCCTGTAGAATCAATCATACCTCGTACCTTTCACGCCACCTCCTCCTCTTCCTCCTCCCCAACCAAATCCCCAAACTCCGCCTCCAACCGCCTGTGCAATCGCTCACAAATCCTCATATACTCCCCTGCACCC
>Ga0268250_10001150_pt1 | contig 11693 bp, 15 predicted proteins | sample AgamicAsSfe_FD_200448 | JGI IMG/M metagenome (GOLD analysis project Ga0268250, IMG submission 200448) | Agave microbial communities from Guanajuato, Mexico - As.Sf.e (v2) (version 2) | ecosystem: Host-associated > Plants > Phyllosphere > Phylloplane/Leaf | place: Guanajuato, Mexico | collected... | reverse complement strand
TTGATATATACTGGAAATAGCCGCCTAGTAGCCATGAGGCAGAAATAGCATCAGGCTTCGCTTTCAGTATACTGTTTCTCAATATTATCCGAACTCGACGTTTGGCTCCAGTTCCGTATATGTTTTCAGAGCCCAGTAATTCAGTATTATGCCTGTCGAGTGATATGTTGCGGTTAAGCACAATCTTTTTCGAAGCCTCATCCGAAACTCCCTCACACGACCTCACACTTCCCGCTACTCCCGCCCTTTGCACCAACATTTATATACAACTTATCCTTTGTTCCTTTTAACAAGCAAAAAACGCCGTGGTGGTGCAGTGGTCAGCACACCCGATCTGGTAACCTACGTTCCCTGCAGTTCTCTCGTTACCAACAGTCGTTTCTCATACACTCTCTCACGGATCGGGAGGTCGTTGGTTCGAATCCAACTCACGGTGCTTGATGATCCTTTTTTTGCTGTCATGTCCTGTTGTGCAAAGGTAAACGCTTGCTTTGTTTTGTCTTTGTCGCATATGCGCAAGGGTGAAGATCAGACACTTTTGTAAGAGTTGTGGTGTCTACCTTCGATCTTCGCTCATAGCAGCTACCACCCTAGTGGCGAGCGTATTGACAGGCGTATTGACAGTAACTCTTCAAATCTCACATCCCTGCGAATCAACCACAATGCGTCGACCTCGACTAGTCTCTGGTAAACCATCTCCAACAGCACCGAGATCCAGCACCTGTAAAAAAGAAGTGATAAGTCGCATCTAGATCGATGAGTGTCGTTCTATACATACCTCAATATACGTGAGATTGTCCCTTTGTACCGCGGCAACACATCTCTTTTCATCATACTGAATTTGCCAGACGCCGGTAAGGTCTGTGAGTAGGTCGCGAAGGCACTCGCCAGTCTTGATATCCCACATCGCCAGTGTGCGATTTGCGCCACTGATGACTTTTTGGCCATCGTGCTGGAAGGCTGTGATTGCCGCGGTATGCGCAAGGATTGTCTGACAAGATCCATCATCTGGGTTCCAGATGCGTAGAGTGCCATCGGCGGATCCACTAACTAGTAATCCGTGATTTAGTTGTAGAAGACCCACTAGAGAGGTATGGCCTTCAAGGCTAAGGAGACAGCTTCCAGTATCAAGAGACCATATCTTGATTGAATTATCCATTGATCCAGAGAAACATCGTCTATTTTCGTGATCAAGAACGACACTGTAGATCTTTTGCGTGTGGCCTGTGAGAAGGTGCAACATTTCACCCGTTGAGACTTTCCATACACGAACAGTGCAGTCGTAAGAGCCACTGACAATGGTGTCGCCATAAGCCACCATAGCACGTATGGTTTTCTGGTGACCTGTGAGAACACTTAGCGAGTAAGTATTCTCGACATCAGCTGAAGAAGCAGCTTGATAGGTAGGAATATCATTAGCATGCGGAAGCCTCCACACTCTCAAAGTCGAGTCTCTTGAGCCACTGACAATCAAAGGCTGCTTGGGCATCATGACAGGCGACCCATCAACAGCTACATCAACTTGTACAGGTTTCAAAATAGCAAGGCAACGCACAGTCATCGTATGACCCTGCAATAAATGCAGACATTTACCAGTAGCGATGCTCCACACTCGAATGCTTTGATCTGTGGATCCAGATATGAGGAGATCTCCATCGCGCTGTAGACTCCATATACCGCCACCATGGCCTTGGAATGTTTTGAGCAAAGCGCCGGTTTGCGCATTGTATAGATTTATGGTCGTGTCGTCACTGCCGGTTATGATCGTATCTGATTCCAACAGCAAGCAAGTGACGACGTGGTTGCCATGTGTACGGAAAGCCAGGTGACGTGGTTCGGCCTCGGCATCCATCTTATCGATGACTTCCTGTAAGAGTTTCTCGAGCGTTTCCATCACGGAACGAAGTAGGTTATCTTGACTCGTTTGGATGAGCGGGAAGCGGTGACTTTCTGCCAGAACCTTCAGCGTCCCCCTCGACCTGTATTTATATTGGGGAAATGTCTTGGCGAATCAACATTATGTTCCGAACACGGCAAATCACCCAATGCCACTTCCATGCCAGAGAAGAAAAACAATTTACACAAGAAATCACAGATCTCCGAGTACGCTCTGCCTCGGAAGTAGCAAAAAGTGATTGGAAGACAAAACATACAGCAGCAGGGATTCCCACGTGGTCACCCACCGTAGTACTAATCTGCCGTTCAACTGCTTATGTATGGCAGAGCGGACGGGATGCCCAGTTTTCAGCTGACTGTGGCCGTATGTGCTTGATTTGCTTGACTTTTTTCAATATGGAATATTGTCCTAAGTGGCAAGCTTAGGCGATCAGGTACTGAGAACAGGATGGATGATAGATTCGAAATCTACTTAAATTCCCGCTTCCAACCACCTTCTGCCTCGAATATCTCACCGACGGCCTTGCTGACAGCTAGCAGTTTTCGATCATGGTAGCGAGGCGCGACGAGAGATACACCGATTGGCATACCATTGTCGCCCTTGAAGCCGGGGATATTGACTACTGGAGTGTGCAATGCCTGTAAATTGCGTTAGCTGGTGGAGCAAAGAACAGGAATTTTTCTTAAGATATGACTTACAGTCCAGATCAAGCAAAAAGCTGCACTACCTGTCTTTTCAATCCCTAGAGGCGCCTCGTCAGGCACACTAGGTGTGAGCACTGCCGCGTATTTGGTGAGAATGCCATCTACCACCGGTCTTGCAGCAGCGATATTGTCGAATGCGTCCAACTGCGCTTTACGAGAGATCTTCGTATCATTCTCCACATGGCCCACGAGATAATCCGAGAGATCGTGCTTTGTGGTCGTATACTCTGGCAAAAACGCTGTGCGGCCATCGGCATTGAGTACCGTGGCATGCCAAGCAGGAAGATCGTTGAGATGTTCAGGAAATTCGATTTCTTCGACTTCGGCGCCGTGAGCACGGAGAAGAGATGCAGCTTTTTCCATTGCTGCAGAGCCTCCAGCACCAATCTGTGGCCAGACCATTGACTTTAGGATAGCGAACTTTGAGCCTTTGACTTGGAAATTGGAGGGGGCAGGTTTGTCATCTGCTAAGGCAAAAACATCGGCCAGCAGATCGAGATCAGCAACACTGCGAGCATACAGTCCAAGAGTGTCAAGGATGAGCGAATAGATCTTCTGGCCTTCGCGAGTAATTGAGTTCCATGTCGGCTTGAAAGCATAAACACCATTATAAGAACCTGGTCGGATTGTGCTGCCCCCGGTCTGTGTGCCCAAACCGATTGGTACCTGTAGATCCCCCACAGCTGCTCCAGAGCCTGAAGATGAGCCACCAGGAGTACGGTGTGAATCATGTGGGTTGCGCGTTTTAGACCCAACAGTGGTTGCAGCAAACTCTGTAGTCGTCGTTTTGCCGAAGATGAGAGCACCGGACTTTCGGAGTATAGCAATAGAGCCAGCGTCCACCTGAGGAGCATCGTTGACATAGATGGGCGAGTTGAACTGGGTTGGCATATCTATTTGTCGCTTAGCATTACCACGACGAGCTAGAGAAGCAAAATTGTGGTCTCACCTTTGGTATAGATGACATCTTTCACAGCTATTGCTATGCCGTGTAGGGGACCACGTTCAGATGGCGGAAGAGCATCTAGTGCTTTTGCCTGTTTGATCACGTAGTCCTGGTCAAGATATGCCCACGCTTGAACGACTTCATCGCGATCATGAATGCGATTGAGCAACGATTGTGCATATGCCTCCACTGTCAAATCGCCAGCCTTGATCTGATGCAGCGCTTCAGTGGCCGTCAACTGGTAAGGTTCGACAGTCATCTTTTGGCGGAGGTCAATGTCAAGGATCTTTGGAGCAAAGGGAAATCTCAGTGGCATTAGAATGCAACTGATTATCTTGCGATACTATGAGCGACTGAGAGATTGGTACCAGAGCAGAAGCTGGCTCAAGACAGCATGTCAGCAGTAGCCGAACTCACGGTCGGCGATAGGCCACATGCGCCGGTTGTGGATTCTGGAGACAAGCTAGACGATCATCGAGATAGGTAGCCAGCACGCAACATTCGATTGGTAAGGAGATGAGGTGTCAGCTTCGGCTCAGTTTGGATGTTGCCGGTCGTGTCGGCTCGAATTGATCCGACGCGCCTGGCCTTGGCAGCAAGACACGGGTCTCCAACCACGGCAAGGTTCACCTTCACCTCTGCTTGTGCAAGTCATAACAGCGATTTATATGGTAGCGTCAATCTTGGTGAGTTCAAGGGCCGCAGCGGAAGCCGTTAACAGGAAACGACAGCGATGCAGAATCTGTTGGTCTCTACAAGCTGACAAGAATTGGCTGTTGAGAGTAAAACCATCCACCCCGGTGTTGATATCAAGTCCTACTTAACCACACTTACCCTGTCAATGCCACCTGCCTCTTTCACGGTGCTGAGATTCGTAGCAATCGATGTGGACCATGAGATACACTCGATGTCCAACTATATTATCCAAGTCAAATTGGACAACATAGTAAGGCATCCATGGAATTCTTGGGTCAGGGTTGTATGGACGATGAGCATAATCTTGGCACAAAGGCTGTATAAACTTATGCATGATACCAGAAAGTTATGCTTGGCAATTGATTCACACCTACCATGAATTTCTATATAGACAAGCCTCTGTTCAAGTCAGTCCACTGACACACGCCACTGATTTGAACTCCCGACCAACGATTTCGAGTGACATGTCTTGCCAAGCAGATTCATCAGTCTGCTAAATTGTTCATCTGCTTATCTCGATAGAGTGCCTCTTATCAGCAGCGACCCCAAATGCACTGCCGCAAACACAACTAGGAAGGTTGTTCTGACAGAAGATAGGGCAACTTGTAGACTTCACTCGCCTTGATTGAACGGCCCATATGATGCCGCTATCGAGTCATGCTGGCGAACCTGCCTCCGGCGACTTGGAGACCCCGCACCATCGGAACACAGGATATTCATACAGTAGCCAGTGAGCTACTAATCAACTCAGGGATCGATATGAATCGTATGGAGTGAATCAAGTCCAAACTGGACAGGTTCCGATGCCGAAAGCTTATCCGATAAGCACACCTTTTGATGTACAACAGGTCAAGGTACATATTTGAAGGAGTCTGTAGCACGAAATAATCTGGAGCTCTATCATCATCTTCAGCCTGATCTTCGAACTGAACCATCTGCCATCATGCCTGAAGCTTACGCCGCGCACCAAGACTATGCTTTCCCTCGAAACTTCAAGGGTTACGGAGAGAAGGGTCTTGAGGGTCTGAAATGGCCCAACAACGCCAAAATTGCAGTGTCCTTTGTTATCAACTACGAAGAGGTGAGTTCAGTTCGTCAAGAGTGTTAAGAAACATCTTGGTCTGATACTTAGTAGGGAGGCGAACGATCAGTCCTGCAAGGAGACGGCCGTTCCGAAACATCTCTTCGCGAATACCCTGCAGAGCCAGACATCAACGAGCGCAACTACAGCGCCGAGTCTGAATTCGAGTACGGCTCACGTCGCGGTTGGTGGCGAATGTTCAAACTGTTCAACGACTACAAGATGAAATTCACACTCTATGCCGTTGGCTCAGCTTGCGAAGAGCAACCCGAAGTCGTGACCCGATGTGTCGAAGAAGGCCATGACATCGCATCTCATGCCTACCGATGGATTGATCACAAGGACTTGTCTGTCGAAGCTGAGAAGCAACATATTCGCAATGGCATCACGGCTCTGAAGAAGCTTGCTGGTTACGCTCCCAAGGGATGGTACTATGGTCGCCCATCTCCGCAGAGTAGAGCACTGATTCCTGCTGTGTATGAGGAGATGGGTGAGGAGCTCCTTTGGGCCAGCGACTCCTATGCTGACGATATTCCTTACTGGACCGATCTTCCTCAGGAGCGCAACAGCGAGAGTCCTAAGGGATGTTTGATGATTCCTTACAGCTATGACTGCAATGACTTCAAATTCCTCACTGCAGCCACTGGTTTCCGCGACCCAATGGGTTTCTACACACACATCAAGAATGCATTCGATGTTCTATATGAAGAAGGCGAGGCAGGGGAGCCAAAAATGATGACCATCGGTCTTCATTGCCGCATCATTGGAAGACCGGGTCGTTTCAAGGCTTTGCAGGATTTCGTCAAGTATATCTCTGAGAAGGAAGGTGTTTGGGTTGCAACCAGAACTGAGATTGCTGAGTCTTTCAGAGAACAATTCCCGTATAAAAAGGGACAACTAGCGTAGATCAGATGAGCATGTACAGTCAGACAGCGTCTTTGAATCAAATCAATCAATCAGATCTCGTACCTCATGTCTCGGACTCAAGCTAGGTTCTGTAGTACCACCTACCATCGCTCGGTGCTCCGTAACTCCCTGTCTGCATGACTGCGTCCTGTACGGGGTCCACATCATACATGTTCTCGTAGCCCTCCCAGCTCGTTTCCGCATAGGTCTGTCCAGGCCCACCAATTCCTATACCGACGTCGGCCATATGAGAAGTATCGTCAGTGACCATCTCATTCCACATTCGCCAGCCCTGCCATCCACCTGGAGCCTCTTCATCAACCTCCATGAATGCTTCCCTGATGGCTGCCGATATCATAGGCGTGTTGACGACGTCAGAAGATCGCCGCGGAGGCGCCTGAGCCTGTCGATTTTGCCATGCTCGAGTAGATCCGGTCGTGATATTGGCTGCATTGACAAGATCTTGGCGTGAGGGTCCCGGACTGACGATTGATTTGAGCAAATTTCCCGAGAGCTCATCAAAGATGTCACGGTACTTGACAGCGCCGGGCCACTTCTCACCGAATATGGTCAGACTCTGCGAGCAGTCTCTTGTTGCTTCTAGGATTGCGTATGAGAATAAGGATGGATCTCTCCAGATACAATAGATCAATGTCAAGCCAGCCACAAAGCATGAGTGCAAAGCTATCATAGTGTAGGTCAGAGTCCTGTTCTGGGCCAACCGCTTGTACGCAGTGCAGACAGAAGTTGCTGAGTTTGCGCAGGTATGGAAACGCGGATCAGATGTCAGCAGCGTTGGCAGAAAGTTGGTGAAGAGGAACAGGATGGACTTGTGGTAGTTTCTTGATGTCGTCAGCATGTGATTGTATCCTAGCATCAAGGTACTCACAAGTCGTAAAAATCCCTAGCGTCGAGAGACACACTTTCTGGATCATACATCCAGGTAGTCTTGTTTCCATCTTTTGGCGTCTGCGGATACTTCTCCATCCAATCATCGAGGTCGGCTTTGATGATAGACATCTTTCGGTCACGCTTGGTTTGCTCCTCAGCTGTGCCTCTCAAAACATCTTTGTCAACCCGAAACACGACCTTGTGGATTCGAGAATGTATCCGATCGAGTTTGATCATGTGTATGAAAGGTTCAACATTCGACCAGAGAGTTTCAGTAAGAGCACAAGGCTCTTTGTGGGTGAGCGTCCTAAATTGATCGGCAACGCTCGGAAGCTACAGATCGATTAACATTCTTCTCACGAGGAGTAATCATTGTTTCCATTACCTCCACATTGATGTCTCTGTCCGCGATGGCGAAGGGTCGGCCGAGCACAATACTGATTGAACGATCAAGGCAATAACAAACCCAGAAGATCCTTCGACGGAGCTCCTCGTCTCTCGCCTGTTTGTCGTTCTCTATGCGAGATCTTTTTCTATGCAGACCCATCTCAACGCATATTGAAGCAGCGTAACGGACTTGCGACCAAGCTCCAGCACCGTATGGAGACCGTTGGCCATGTACACCAAGGAGCACGAGAAATTGTAGACTTGCGATACTGTGTTGCTCCAAGATGCAGCTCATTGGCCCGACGGCTGCCTCGAGATGATGCTATTTGTGCTTGCTCAGCTCGTATCCACGATACATGTTTCCGCTACTTACCTCGGAATCAACAGTGTGCAGTCTTCTGGTCAAAGACAGGAAGCGAGCGGTGATTGCATAAATCAAGTGAAAGATGCTTCGCTCGACGACCGTCAGAGCTCCAGTAACAAACTGTTTCGCAAACAGGTCTTCGTAAATTTCACGATCTAGTATCGGCCACCGACTGTGGATGCGCTCAAAGAATGTATCAAATAGCATACGAGCCTGTCGTAGCTCAGGAATACTGGATATGGCCTCATCAGACTGCATCGACTCAGGCGGTGTTGTCGGCTCTGGTTGGGCTTGTTGTTCTGTGGAAGCCGAAGCTTCGGCCACCGCCCTTGACCTTGCATTGCCAAAGATGGAAGCTTGAATGATGCGTGCAATGGTCGACCCAGAGCTGGACCCAACGTAATACGGTTCCGATGTTGAACCAGTTGTTCCAGAAGCACACAGGGAGAGATAAGCTACACCTCCTACCAAAGATGTTCTTTCGACGATATCTGAATCATCTGACAACAGATCTTTGGGTGGCGATGATTGATATTCTTCGACCTCACCAGTCGCTATTACATTCCGGGCTGCGTCAACCGGCGCCTCGGAGGTAGCATGTACGTCGTTGACCAGATGGTCCTCGGCATAGCCGGGCAGCCGAGCTTCAAGAAATGCGATACGCTCCTCCAAGGTGTTGATGTATCTGTTGTGGTTGGAAGACTGTTATCAACAGGCTAACAGGAGCATGGTTTGAGGCCAGAAGTTGCACGTACAATGACTTGCCTCCTGGATACTGAGGCCGAACAGCTTGTTCATAAGCACACGAAACTCCTGCTTTGTCACATGATCTACACCGAGGACGAGAGCCGTCGCACTGCAGGGAAGTTATCCATCATGTTCATCGGTGACAGTGTCGATGTCTCTCAGAGACATACCCGCTGTTTTCGGCGTTTGCATCTCTTGCAGGCCAGCGATACGCGTCTCTTCTGAGGTGCGGTGGACGCTGGCCCGGAGATGTCGGCAGTAGTCGTAGTGTTTTGACGCATCTCCGAGATTGCTTCTGCATCCGTCATTGTCATGCTGGTTTTCGATCACTTCGAACGTAGGCAGATTTTGAGCCGATGTGAGGATTGAAAGCAAGTGGCACCACGGCATCAGGACGATAAGCTGTCTTGCGTTTTTGCTGTATATTGGCGTTATCATGACATGCGATGTTGAATGAGGCCCGTCAATAACAAAGTGACCCCGACCCTGGGGCTCCGGGATCTTCAAGGTCATGGGTGTCTGATAGATAGGCCAAGGCTAGCCGATGAGAGATACACATCTGAGTCTGGAAGGCTGACTCGACTCTACCTCTTGCGAACTGGTCAGACAGCTAATTCCGAGGGGAACCGACATGAGATCGGTTTTGAAGCTTCGATCTTAGCAGGACCAACGAAGTGTGCTTCGCGATATTGATTTAGCCAGCTCTGTACCATAAATCCAGAGCCTTGGGCTGCGGGGAGACGAGAGGATTTTGAGCCAGGTACGAGGGGTGTCGTGGTGCCAAGCAAAGAGGGCCCAAGCTCGTTATCTGCGGCAGTTGTCTCTCTTCTCCAATCAACAGTGACCTCGTTCTTTCCTTCCTAGCATACTGGTCGAGCCGCAGCCAATCGACTCAATCATGCTCCTGGTGATTTCTAGTTGGGTCTGCCATATTCCGATAGCAAGGAGGCGTCGGCTTGAAAGTGGCCGAAAGACTTGTAACAACAACCACGGCATAGCTCTATCAATCAATCAGTATGAGGTGATTAATATCTCTCGCTCTCTACAATGTAGGTGTCGTCTATGTAAATTCGACTTGTCTCGAGCACAGTCGCTCCAAGCACATACCCCCCTCGAGTCTTTGCCCGAATATCACATACACCAATCTGTCTGGCATCTCTTCGAGATGGGCAAGCTTTCAATGCCGAGCAAAGCAGAAGTCGCTGCACCTTTCCGATCCAGAGAAGCCTTCGTCAACTTCTTAAAGGCTCCACAAGGTAATGAAGGACACAACACCGTTGGAGATTCGAGGTGGTCGAACAAAGACTTGGAACCGACACCTGTGGAAGACAGAACATGGACGTGGTTCAATCTACCTCTCTACTGGTTTTCCAATCAATTCTCCATCGTTGGCTGGAATACTGGTTCGGCTTTGATTACCGTCGGCCTGGTAGGCGAATCTTGAGTTGTATGTTTTCACATGGACACTGACACCGCGTAGACATGGCAGCAATCTTTCATCTCGGCATGTCTGGGCGCTTTTCTCGCCGCCATCATCGTCGTATTCATGGCTCGTCCAGGTGTCAAATATCACATTGGCTAGTAAGTTCATTCAGTTCGAAAAGCAGCACTCGATTCTAAAAATTCCTAGTCCGGTACTCGCACGTGCTGTCATGGGAATGTATGGATCGTACTTCTTTGTCTTCATCAGAGCTATGGTGTGTATTATCTGGTATGGCATCCAAACTTTCTATGCTGGCAATCTCCTCTCTGTGGTACTACGCTGCATTTTCGGAAGCTCCTGGCAAAACCTTGACAACACTCTACCACTGAGCGCCAATGTATCATCGAAGCAGCTCCTAGCATTCTTCCTGGCATGGCTGTTACAATTCCCACTTGTAAGCTATACTGCCAGCTAGCAATAGCTTGTGACACTTGCTAACTAATTTAAGATGTGGGTTCATCCCAAGAACATCCATCACCTCTTCACAGTCAAGGGCTTCACCATGCCCGTCGCGGCTTTCGCTCTCTTTGGTGTTTGCATCAGTATTGGCGGAGGACTCAACATGGACATTGCCTCAGAGCCTAGCACGCTGTCAGCCTCTGTGACGCCTTTGGGTTGGTCCATCATGGCTGGTATCAACACCATCTTCGGAAGCCTGTCGCCTATGCTCGTCAACCAACCCGATCTCGCTCGATACTGTAAGAAACCCCGAGACGCCGGTGTCCTCCAAGGCTTGTTCGTCTTCATGCCATCAGTTCTTGTCTTCTTCCTGGGTATGGCATCAACAACCGCCATTCAGAATAAATGGGGAACTGCATACTGGAACGTCTGGGATCTCCTAGATGTCATTCTTGACCATCATTTCAGCGCTGGAGCTCGCACTGGGATGTTCTTCATCGGTCTTGCCTTTTTCTTTGGTGTATTCACTACTAACATCGGCGCGAATTCGCTTCCGTTCGGTGCCGATATGACTGGTATGATCCCGAAGTTTTTGACGATCCGCAGAGGGCAGATTCTCTGTGCGATCTTGGGAATAGTTGTGCAACCCTGGCAGCTCATGGCGAACGCATCAGCCTTCCTGAGGTGAGTGATTGGGTCAAGCAACCCTTTTGCGATATAGCACTGACGTTTCACAGCTTCCTCGGATCCTATAACATTTTCATGGCACCGCTATGTGCCGTCATCATCGTAGACTACTTCGTCGCTCACAAAGGTAACATACACATACCATCATGCTACGACGGCAAAAACACAGGTCTCTATTGGTACTTCTCAGGCGTGAATCTCAGCGGCGTGGCTGCATGGCTTTCGGGCACAGCAATGGGGATTCCTGGTCTTGTTGGACAGTACGAACCACAGAGCATCAGCATGGCAGCGAAAAACATGTATAGGATGGGTTTCTTGTTGACCTTTACGACTGCAGCGATAGTTTATGCTGTACTGACGTTTTTCTTCAAGCCGAGGGTCTTTCCTGTTGGGCGCGAGGATACACCGTTCCAGCAGGAGTGGCTTGCGGATGAAGGGCGTGAAGGCTTCTATGAGGATGAGAGGGATGGTAATGAGCTTTTTGCCCCTGCAACGCCACCTGCGA